>Ga0153942_1000986_pt1 | contig 11341 bp, 6 predicted proteins | sample TSNJ026MetaG_FD_104731 | JGI IMG/M metagenome (GOLD analysis project Ga0153942, IMG submission 104731) | Attine ant fungus gardens microbial communities from New Jersey, USA - TSNJ026 MetaG | ecosystem: Host-associated > Fungi > Mycelium > Unclassified | place: USA: New Jersey, Brendan T. Byrne... | reverse complement strand
TGTATACGACAAATAAAGTTGTTTAATAAAAAGATCAAAATCGTTTTATTTATCGTTGGTGTGAGAAAATAAAGATGTTTAATACTATTTTATTTGCTTATGATGATTGCCCTTAGATTTTTTATAAAATTATAACAAAGTAAATAAAGTTGTTGAATTACTGGGAACCTCAAATATCATTTGATTTTTCACAACATTTGTTTAAATTTAATGGGGCATCTCTGGCCATATACACATTCTCCTATCATAAAATTGTGAGATATTCATCATCCCAAGGCAACTAGAGGTTTCACTATACAAAAGGGCGCCAATCAATGTCTCATTGATTGGCGCCCTTTTACGCACATGTGAATTTATTGGTTGATTGTCAGGGAATATGTGGTATAATATATGTATATTTTTGTAATAATTCATCGGATTGTTTCGAAATCGATTGTTATTGTCACTAATCCAGCAACAAGACATGCAATTGATTCACCTTTTGTTGCTGGAGATATTGGAGGAAAATATTATGGCAGATCCAAGGGCATTCATTAGTTTTGATTTTGACCACAATGAAACAGAAAAAAATTTATTTGTAGGCCAAAGTAAGAATTCAAAGACTCCTTTCTCGATTCAAGATTGGTCTTCAAAAACAAGTCTTGTCCAAAAAGAATGGGAAGAAATCATTAAAAATAAAATCAATAAATGTAACATGGTAATAGTGTTGGTTGGAAAATATATGGCTAGTGCTACAGGTGTAAAAAAAGAAATAAAAATGGCAAATGATAATGATGTTCCTATATTTGGGGTTTATGTTGGTGGAGCTGATTCAAGTAGCAACCTCCCTGAGGGATTGCCAAGAAGTCGAGTAATTAAATGGGATTGGGATAAAATAGCCGAAAAAATTGATGAAATGATGGAGCAAGGGAAAAATAAGTAGGTGATTATATGCGTAAGGCGTTAATAGTTGGTGTAAATTACTATGACAACAATAGCTTAAATTTACGTGGTTGCGTTCCTGATGCATACGGCGTTAATTCTGTGTTAGATCAGAACAGTGATGGCACAAGGAATTTTGACATTAAGTTAATTACAGCTATGGACCAAAAAACACGTATCACTAGAAGTGATCTCAAAAGCTATGTAAGAGAATTGTTTGCTGATGATAATGAGGTTGCATTATTCTATTTTTCTGGACACGGATACATAGAAAATACCGGCGGTTACTTAATTGCATCTGACTGCACTACTGGAGACGATGGATTCCCAATGAATGAGTTGTTAACATTCGTTAATGAATCAAAAGCAAAAAATTGTATTGTTGTATTGGATACATGCCATTCTGGAGCAATGGGGAATATCAGTACAAAAAGTGATGTTGCTTTAATTAACGAGGGAGTTACAATTTTAACGGCTTCACGCAAAGAAGAGGCGTCTATGGATGAGGGCGATGGAAGCACCTTTACCAAACTGTTTGTTGATGCTCTTAGTGGGGCTGCGGGGAATTTATTAGGAGAGGTATCTCCCGGTAGTGTTTATGCGCATATTGATCAATCTCTCGGTGCATGGAAACAAAGACCAATATTTAAAACTAACGTGAAAAATTTTGTTTGTTTACGCAAAGTGCAACCCCCAATTTCATTGTCTGATTTACGGAAATTGATAGACCTCTTTGATGATAACTTCGCATTTCAATTAGATCCCTCATTTGAACCGGAGAGTGGTCAACCCATTGAAGAGAATACTGAAAAGTTTGCTGTGCTACAAAAATATAATAGGGTTAATCTAGTAGTCCCAGTTGATGCGCCTCACATGTATCATGCGGCAATGGAATCAAAAAGCTGTAAATTAACTGTACTAGGGGAATTTTATTGGAAATTGTTAAAGGACAAGAGAATATAACAAATACAACACCATGATTGCGTACAAAAACACGATTAAGCATAACTGCTTGATCGTGTTTTGATAGTAAATATAAATGACTGTATAAAGCGCTTGCTCCAAATCTTTATTCATCTGTACTATTATCTGCGATTTGTTCATCCACATAATATCTGAGCCGTGGAAACACCCGCACCGAGATACCGCATTTCTCCCGAATGTTATGTGCGCTCAGTTTTTCGCCATCCTTTTTCAGATGCTGGATTGCCCAGCGTATTTTACGTTTGCGCCATTCATCCTTCTCCTCAATATGCGCTTCCAGAAATGCCAAGGTCCGGGGAAGCTTTTGGAGGCGGGCATATATGGGATTGCCAATACCGGCCACATTCGCAACAGAAGATTTGCAAATCCATTTTGGTCTACCCTGGAGAGTCGCGATTTGCTGTACTGCCTTTTGCACACGCCCCAAATATTCCTCATCGAGCGCCGGCCAATCTTTTCCTCTACGGAGTGGCGCGGGGGTATTCGCCTCATACCACGCTACATCGTTCGCCCTGAGCCATTTATATGACCTAAAATCGCTGAAAGACAATTGGGTGCGCGTCATATCAGGATTATCAGAAATCAGCTTTAACCATCGTTGCCTATAAAATTCCCCTGATTCCGTTTTGGTGCCGACTCTGGTTCCCTTTGGCTGATAAATCCGCTTTTTCGGCATCCTCACTTTCTCCATAAATCCAAGCTTCAAGGCATATTTCCTTACAGCGGTATCCGAGCATTTCATTTCTTTGCGTGTGCGGTCGATGCAATAATGGTTGCGTTGCAAGCTTTCAAGTAATTTCTGTTCCCAAAGCCATCCGAATGAATCCATTCTGACATGCCCCTGATACTGCTGTTCCTTTGGCATGGCATCCGCACGACGGTAACTGAAACCGCAGTGCGGGCAGGTGAATATCGCCTTATATTTACTGCTTTTAAATTTTATATCAATATGCTGGATGCAATCTTTCAAATAGAAGTCGCATATCTGGTTGTGGCAGGGCCAGGGCGCATCACCAAACGGTTTTATTTCTTCATCTGACTCCAGAAACCGATTAGGAGAACCGCATAAAAACCGCATCATCAGCAAATGGTGAGCCGGTTGAATGATATGTTGGTCATTTCTGTAAATCCTTGTTGTCCAATTGGTGGCAGCATCCGCTTCCAATGAGTTGATACAGTTCAGAAATTCCTCTCCATAATACTCTACAACCGCACGATACAGCTTTACATATTCGGTGTTCCGCATCCTTAGGTTTTTCAGATACAAAAGTGTCTGATATTTTTCCACCATCTGTTCCCGCACGCCCAACCTACCCCCGTTTTTCAGCAGCCACGCTGAATCCTCGGCAAGCGTTGCCAAGCGATCAAAAACATGCGAGGGATAGCCATATTTCTGTTTTTGGAGATGACAAAGCTCTGGGGAAGCCGGATAAAATTCTCTGAATATCAGATGAGTATATATCGGTGAATCAAGAATTGGCTCTCCATGTTCCGTGCAGACCAGCACACCGGGTAGTTGGTGAAGCCGGTGCCAATATGCTTCACCATAGGTTGCAACATCCTGCTTCATACAAGATGGGCAGTACCGCAGATACGCTGGTGTGGGAAGTTTTCTGCCAACCAGTCCCGCTTTATTATATGTGCCGGCAAAACCTGTATTTTCTCCACACATAATCTCATAAATGGTTTGGGCGTTTAAGCCTGGCAGTGAAGGATATACATACGCATACATCGTATTGCCCCAAATGAGAGTTTTGGCTGTTAGGCCGGAATCGGGCGGTAGCTTGCGGATAATTCTGTCCAGATTTCCCGGTAGGTAAAGTGATTTTGCAACGCCCCTACTATCCCACAATTCCTTGACAGTGGTATTGGAGCCGGGGTTTCCGCTTCTTACATGATACCGGCACAGAACGCTGTACAGCACCTCGTCCGGATAGGGTGTGGGGAAAAACGAAAACCCTCCCATTAGAAATCCTCGGAGCTATCAGCAATAACCCCCGCAGCTTTCAAATTTTGGTAGGGGGCATCACCGGCTGTTTGCCGCAAATCATCATCATCCGGCACTGGAGTATTAAGATACTTGGGGCTATCTGACAGATCCAGGGCAAGTTTAAACGCCTTTTTTACCACAGTAGACAGTGGCTGCCCAGTATCGGCGTGATCTAGTGCCTTTTTCACGGACCTCTTCGCAACCGCAGGTGGGATATCCATTTCCAAAAGCTTGAGAATCGCCTGCTCCTCTAAACTCAGCTTTGCCTCTTTGGAATAAGGAGAAAAATCCAGAGGCAGCCGTGTCGCATAGGCGGCAATGTAATCATCAATATCAATTGGCCGGATGTCTTCATATTGAGCCAGCTTTTTTGCGTCACCCGAGCGCAGGGCGTCAAGCATGGGTTTCACAAGGCGGAGCTTTTCAGCCGCTACCTCGCGGATCGTTCCTGCGTCAAAGGTTTCCACACCAGTTGCGATTGCCTTGATCTGCGCCATCGCATACAGCTTTACGGCGATATCTATGATCCCCTGGCTCTCATCATATATGACATCCTTGAACTCTCTGGTCAGGGGAACATGGTGTTTAGTCCACTGGTTTTGCCACATGGTTTCCAGTAAAACATCCCAGAATGCGTTCTTTTCCATTCGATCCCAAAGCAAGTCACCCTGGCCGCTGCCCCGGCGCGCCTGCCGAAACTCGCCTTGCAGCACCGGCATTGCCTTGGTGGTTCCAATGAGAATGACCGGAACGCCGATGGTGTTGACCAGAGTAACGAAAAAGTTCAGCATTTTTTCTGCGCCCCCACTCTTTGCTGTGCTGAGATGCTGAATTTCGTCGATGACCAGCAGCCCCAGACCATGCAGGCTTGCGATTTGAGTCATGCGGGGTAGCAGGGCATCTATGGTGTGAACCCCGCGCATGAACTTTTTTAAGTAGTCTGTACCCAAAACACGGTCGACCTCATCGAAAAAGCGCAGACACAAACCCTTAATGGATCCATCGAAGGGACAGTCAATCTTTATCCAGGATAACTGTGTAAGGCAAAGTGGTTTTTCATTGTAGGAGCTATGTTGGATGGTTTGCGGGTAAAGGGACAGGATGCGTTCCACCGCAGTTGTTTTGCCAACGCCGGACATGCCAATAATTGTGAAGCCCAACGCCGAGGACTTTCCAGTGTAATACGCAGGAAAATCCTCCGAACGATCTCCGATCATCCGGTATCCCTGCACAAGCCGACTAGCGTAGGAAGAGCCAAGAGGATTTTTCCCGAGGTATCCCTGACGGATCGCGCGGGATATCCGCTGCTCAATGTCGATATGAGTCCCCAACGGCTGGAAATACCGGAACAGGCGCCATACACAGTGAAAACGGTATCCAGCATCAAATTTCCGTTCACCTTCATGATATTCGGAACTCACCGTCAGAAGATCCACCACCTCCTCCGCCGACCAAATGGGAGGCAGTGCTTCTATCAGCGGATTCCCTTTGTATTCTTCAAGTAGCTGTGGGGAATACCGCGCTGTTGTAATCTCAGTTGTGTGCTCAATCATTCTGTCGTTCCTTTGCTTTCTTTCGAATCAGGGAAAGGTATGGTAAATCGGACTCATCGCCGGATTGTGGTTCTGGGATCACTTCGATTGGTGAAGCACCGAAATCTGGAAGCTGAAATGACTCTTCCCGGCGAAGCGCCTCTTTTTCACCAGCTCTGTTTGCTCGGATATTTTTCGTCCGCTCACTTTTTGATTTGGGCATTGGCGTTTGACGGGCCTGCTCCGTCGCCTCGGATACAATCTCCTCAATCTGAGCGCTGAGATTCACGCGAGCGGCCAGCTTCTTTTCGGAATAGCCTTTTCTGGATAGTTTTTCTGATTCGTGCAGATAGATGATTTCATCCAAATATTTGCCGCTGTATTTTTCCTGCCAGTTGGCAAGACGGCATACCTCGTAGGGAGTGTCGCCAACATTTCTCAGGTAAATCCGACTCATGTCCCGTGGATCATAGGATATATCCATTTTGAAACTGCCCCTTGCTCGGGCGTGCTCCAGCCATTGTTCCCTTACCGCCAGGTCGCAGAGATAGTAGATTCCCTTAAAGCGGATTCCTTTTGCAGTAACGGTGGCAGTATTCGTCGGCATGAGGCAGAGCCGGACAACATCCCCCGGGAAAGAGCGCAACAACCCCGAACAATGAGCTATACCCCATTCCCACAGCTTGAGGGGAATGGGCTGCACATCGTCCGCAATCATATCTACGCTCCGGTCAAAGCTGTCCATGTAGTGCTCGTTGTTGTGGTAAAGGACGCATTGGATGATGAGTTTGGTGAACTGCCGCAAATCCAACTTGGCGTCCAGACGGTAATCACGTCCGCCACGCTGGCTCATGTCCGGCTTGACATGGCCGGGGAGAAACGCTGTGACCGTTGTGTTAACTGTATGAAAATACTGTTCGACAATTCCCTTTAAATCTGCACGATAAGGAGGAGCATTCTCCACCCGTACCCCTAATGAATTAATTAAAGTTTCTACTGATTTGCTCTCCATTTCGCCCCGGTCACCCAAGATCGCTTCCGGAATATGGCGACAGGGCCAGTCGGATTCAGTAATTTCAATTCCATATTCCGCACAGAATTTCACCTTATCGGAGGCTGCATTTGCCAGCGCCATCATGGCGCCCGCCCAAGATGGGCCTTCCAGACCTACATACATTCCGGTGACCATGCGGCTGAACGCATCAATCACAAAATACAAAATTGGTCGGCCGATAATGTCGGCGCGGTTAAACTGGGATACCAGGTAGATGTCGCCCACCGTGGCGTCAATTTGATATTTGGCGCCGGGCCCCATTAGACCATAATCTGATTTGCCGGTGATTGCCCGGTAATTTAGGCTGAAATTTGACTCCCCTTTACGTTTCATAACTGTGTGATTTTTGTTTTCCTGCTTTGTGTACCAATATTTAAACTGCCCAAGGGTCGGAATCTGGCCTATTGGCTGTAATTGTAACCCGTTGTTGCTTTTTTGGGTGTAATAATCCCGGATCATCAGTTCATATACCGCTGTAAAGCTAAGTTCGTTTCTTGTGTGGTAATACTTTTTTACCACCGCTTCAAATATCCTTTTTGTTTGTGCATCCACATTCCTGTAAGCGCAATTATTCCCCCCCGGTCTACCAGATTTTTTCTCGCCAAATGTCCGTTCTTTGCCCCTTGCTCCACAGTTTTGATAATCGGGAAGAAATGCGTTTTTGTTTTTACCTCTTTGCCAGTATCTGCGTATGTACTTGTACAGCGTTTGCTGGCTGAGACCGCTCTGAATTGCGGTTTCCTGCAAAAGAACCCCTCTACTCTTTCTGTCGTAGATTGCAGGTTCATTAACCGGAGCCAATAACCCCTTAACCCTTTCCCATACTTGATCTCGAAAATGTCTGTCTCTTTCTGAAATTGTGTCCTCCGGTATGAGTTGGGAAAGTGGGTCGCTATCAACTCCTTTGTATGAGTCATCATTTATATTGCTAAGCTGAATTGGCATAGGTAAACCTCTTTTTGCCTCAATGTCAATCCAGTATGCAAACTGTTTTTCGGAAATCCATAGAATGCGGTAAATTCTTTGAGATTCGTTTTCTTCCAGTAAATCATTCACACTGATATTGGCTATCATACAGCGATACCTCTGAAACACTCAGGCCCACGACTACAGGATAGTTGGATCTTGGAGTCCATATTAACTACAATGCGGCGTGTTGCCAATAGATGTTTGTAAATACTCAACCCTGCCCCAATGGGAAGTGAATACTTTTTCTCCAATAACGACGTTATCCGTGCAACTGGAATGGTGGTCGAATCATAGAGACGTAACATTTCTTGTATCGCACCTTTTAACAAATGATGATCAACATCTGGCGGTCTTGATGTGTATATCCACTCTATGTTTTTAGCTTTCTGGACTGGTATTTCTTTTTCCGTAACGACCTTCCAATCGATCCCCCGCAATTTCCAATATCTGCGTTCAATTTCTAATTTTTCAATTGTACGAATATTTTGAAGCTCATCTGACATTTTTATTGTTCTGATTAAATGCCCGGAGCTCGTCGTAATCATAAAGTCGCTGGTCAGTATATATGGGAAGCCGCTTATTCGGTCTTTCGGGTATCCGATATCGGCCTCTTGTGCTATTCTTAGAGCTTGCTCCACATCGGCTAGCGGATACTGTTCGCGAATATCCAGTATCTGCTCAGACCATTCCAGCAGAAAAAAATATCTCAATTCATTCGTCGACATGAAGTGGTGAATCCGGCCAGTTTTCTGTCCATGTATTCTGCACACCGTTCCATTTGAAGGAAAATCGTATACTTTAATCCATGGCTTGTATTCTGGCCCAACACCTTGTCCACGGCCTTCTTTGAGGTATTGATGATACCTGACCTCATCCCATTTTCTATTGCGGCTTCCCATATTTTTCACCTCCATCCATATTATACTACTTTATTTAAAATTCAACAACTTTATTTTACAATCACCCGCTTTATTTATTGTTCAATGACTTTGTTTTGCTTTGACATTTCTCCAAAATTGCCTTGAGCTCCTCGGGATCTGTGGTGGCTAATTCTTTTTCCTTTTCGGAAACCTGGAATTTCACCGCGATATTGTTGCCGTTGGAGGAAAGCAGGCCGTGGCCGCGCTCAAAATGCTTGATCTTGTGGATCTCGGTGGCGGTCAGGTTGAGTATCTCGCCGGCTGTCTCCGCTTCATGCGGCTCCAGGTTGAGGATGATCTTTGTTTTGGAGTTGGCGATGATGGCCTTTCCGTATTTTCCGCCCTCCAGACTGAAAAAATCATTGATATCCTGCGTGGCGAAAATGGCGCTTGTATTGTAGGCCCTTGCGACTTTTGCGATCTCCACCACATACTCGGCTGCCAGAGCGTTGGAATGGGAGCCGATCAACTGCCAGCACTCGTCAATGATAATGGCCTTCTGTTCCACCCGGTTCTGCCGCGCCATATCCCAGATCAGATCCAGCGCGATGAACATTCCCGCCGCCAGCAGCGTCTTGCCTTTCAGATAGGTCAGGTCAATAACGGTATAGGGGTTGGAGAGGTCCACCGACGTCTGCCGGTTGAAGGACTGGGCCGAGCCGTTCACGAAGCGGTTTAGAATAATCGCCACCCGTTCCGCCTTTTCCTCACCTAAAAGATGCCGGTGCAAATCCTCCAGAATCGGCATCTTTTTGTACTGTCCCGGCTTTTCCGGGTCCAGCAAAGAGGCGTTTTCGGTGGTTATGCCAAAATCGGCGTAGGTTTTCATCAGGGCCTCGTCCAGAAGCTGCTGCTCCACGTTGGACATCTCCGGCATGATGATGGAAAAGAAGATAAGCAGGCTGTCGATCTTCATGGACAACAGGCTCTGCTCCTCCATCTCCCCGTCAATCAGCTCGTTTGTGCTGTTGTCAATGGGGCGTATCTCCATCACGTTTATGGTGTGCGGGCTGCCGGTACTCAGCCGGATAAAGCTGCCGCCTATGGCGTCGGTACACCGCTTGAACTCATGCCCCTTGATGGGGCAAATGACGTAGGTTTTGACATGCTTGCGCCGCAGCCGCGTCCCCAGGGCCTGCAGTGTGAACGTCTTGCCGCTGCCGGTGGTGCCGATGATGGTCAGATGGGGCGACTTGTATTTGCGGGCATTGAACAGGTCGAGGATGACAAGGCTGTTGTTGTGCTCGTTGGTTCCGATCAGCACGCCGGCGTCGTCGCAAATCTCATAGGCCGTAAACATATAGGTGGACGCGGCGGTGTTGGTGAGGACGTTGCGCTTCCCCAGCTTGTAGAGCTTGGGGTCCAGCCTGGCAAGCGGCAGCGTGGAGAGGAAAGCCGCTTCCTGTAAATAGGAGCAGTTTCTAAGCGTCACCTGCTTTGCGGTCATCATTTTAACCACTTCGCCCACACGGTTGTCCAGGTCCTTTTTGTTGTACGCCTTAACTGTCACCAGGACGGTCAGGTAAAAGAACTCCTGCCCGTCGTTAAGCCCGCGCTGCAGATAGTAACCGGACTGCATGATATCGTCCATCTTGTTAAAATCCATGCTGGTGGACGACACCTCGCTCATCTTGGCCTTGTTGATCCGCAGGTTGCGGGAAACCTGTACCTGCATCCGGTCGGAGGGCTGCTTGTGCAGGAACAGGTCAACGTCGATGGCCTCGCCGGCGCCGATCAGCGGCGACAGCCAGGCGGCGCCCACCACCGTCTTGTATCCGGTGGAGGGGATGTACAGATAAGCGTGGTAAACCCCGTCAATGACGGTATATTTGGCGTGGGAGAGGTCGATCTCATCCGGGCAGATATAGTCGGCGGTACACATCTCGTCCAGGTTATCCCCCGCAAGGCGCATTTTGAACGCGCGGTCAACCTTATCCTGCCGGGACAATTCCTCCACGTTGTAGTGGTCCAGCAGGGTGTGAAAGAGGTTCAGCAGATACTCGTTTTCCTCCTCCTCGCCGTCAAGCTCCATGATGGAATTGCCGCACCGGGACAGATAGGAGCGGAAGTTGCGTACCGTGGCCTCCAGGACGAAGCGGATTTCCTGCTCGGCCGGGTGATAGGAGGGCAGAGGGTTTACATACTCAAAGATGGCGAAAAAACGCCGGGAAATGGCGTTGTTGGTAGCAATGGACTGAATATGCTCGATGTAATCCCGCCCCAGCTCCCTGCATTTTGGGTTCTGCTCCCGCTCGATTTCCTCCCGCGTCCGGGCCAGAAAGGCGCTGATGTCGGCGCGGTTGGCGTTGGACTTGAACTGGATGGTCACCGGGGCGATGCGAAGCAGCTCGGCAAAGGACATGATGATATCCCGCTGTTCGTCCGCCGAGCGCAGCAGGAAGTTGATCGGAACGATCTCGACTATCTTGATATACCGCTTGTCTTTGGTGCAGATCATCCCGCCGCGGATATCCGCCACAGGGAAAAATGTCTGGGCCTGGTTTTTGATCCGGCGGCTTTTTGGGGCCTCTTCCTCCTGCTCCTGATCGGCCGCGGTCTTCCGGGAGGGGAAAAAGCGGTCAAACAGGGAGGCCCTTTTCGGTTTCTTCTTTTTCGGCTGCCGGACCTTTTTGTATTGCAGCGCGTCCTTGTCCTTTTTCCGGAATATGGCCTTGATCCGGGCTATTCCCTTTTCCTTCGGCGGCTCCGGTTCGCCCTGGTCGATGTAGTACCGAAGCCTGCGGCGGGTAAACAGCCACCGGATCACCGTCGCGAAATACTGGCTCAGGCTCTCGCCGCCCATACCCACCAGGCCGATAAAGAACAGCGGGAGCGAGATAAAGCACAGGAGGATAATACGCAGGGACAGCGAGGCGGGGATGAACCGGAACATGGGATAGCCGGAGGCGATTGCCAAAATGATGCCCTCCGCCAGATTGCGGCGGCTGATCCCGTTGAAGCTAACTCCGTC
>Ga0153942_1000982_pt1 | contig 11359 bp, 12 predicted proteins | sample TSNJ026MetaG_FD_104731 | JGI IMG/M metagenome (GOLD analysis project Ga0153942, IMG submission 104731) | Attine ant fungus gardens microbial communities from New Jersey, USA - TSNJ026 MetaG | ecosystem: Host-associated > Fungi > Mycelium > Unclassified | place: USA: New Jersey, Brendan T. Byrne... | reverse complement strand
CAAACCCCTAACAAACATGAACAGCTTCAATAACTGACCCCTAATAAGATAAGAAAGTCATCACCCACGCTAGGACTGTCTTCATCTCGATAATCGACATCGTCTTCCCAATGCATGCATGTGGGCCTGCGATGAATGAGAGCATTGAAAAAGTGGGATGATAATCCTTCGGAAGGTTGAGCCATCGTTCCGGATGGAACTCTTCGGCATCTTCTCCCCAGGTGTCTTGCCAGGTGTTTACTACGCGAATCTATCGCCCACATTAGTTCTGGATCCTAAGATAAATGGGAACATGTACGGGAATGTAGAACAAAGTCCCTTTAGGGATAACCACCCCATCCAATACGCCTTGTTCATGAGCAATCCGAGCTGTGAGTGGAACTGGAGGCATTACGCGAAGGCTTTCCATACTAGTACGTACAGTTTAATGAGGGATAACCAGAAAAAGAAGTCTTAGTGATACATACATGACACAATCGAGCCATTTGAGGTCCTTGAGTGTCCGGTAATCTGGGCGTGGATTTTCTGCCACTATAGGAGAGAGTTCCTCACGTAACTTCCGTTGACTTTCTTTATCATTAGCGAGCAACCATAAAGTCTGTTGATTGATCAAGCATGAACAAAAGAGGGAAATCGTGAACAGAAGACACACCCAAGTCAAACCAGAAGCAGTAGTCTCATGTCCTGCACCAAGGAACGTAAGCTGTTTCATGCAACCATATCGTCAATCGATAATCAGACAGAAGTGAACTCAGCGCTCACAACTTGATCCATCATTGCCTGATCATTCATCGTATACTGCTCCCCGACTCTACCTTCCTGCTCCGCCTGTCTTGCGCGTACAAGGATGCTCATAATATCTCTCTTTGCATCAGTATCCGACCTGTGCACAGCTGTTTCTTTGAATTTGTCTTCTAACATTTTCTTCGAGAGTTTTCGGATTTCCCACATGGATCCTATGACGGTGCTGACTGCACCTAATGATCCAGATCCGTAAGGGACGAAGACGCCAAAGGGAGTAATTTCACGGAATCAGCGAATGTGAGAGGGTCTGAGGGAGTGTACTGACGAAGAAGGCCGATCTTTTCAAAAACCCACCTATGATGGTATGCCCATTCTGATGATAGGAACCGGGGCATACCAGGAATAAGCATCAGAAGAATGAATTTTGCTAAATTGGGTCCTATCGAAGGTATCGGTATCATTCATGTGATAATCAAACAGAGACGTACCAGATTGAAGGTCGATAAGGGTCTCATATGCTACTGCTAACTCGTTGTGAGGGTTGTGTAAGGAGTCGGCTTTGTAGCCGAATGCTGTTTCACAAATGATATCCAAAGTTACTTTGCTCACTGCCGGGATGATGAGGGGTTTGGGGCACGATCTTTCATGAGAACGAGAGGAAGAACTCACTCCAATCATACACGTGTAAAACCTTGCCTTCAGGCCCTCCTGAGGCCAATTGATCATTGAAAATATTCACAAGGCTAGAAGGTGGTCGGCGACATTAACTTATTAAAGAGATGTCCTACCCTTCAATTGGCTCCCAGTACATGTGCGTTTCTAGTCAGAATGCGTAAGGGATGCGTGATGAGCCGCAGAAGAGTAGCAATGCTTACGAGCCATGAGATTGGGGATCGAGAATGCTGGATTCATCGCCTTTCTCATTTGCTTATGTTCGTCTCCAGTGACGGTCAACAGCCCATATCCTGTCACTAATCCAAGGATATGGCGGAGAAATCCTGGCTGAAATGACATGCATCGGTTCTCCGATAACGTGATGGAAGTAAATACTTACTCGAGGATATTGCAACCAATCCTTGACAAGAATCTGATGTAAAGCCTCTGGCTTCATGAACATCAGTCGTTCGACTCCTACAGGCCCGATCATACGGACAACAGGGCCATATTGCTTGACCCATTCGCGCTGAGGAGCGCCTGTCTCGCTGCTGAGGATTGTGCGGACTTGGCCTAGGATGAGATTTCCCACAGGTGGCCCAGGGAGCTTTCGAAGAGGAGACAAGATGAAAGGCCATATGATTAGTCGGTGGAGGACAAGATAGGCGATATATACTGGAAAAGCATGACACAAAAGTACTTGGGCCTATACGAAACAGAAGCGTACTGGAAACACCGATCGCAACCTGTCTCGTTTTAATTTGGGAGAGCCTCTCCACGAATTCGGCAAGAGCTGGAGGAGGTGATAACGGATTAGTGAAGGTGGGTGACATGGCCAAGGTCCCTAGGACAACACTATTGTGAGATTAATATATGATCAAGAGGCTTGTGATAAATCCCTGGACGACAGCCATATTTTTAGACAGCCAATATCAAGTCAAAGAGACCTTATGTTTTGAGGTCAGTTGATGCGCAAATCTAAATAGTACCTGATTTGATCCTGCACTTCAATGTATTTTGACCTCAATGTCCCTATCTCCCCAATCACCCGTAAAGGAAAACAAAAGGAACCCGTATTTCTTGCTTCTCAGCTAGAGGAAATGGAATCCCGCATCGACCTTCTCATCTACTGTCCGTATCTAGTCTATCAGTTATTCTTCATTTCTGACTCGTTCCAGTAGGATATACTGTTATTGGATTTTCACAGACTGTACAAAAGCGGGTAGAAAAGACACATACCAATGACCTTGATACCTTACTGCCTGCACTCCGGAAACGTGATGGAATTCTGTACCTGAAAAGATTGAACATCATCCTCGACCAGGACAGTGAAAAAGGGTTTGGATTGGTATGATGATCGGCTATCGTTGTTAACTGTACGCAGCTCATATCATCTAGATCAATGCCAGCATTCCCCTGTTCGACACATACGACATCATCGCCCTCATCCCAACAACCCATGCTACTTTCTCTCTCGCCTGTCTAACGCATTCTCAACCCTCTCCTTTGACTGCCCACATCATTGCTCTCCCCCTCACACTACCTCGCCTGCCTTTTCACATGAAACACACCCTGGTACGAACAGCAATCAAGAACGGATCCGTGTTTGAGATTAACTATGTTGGTGTTCTTGGTGGTGAACACGATGCTGTGACCATGGAAGCAGGTGCAGCTGAGAGCGGAGTTACTGCAAAAAGGAACTGGTGGGCTACTTCGCGCGAACTTGTGAGAGTATCCAAGGGCAAGGGGTTATTATTGAGTGGAGGTGTTGCTTCGAGTGGGGACCTGCGCGCTCCACGCGATATCAGAAATTTGTATGGTTCCTTTTATGATGTTATACGGATTATGATTATGGAGATTGTTTTTAGGGTAACTATGCTTGGGCTACCCCAAGATGTGGCCCACGCGCTGGCAACAACTAATGCTAAATCTCTCATCCTCCGTGCTCGTACGTCCAATGCTCCTTGTTCAACCACGCGACTTTAAGATGCTTTCCCTAGAAACTCGAAAAACGTATAGGGCGGTATTCTCAGAACCGAGGCTGGTCATTCCAAAATCAAATGACAACGTAGCAGAATCAAGCACAAAAGAGGTAATGATGAAAGACGAACCAATGACTGGAATTCCAACGCCTTCAGAGGACCCTTCCAACCTAGCATCAGCGTCAAAAAAACGTGTTCGCGAGGATGGCAGCGTAGGCCCGTCCAGCACAGTCATCGATCAAAAGACCGCCAATAATGATCCTACAGAAAAGCAGGGGCGAAAGAAGAAACGAAAGAGGAATAGAGGCTCCGAAGCCATATCATAAGTGAATTTTCTTTTCAGCCATTCATCTATTTCTAGCTCGTGCTGTCTAAAATGTTACTACAAGGCTGTCGGTATCTCAGTGCAAGCAGGTTGTTCGGCGGTTGGGTGACGAAATATCGAGGTTGTTCTGGGATTACAACTTTGACACCGGTCTTGCTCCATTGCTGCAGCATCTCGCACAAATGTCTGTAAATTTTGTAAAGCGGCAACGGATAAAGTACCTCAAACAATGTTACCGCGTTTCTGGAATCTGATTTCATCTCCAAATAGTAGATCACTTATGAGGCTTCCATTTTTTCAATACGATGCTCCTCCATCCATGTAAATGTTCAATGAAGTGCCGTATAATTTGCTCTACTTGTGTCAAATGTCACGTCATCTCTACTCTATCCATCTACCAATTTATGTTTCATACGACCAATCATGCGAAAATTGTAATTCTTGTGAGATCTAAGCAAATTAGCTAGTTTTTCAGGGGTCTGGTAAATGAGGATTTTATTTGCTATTCATATGTAGATATTCTACGACCGACTAAAGTTTTGCTACACCTATAGGCTTTCTATATACCATTTCCAAGCCTCGTTTCACTTTTTCCGTAAGTAACTCACTTTTCCTACTTTTACTTCCCACAAACACATGAGTATACCCTCCCACAGCGGTCGGTGTCTCATTTCCTTTCACAAAAACACCTACTTCATACTCTACTGAACTTTTTCCAATCTTGTTGACGCGCAATCCTAGTTCAAGTATTTCTGGAAACGATACAGGCGCAAAAAACTTGAATGATATATATCATGGGATCAACTGAAGAAATAGCGAAAGACATGCGAAAGACATACATGACAATGCGATTCGACGACTAGACCGATGGTTGTAGACGTTTGAGGGTCCATTGAGCATTGTTCAATTAGATAGGTGTTGATTATTGAATCAAATAGATGATAGTATATTGCGTTGTTCATGTGTGAGTACTGGTCATTGTCATTCCTACAAATCATGTTGAAACCTCATGCCGATGTTCTTGGAGACAGGACACACCACCTGGTTCTGTATGTCAAAAAGTAAGGATAATCAGAACGTTCACGTTGCTTGAATGACATTATCGAGACAGAAGCTGCATATCATGTGATGCAAAGAGAGGTCATATTCCACGTCTGATCTAATCTATGAGGGTAGACTTAAGGGGAGGAAGCTTGGTACTTGATGCCGACATTTTTCATCAGGATTGTTCAATTGTGAACAGTGCTGGACTAGCGACAACCTGGATGAGTTCCGGCCAATGTTGTTGCCGAGTGACCTGAACCTCCTAAAATTGTAGAGAGTGACGGGTTGTACGAGGACGAAGGCGAAGAGAGCCATGCCATCTGGTTGGATTGATCCAAGAGAGCTTATCTTTTGTATGCTCGACGAAACATATTTGTCCGACTGGAATCAAGCTCAGTTCACCACGAAGTTACGCACTTGTGAGTTTCGTCTTCAAACGGATCCTCAGGCCACCCGAGTGCATATTTACACGTGGTATTGGTTGACACTTTTCAATTCGTCAGGTCTCCGTAAGTGCACTAGTATTATTCTACAATTGGCTTCTAGAATCACCGAATCGCAACAATCACCATCTTAATCAATGAAGAGCACAAAAGTAGGCCCAGTCAAACTGCAGCCGATACGAAAGACTGTCTGTCCTACTGTGTTCTAAGATCTTTTCAGTGCCACCATTGATCAAGCCTCCTGCAGTCAAGTAAATGGCCACTTAAACGAATACGCCTTTGGCAAGACTCCTCAAATTTCTGGCCAGAGAAGACGTGTATGGAGCAAATCAATCTATCTATAATTTTTCATTCAGCTAGGGCTATCGGATCTTTATCACCTTTCTCCTCTGGATCCAATTTCCGCTTCCTACCAGGCATTTCCTTCCCTCCACCGAGTCCAACACCTACTTTCTATCTCAATACGCTCAAGTCCTGCTCAGCTTCTTCCGCCCACTCAAGAACTAGGTGTCTCCCGAGGAGATGTGTATGCTGTAGTGTATTATTCGCGCTCTCGGCCTCATGCCGAGATGCGGATTCTAAAAATGCAAATCCACGGGTTCGGGCATCAAAATTTTTTGGTAGTCTGACAGATTTCAAGTGGCCATGAGCACTGTTACAAGGAACGGATTTTTTGAGTCAGTTCACAGGTTTACTACGGAAGGAAAAGGAAACAATATGATACATGCCTAAAGAGATCACGGATATCTTTCTTTGTAGCTTCGAACGGCACATTCTTAACAATGAGCTTTGTAGTCCGACTCTTGGAATTCACACCGTCCTGATCTTTGGATGATGTGTCTTCTTCTGTAACACGACCTGCAAACTTGACGTGTAAGGAATGACCATCCAGAACGAACCCTTATATACTCTTGAACGCCTTCTTGACGTTTTATCTTTGAATACTATAAAACCATAACCCATCCTCAGACGTGGCCCGTCTAGATTCTGAGGATCAGGTTTCGTTTGTATTCGAGCAAACGAAAATGAGGGAAGATGTCGAAAGACCTGTGTAAAACGTTCCTGAGTGGTCACAAACGAAAGGTTCTTGACATAAAGGGTCGTGCCGCTGCTTAACGATAGGTCTTCATCCATTATGGCAGTTGACTCTTGTTCAGGTATCTTGACAACCGGTGGCTGAGATTTTGATATTGATGAGGTCATCTGTGCCGGTTCACCTGAGAACATATCGAGAGGGCCTTTCTCAAGATAGACAATCGAGTTTCCAAGACGCCGATATGCCACAGCTTTCAAAGCCTTCGAAGCTTCATCTGGACGTACAAACTGAATCACGACCATTGTACCAGCTGGGGGTACAAGCACTCGATATGATTTCGTCTCTTGGGTGATATGCGTCTCGGCAAGAAATGGGGTCCCACCTGTTGAAAGAGCAGTCAGCATCGGATGTTAAACCAACAATTTGCAAAAAAAAAAGGATTGTTCATCTCAAGAATCCCGCACAAGACTGTTATGCGAATAGATCCAGAGGGCATAAAATGGGTAAGGTACTAACCTTTGATAATTGACCAAATGTCTGGAAAAGCTCAGTCAGGTCGGCTTCAGTGCAGTTAAACGCTAAGTTTCGAAGGAACAGTCGACAGGTACGCAAGATAATTTCTTTTGCGGGATCTTGTGATGCCTCAGAAGCGACGGCTTGATCCTTAATGATTTCAGTCAAGTTACAAAGCAAATTTACGATGTGTACAAACTTTTGTATCGTCCTTTTTCCCGGGCTTTCATCCTCCTCATCAGACTGTTCGAATGTTTTATCAGTTCTGTCAATGTTCTGTGACATTCGCTACTTCATCCACTCAAATCTGACAGGGTAGCGGAGTTCATGAGAGGCTGGTCTCCATCTTCTGTAGGCGGAACAGGTTGCTCCACTGGTGGTTCATTTACCCATGAAGGACCCTTAAATTTGATCTCAGGTCCGGTGTGTGTAGTACATCTTCTAAGATGACTCTTTTCTTTTCTCCATCCACTACGGTTTCCAATCGCACACTTCCCTTGCCGACAATCTCGAATGTAGTTCCTCTTCCTGCACCAAGACCCATTGACGGATGATTTAATAGAGTGTGTATGATATGAACAGGGCACTATCTGCGAAACAGTGGTGACTAGCCCCAGAGTCGAGCAACGTGAGCATTGATGATTTATTATTTCAGTCGGTACGAAAGACAAATGCATTCTCCCCAGAGCTACTCGCAACCCCATCTCTTGCTTTTTCTGATCAGCTGTGCTATTATAACTGGTTTGGAGGGCTGTCAGGAGTTGACTCGTCATTGGGGGTTGGAGTGGCGAGTTTCATTGATTGCAGTGGTGACATTCGCGGTTGGTGCTGATCTCCATCCTCCTTGTCTCGTGTTCACAGCTGTTCCTTGAGCTCCCCCTCGTTTGCCGAATCCTCGGGGATATTGGCCTTCCTTACCTCCCCCTGGCCAGTAACACATGTTAATTGTGTGGCCCCGACGATTGCAACCCGGATTTGTGCAGGTTAACTTTTTACGGTCTTTTTGTACAGATGCATTAGTTTGGAGGCTAGAATTAGGAGAACGATCACGGCTTTTTCGGAGCCACCAAACGTGTAGTTAGAATATTGCTTCGGACAGGGGGATGTCTTCGTGTAGTAAAGGTGACACCGCTGCATCCCAGGTGCGAGGAAGAGAGCAGAGTATTATTGCCTTGAAATTTTTGTCGGTAATGTTAGCTCCTGACTCTCTAGCATATGCTAGTCTGGTCCTCATGGAGGAGATATAGGATTGGAAGTCGTCACCATCAAGGTAAGTCAGGTCCCATAATTCCTGTTCGGCATACAGCCTCGCCATGCATGACGTGACTTCATAGCTATCTTTGACGGATTTCCAGATTTCTGCAGCAGTGCCGCTAGTGTCGACTCCTAGTCCAATTGGTTTTATATTGAAGACAAGTAAAGCTTTTGCTCATGCATTTCGGGTTATCCATTCATTATGAGATGGGCTAGGGGAGTTCCAGGAGGTGCCAATTGGCAGTGATGTGGGCGGTGAAGGCCCTGGCTTTGGGATAGTTCCGTCAAGATATCCCACTACTCCTTTGATTTCAGCGACTATCTGAATTTTATTGCTCCAAGCCTTGCAGCTGTTGCCGTCAAATTTGTCAGAGTCGGTGAACATAGGTGGTATGCTTCCATCTGTGCTCATTTTGTGCGTGTAATGTAATGTGCTAATCATGCTTGTGTTTTTAGTGATGTCAGTTACTCTGTCGTCTCGGTATATTGAAGACGGCCGCTACCTTTCACACAGTCAATTACTATAATATAGTGTGAGTACGAACTGTGACGATGCTATTAGTAGGTTGTCTCACCTCGGTCGCCCCGGTATATTGAAAATGGCTGAGGGAATAAGATAACCAGTATACTATGTGCGTAACACCTTCAAGTTTCCAGTTGGCAGCGTTTAGAGATAAGCGAATGCGTATGAATGGGTGACTTCCCATAAGCAGTCCGAGAATATCTGTGACCTCAGATTTTCTCAGGCTGCTCCATGCCGAGATGCCGAGCATAAACATCAACTCCAAACTTCAGGTTATCCCAGACTTTCCCAGATGTTGTGATCTGACAGACCGTCTCCCAGACTAGAGGTATCAAAGTTCTATACCATATATAGATATCCTCGTTACAGATCAAATACTATATAGAGTTGGATTAAACATGCTATTTTTCTTATTTCTCCTCTATGAGCCACCAAAAGTTGTGTGATGAAGACTCTTTTTGAGGGAATAGGAGCCAAACACAGTAGCAATCTGAGTCACTGGGCTTACCTTTTAATGGTTCTTATCAAAGTCAGAGGGAGACTTCGAAAAGATATTCTTGATGCAGAAAAAATAAATTGCGCACAGGAGAGGAGAGGGAAAGACAGAAAGATTTATTGTACAATATTGTAAATACATTCCCATTTATATATGTAAATATCCACAAATGCTCTGGCAAATGGAGTTTCCAAGACAACTCGATGTCACTCCATGACAATGACATAATTCCGCGATAATTCTGCCACAAAGGACTGTTGAACAACATGCAAGCAGTGTTCTGTCTTTGACCGAGGATAGTACCAGCTTCGCGGAGAGACATCATTGATCATTCATGACAAATGATCGCTCCTTCCAAATCTTGACTCGATACTCCGAACAAAAACATGTCTACTGGCAGGACAATCAGTGAGCACTCCGGTTCTAGAAAATCTTTTCCTTCAACTTCTGGGTCTTCATCTTGTTGTCAGCATTCGTGACAGGCAATATAAACAAACTACGTGAGGTCAAAGAAATCCTCTCATCCAGTGAACGCCCTATTCAAGTCATCTCCCAAAATCTCGACAGTACGCCATACACCACCATCATTCACAGAATCTAGTCCAACTAATGCCGTTGCTTATGTAGTTCCAGAAATCCAAGGAACGATACAAGAGGTTGCCATAGCCAAATGCAAACGCGCAGCAGAACTCGTATGTTCAAATTTACCCTCTAAATTCATGCATACACATTGTATGTGTGTAGATTGGTGGACCATGCATAACAGAAGACACAGCTCTCGTCTTCAAAGCGCTCAATGGTCTTCCAGGACCCTACATCAAACAGTTCCTCACTGAACTCGGACATGAAGGCTTAAACAACCTCTTAATCGGATTCTCAACCAAAGAAGCCCAGGCAATATGTACATTCGCTTATTCTGCCGGACCTGGTAAACCTCAGCTTACTGACCATCCTTTTGACTTTCAACTTGACCAATCAGCATTCATTGATCAGGTGCCGAACCTATTTTATTTCAAGGTCTTACAGAAGGCATAGTCGTACCAGCGAGAGGACCAGGACATTTCGGTTGGGATCCTGTCTTCGAACCTCTTGGTACAGGATTAACGTACGCAAATCTCACCTCTCCTTATCCGTATTATCGGTATGACATTGAAATCAAGTTATGCCGAGATGCCCTCTGAACAGAAGAACAAGTTATCGCATCGGGGCAAGGCACTTGGAAAACTGGCACCTTTTATAGAAACACTGGTCTAGTTCGCAATCCATCAAAAGGGAAAAAAATACAGCCCGTACGGATCGATTCGTCCGTGGAACATGCATTTGAGATGTGCATCTACATAAAATAGGCGCAAAGCCAAACATGATGTATATATTATGATTATATCAAGTAACGATGGTGATAGTCAAGAGAATAGAAATATAATACTGGTGGGGTGCAAAAATTCACAGCACAACCCACACAAATGATAAAAGCAACGGAACGATGTCGATGGGGTGATTATATGGAGAAAATGGTCACACAGCGACAAACGGAAGCCTGAAAGTACGCCAACTGACTTCCTCCATGGCATTGTTTGGCTTTCGCTGCTTCCTGGCCTTGGAACCTTGCCGTTGCGGCTGTTGTGGGAGAGAGGTTCCAGATGGAGTAGAAGTAGAAACACGAACATCCTTTGATGGCGTTCCTGAGGGTCGGGCAAGAGCCTTTATTCGGAGTCGCTCTTGGATAGCACTGAATTCCAACGACTTTCTCATCTTCCTGCTCATGACGATCTCCGGTAATACCTTCCTTACTTTCTCCCTTTGCACTAAAGAAATCGGCTTGATCTCAGGATCATGAGCCAGGTGCAGGAGTGTGGTGATAGAATACACTCGGGATTCTGGAGCGCAGGTCATGTGACGGCATGTGGCTGGGGGAGAACACAGACTTACTGGATGAATGTGGCTCTGTAGCAACGAGAGTGGCAGCAGATGCGTCTGAGAGCGCAGGTGATATCGAGCGGCGCGAAACTGCATCATGGACTCGTCGATGGACGGGTACATATTTGGCCACGGACTGCGGCTGGGCAGTAGCAGAGGTTGGAACAAGAGACATTTCAAGACAAAAGAAAGGATCACAGTCTAAAATACGAAAATGACATTGCCACACATTTGAATTGTGACGGAGCACGACGTGGCCACTGCTCGAACCTTCCACTACTCTCCCGTCAGCCTCATCACGTGTGTTTCTTGACATACCGCCACATGACTCGTACTTCGACACATGTAAATTGAGGTCACAACGTCTACAAGTCAATAAATCCCTGTACCTTCTTCAACCACCTCACATATTCCTGTGCACACAATAT
>Ga0153942_1000981_pt1 | contig 11367 bp, 7 predicted proteins | sample TSNJ026MetaG_FD_104731 | JGI IMG/M metagenome (GOLD analysis project Ga0153942, IMG submission 104731) | Attine ant fungus gardens microbial communities from New Jersey, USA - TSNJ026 MetaG | ecosystem: Host-associated > Fungi > Mycelium > Unclassified | place: USA: New Jersey, Brendan T. Byrne... | reverse complement strand
GCACTGAGCAAAATGCCGAAAGACTGGCCGAAGCTCCCCGAAGCTTCTCGCAGATCCACTGCAACATCGTAAACCTCCCCGTCGATGACCCGTACAAGCTTTCCCTGGGGGTTGTTTTTTTGAAAATGGAGTCCTCTCAGCACACCTTTTTTGGATTTAGACTGGTTGTCTTGGATAAATATCATGTCAAGGCCATTGGCAGCAAAGTCGTTGAAGTTATAGGTTTCCATAAAATAGCCCCGGTGGTCGCCGAATTTTTTCGGGTCCACCACTGTCAGGCCCTGTATTCCTGTACTTACAAACTGAAATTGTCCCATAATAAAAAATCTCCCTATATTTTGCGGAATTTTGGAAAATATATTCATGTTAGTATACCATTTTTAGCGAGAAGATTCAATAAAGGCTTCGTTGGGGAGCACGATCACGACAAACACATAAAAACACATAAGAAGTGCACCTAATGAGCAGACGATGTTAAGGATGGGGAGCGATGGAGATAGTGATAAAAAATAGAGCAGATAAATCTTTGATTGTTCTTGGCTTTTCTCAAAACTGATTTTCGTGGGATAAACGTACCGATATTTTCACCAAAAAATGATATAGTATATCATTTTTATATATTTTAAGAGGAGTTATTGATTTATGAACAGATTTTGGAATGCTGTTGTCCGTCCTCTTTTTGACATCGTACAACCTAAACATGTTGTTGAGATTGGTGCTGCCACAGGGTTGAATACCAGAAATCTACTTCAGTATTGCAAAGATAACAAAGAGATTGGTGTAAGGTTAACATCCGTTGACCCAGCTCCTTCATTTGATATCGACTCTTTTAAGGAAGAATATGGGGTTGATTTCAATATGGATTATAGGCTGAGCATAGACGCCTTGCCCGATATTGCGGACGCAGACATCATCTTAATAGATGGTGACCATAATTGGTTCACAGTTTTCAATGAATTAAAAATCATTGAAAAAACGCACAGGGAAAGCTATCCAATTATTGTTTTCCATGATACAGGTTTTCCTTATGGCAGGCGTGATGTTTATTACACACCCGAAAATATTCCGGAGCAATATCGCCAGCCGCATTATAAAAAGGCTATTACCCCTTACCAATCAACGCTGCAGGAAGTTGGAATTAATCCTCATATAAATAACGCAGATCATGAATTCGGCAAAAAAAACGGCGTATTAACCGCAATAGAAGACTTTATTGACGAATCCGTTCTTTCTTTTTCCTTTATACAGGTTTTCGGAAATAATGGGCTTGGGATCATGGCTTTACATTCTTCCCTTGAAGGAAACCCTAAACTTAAAGAATTTATGGACGGCATTAGCGTTTCGGAAATGCTGACGGACTATTATTTAGATTATGAAAGACAGTTTCACCAAGAACACTGCAACGCTCTTTCGTATGCAATAGAATCTGCTTATTGGCAAAGCGCAACTCAAAACGTATCAGAAGAAAAGAATAACCTGGTAAGCGAAATTGACAGCCTAATTAAAAGGAATAAAGAGTTGGAGGATAAATGTGCCGAGCTAGAAAATAACAACACCCTAACAAAAGCTGAGTTAAAGCGTATTTTAGCCTCCCGCACCTATAGGCTAGGGAATTCTGTCAGGAAAGCTTATCGCTTTTTTGTCCATAGCAATACCGAGTAATATATTAGCTCTTCTTTATAAGCCAGGGTGTGTAAAAACGGATAGAAAATCAGATATAAAAATGGAATAATAAACCCAAGAAAAAATTAGAAAGGAGCAGGGTTTATGAGCTGATATGTAGAAGGAGAAGATAGAACTCAACTGAATCTTGAGCCGCTGTGCTTTGATGATATGATAAGTGAAGAAAACCATGTTCGAGCCATTGTGGAGAGTATGAATATCTGGGCTTTGGGATTTGGCTATGCCGAAACGAAAGAGACCGGGTGTAAGCCTTACAACCCGGAGGAGATGTTCAAACTGTATGCCTATAGCTATTACAACGGAATCCGTTCGTCCTGAAAAATTGAAAGAGAATGCCATCGAAATATTTACAACACCGCCAGCCAGGCAAAGGCTGATCAATATCGTGGGAACAGAGCATATGAGGATGGCATTGCAGGGATAATTCCCTTAATTCTTTGCCTAAAGCGTCCACATGTATATATTTGCAACAGTTGACAGCCCTATCTTTACACAGTCTTAAGCAATAAGAACAAGACCTATAAGATTGCGAGTCCTTCATCTTTGCTATATATTCATGTCAAGACAAATAGCTCATACGTAAGCCGGATTATCTCTCAAGACCGGTAGGAATTTAGCAAAAAGGCCCAAACATTCCTCACCCAGTTTTAGCCAAAACCTTCTAGTACACAAAATGAACATTTTGTGTACTAGAAGGTTTTGGAGGAATATATTCAACAGGTATACAAAAAAATAACTTCACTGGCCCAGTAGGGCCTTTTTGCTATTTTGGCTTCAACTGTAGCCAATAAAGTGATTGCCTTCGCCGCCAATGTTTTGGTGGTGCGGATTTTGAGCAAAACGGATTACAACATTTTAGGTTTTGCGGCCTGTAGAGCAGCTTTGGAAAGCACTTAAGTGTATATCTCAATTAGCAAAGGGTCCCTGTTTCAGGGACCCTTTGCCATGCCCGGAGGCTCTCTGCTCCACCCCGCGGCTACTCCAAATACAAATGCCGCAGCCTTTCTATTTCACCATCGGTAATCCCCAGCATATGGATCACATGCTTTGTAAAGGACCCGCTTTCTTCCTGCGCGATTTGATAGGCATGGCGCAGATAGGCCTCCTCCACGCATATGGCGACTTGAAAACCCTCCAGATACTCCTGGGACATGCCTTTGGCCTTCATCTCCGCCATTAGCCGCGCGTTCTCTTTGGCCCGCAGGGCGTTGGTGAGCAGGTAATCCGCGAAGATATCGGCTTCGCCGGCGCCCAAAAGCGACAGTATTATGGCGGCGGCGATCCCGGTGCGGTCTTTGCCCGCATAGCAGTGGAAGATCAGCGAGCCCTCCTCAAGAAGGAGATATTCGTCAATATACCTGCGGTATCCCTTGACCGCGCTGGGGTCGGTGACCAGGGCCTTGTAAACGGATTTCATAAGGTCCGCCATCCCGCCAAACGCCATCATTTTTTCAAGGTCGTCCTTGGAGCTGGTCAGCTCGTCCTCTCTCCTTCTCTGGTCCTCAAGGAGATCTATGGTACAGTATTTGACCCCTTCAAAAACATCGTCGGGGGCTTTTCTTATTTCCTCATCGGAGCGAAAATCCACAATGGTCTTTAAGTGGTATTCATGGACGAGAAGGGCCTTGTCCTCCCCGGAAAGCCCCACCAACTCCCCGGACCGAAGGATCCTCCTTGGCTTGACTTTTTTTCCGCCCGCCGCCGGTATCCCGCCCAAATCTCGAAAATTAACAATAGAATTGCTCACGCCGCGTCTCCCCTATCCTTTTCTTTTCAATTATTCCCCATAATATCATAACGGTACATAAGAATCAATGAAGGATAAGCGCTTTTGCCGCGCTGCCTTTGCAAGTGCGTATATTTTTCCTTAAAATCGTATTTTTGTACTATTTTATTAATACCTTGTTCATAGTATACTTTTAATCAACATAAAAACAGGTAAATAATAGGTAATTTTTGTTTAGTCCAACGAACGGGACCCGCCGATGTATAAACAGTACGTCCAAATTAGCCGCTGGGATGGAGGATATGCGTGATGAAACAGGGGATTTTATACGAATTAAAGAAAAACAAGGCGCTATTTGCAATGCTTATACCCTTCACGCTTATGATCATTGTGTTTAACTATTTGCCCATGTCGGGGCTGATCATCGCCTTTAAAAACTACCGCTTTGACCTAGGGGTTTTTGGCAGCCACTGGCACGGCCTTGAAAACTTCCGGTACCTGTTCTCCTCCGGGACGGGCTGGAACATCACCAAGAACACGGTTTTATATAACCTTCTCAACCTGGTCACCTCCCAGGGGCTTGCCATTGTGGCGGCCATCCTCATCTCCGAGCTGACCAATAGGGTGTTTAAGCGGCTGACCCAGTCCGTCATATTCCTGCCGTATTTTATTTCATGGGTCATCGTGGGCACCTTTGTATTCAATATCTTTAATTATGAAACCGGCTTGATGAACAACCTGCTTGCCAAGCTGGGCATGGAAAAGGTAAATGTATACGCCATGCCGGGGATATGGCCGGTCATTATCTGCGTGTTTAACGCCTGGAAATGGGTGGGGTATAACTCCATCATCTATATAGCGTCCATCTCCGGTGTAGACGCCGAATGCTACGAGGCGGCGGATATTGACGGCGCCAATATCTTTCAGAGGATATGGCATATCACCTTGCCGGCCATCCGCCCCACCGTCATCACCATGATTCTTTTGCAGGTGGGAAGAATCCTTCGCGGCGATTTTGAAATGTTTTACCAGATCGTCGGCAATAACGGCCAGCTGTACGACGCCACCGACGTAATCGACACCTATGTATTCCGGTCGCTGCTGACAAACGCCAACCTTGGCATGACCGCCGCCGCCACATTTTACCAGTCGGTGCTCTGCTTTGCCATCATCATGCTTGTGAATTTTATCGTGAAAAAAATCGAACCGGAATACGCTTTGTTTTAACCGGGAATGAAGAGGATGGAGGTCGTCTGTGATGCAACCAGCAGCAAGGGCACGCGCCGGGAATAGGATCAGGAACAGCGCGTCAAGGAAGGTGTTTAACGGGCTGTCCTATGTGATCATAGGCTTACTATCCCTTTTATGCCTTATTCCCTTTGTCACGTTAATTTCCGGCTCCTTTACGTCGGAGCAGGTGATCCGGTTTGAGGGCTACAGCCTTTTCCCAAAGGAATTCACCCTGGAAGCCTATGAGATCGTGTTTAAGAATCCCCAAAAAATCCTCAACGCCTATGGCATAAGTATTTTTGTCGCGGTGACAGGGACATTTATCGGCCTGTTTCTCAACGCCATGACCGCATATGTCTTGAGCCGCCAGGATTTCAAATACAGAAATTTCTTTTCCTTCTTCTATTACTTTACCACCCTGTTCAATGGCGGCATGGTGAGCACCTATATCTTTTACATCCGGTATCTGAATTTAAAGGACAGCTTGCTTGCCCTGATCCTGCCCGGCATGCTCAATGTGTTTTATCTCCTCATCATGAGAAGCTTTGTAAAAACCATACCGCCGGCGCTGATTGAATCCGCCAAAATTGACGGGGCCGGCGAGCTTAGAATCTTCTTTAAGATTATCCTGCCCCTCTTAAAGTCCGGCCTGGCCACCATCGGCCTGTTTCTCGCGCTGCATTACTGGAACGACTGGTATAACGCTATGCTTTACATTGATTCGGAAAATAAATATCCGCTTCAGTACATGCTGTACGCCATGATCCAGCAGCAAAAGGCGCTGGCCAGCATAGCCAGCCAGGTGGGCATAAGGGTGGAAAACCTCCCCACAAACGCCCTGAAGCTGGCCATGGCGGTGGTGACCACAGGGCCGATTATCCTGGTGTACCCCTTTGTCCAAAAATACTTTGTCAAGGGCATAACCATCGGGTCGGTAAAGGGCTGATGGGATCCGGGAGTATACAGCTTAAAAATGGCGCAACCCTATAAGGTGAGATATAAAACGGCCGCTGACACGTGATCGCGGCAAAGGAGGGGAAACTACTTATAGACTAAAAGTACGCGCATTTACAGCAATTGGGCTAAAACGAATCTGCACGAAGGAGTATGTGAGTATGAAAAAGATTTCTAAAATAATAGCCTTTCTAATGATGGTATGCCTGCTGTCCGGTTTGCTTGCCGGCTGCGGCTCAGACACTGCGGCCCCGGCGTCTTCCTCCAGCGCTTCCAGCGGCGGCGGTGACGCCGACGGCGATGACAGCGGCGATAATGGCAGTTCCGGTGAGGCGGACACCGGCCTTGACCTGTCGGAGGAAGTGGAAATTATCCTCTACCTTGTCAGCGACAGGCCCGCCAAGCAGGACGAAATCGACGCCAATTTCAACGCGCTGATCAAGGAAAAGCTCAACTGCACCCTCAAGACCAACTGGATCGGGTGGGCGGAATACGCCAATAAATATCCCCTGCTGTTTTCATCGGGCGAAAAGTTCGACATGGCCGAGACCGGCACATGGCTGAACTTCTCCTCCCTGGCGCAAAAGGGCGCCTTCATGGCCCTGGATGAGCTGTGGCCCACATATGCCCCCATCAACTTCTCCAAGCAGTCCGAGGTCGCCAAGCAACAAGCCACAGTGGACGGCCATTACTACACGGTGCCCACCCTGCTCTCCACCTACAACGCCCGAGGCATCCTTTACCGCACCGACATTCTGGAGGGAACGGATTGGGACGGCAAGCTTGAAACCATGAGCGACTACGAGGTGTATCTCAGTTATGTGAAGGAATACGCACCGGAGTATGAGTCCACCGATATCTACCAATCCGGCTCCATGCTGGACGACCTGTTTATGTACGAGCGGAAGATGCATCCCATCAAGGGATCCACCAATGACTTCCTGTGGATTGACCCCTTTGAGGAGAACCCCCAGCTGTTCACCTATTACGAGTATGAACATACCCCCGAGTTTTTGGAAATGATGGCCCGTTGGAATGAGAACGGCTATTTCACAAAGTCGGCGCTTTCCGATACGGATTCCCAGAAATTCCAGAATGGCAAGGCGGCGTCCCTGGCGCAGAATATTGACGCCTATGAGAACCAGTATATCCTTAATCCTGACCGGGGCATCGGGTTTGCCAATATGGTCACCGACATCTCCAAAAAGGCGTTTACCCAAGACGCGATGGTCGTCTCCAACACCTCCCAAAACCCGGAGAGGGCGCTGGCCCTTTATGACCTGCTGACCAGCGACGAGGAGACCTTCCGCACCTATTACTACGGCATAGAGGGCACATCCTATGAGGTCATTGACAACCAGGTGAAGGTGCTGGATACGGACAACTACGCCTTATCCTCCTTCTGGGCAATCCGCACGGACGACCTGTACCTCAGCGCCTACGGCTCGCCCGCGGACCTGATCGGGATCAAAGAGGGCTTTAACCAGTATATCGCTGAGGTAAACGGCGAAGGCAGCCAGAAATACAGGGGCTTCGTCTTCTCCACCGAATCCATTGAAACGGAATACGCGGCTTGCCAGAACGTGCACCAGCAATACTGGTGGCCGTTGGAGCTGGGGTATACCGACGCTGTGTCAGGCCTGGCGGAATACCAATCTAAGATGGAGGCGGCCGGCGTCGAAAAGGTCCGGGCGGAGATTCAACGGCAGCTTGACGAATATATCGCAAGCCTTGGATAACGGCAATCCCAAATACAAAGCAGAGGCCCAATCATGGGCCCCTGCTTTTCCTGCTTTTCCGCGAAGTAAAATAAAAGGATTTCATACGAATCTTCAATTTTAGACGAAGAGTAGTATCAATTGCACATATATGTGAATTGTGCTATAATCAGAGGGATGTAACGGCTGTCGTTTTGTTAAATTTTCCCTATAGGTGAAGAGAATGATTAAATTATTGCTTGTAGATGATTCATCGTCTACAAGGAACGGCTTGATGAAGCATGTGGATTGGGCGGAGCTGGGCATTGACAGGGTCCAGACGGCGGGCAGCGCGCAGGAGGGCCTCTCCATCTGCAAGCATTTTCAGCCGGATATTGTGTTGTCCGACATTCGTATGCGGGGAATGACCGGTATTGAGATGTGCGCGGAGATTCACCGGAGCTTGCCCGACTGCCAAATCATCTTTATCAGCGGCTACTCCAATAAAGAATACTACAAGGCGGCTATCAAGATTGGGGCTGTAAATTATATTGAAAAGCCGGTAAACCTGGAGGAGCTGCGAGAAGCGGTCCGCAACGCGGTCTGCCTGCTGCGCGCGGGCCGGGAAAGAAAAGCGCAGGACAAAGCGTTTATGGAGAGCGTCGCTTACATTAAGGAAAAGGTCTTTTATTCCATTATCAACGGCGGGCTTGGGGAGGATGGATATGACAGCTTGGGGGCCTGTGGCATGTTTGAGGACGCCTATCCCCTGTTCAGGGCCTGCGTTTTGCGGACGTCCGCGCCGGTAACGGACATGCTTTCCTTTATTGAAAAAGAGCTTATGGCAATCCCCCGCACGCTCCCGGAGGCCGGTTTTCATTTGGAATATCAGCTTGACAGCAACCGCCGCGTCATTCTGCTTCTCAACGGCACCGGGGAGGCCTTGTGCGGCACAGGCCCCCTCGCCGCCGCCATGCAGGCCATGGCTTTAAGCCCCCGGGAAGGGCCGGAATTATTCCTGGCTATGGGCAAACCGGCCCAGGGGATCCTGGGGGTGGCCGAATCCTACATACACGCGTGCGAAATTGAAAAGTCGGTTTTCTACAGGGGGTATCCCTGCGCCGCTGAAAGCGCCGGTCAAAACGGCCAAGCGGATTTGCCGGACGGCATCTTCGAGGATTTTGCCCGGGCGCTGGAAGCCTGGGACGAAAGCGGGGCGAAAGCCGTGATAAGCGGCCTGTCCCAAACCGTCAAACACGCCCGGATGCTTCCCGGCACCAAGCTGAGAACCCTGATTTTGCGGCTGGACCACAAAATAAGCCAGGAGAGGGACAAATGTACCGGGATCGGGATTGGGATCGGGATCGGGATTGGGATTGGTGTTCACAAGCACGCAAGCAGCAAAGACGGAGAAAAAGAATACAGCCAGCTGCTGGAGATGGACACCATAGATGCCGTTTGCGGCTATCTAACGGGGAGCATTGAGGCCCTCTTTGCGGAAAAAAGAAAAAACGAGCTGAACAATTCCACCGTGACCCAGGTATTGCGCATCATTGAGGAGGAATTTGGGCGCATGGACATTTCGGTAAGGTACCTTGCGGAAAAGGTGTATTTAACACCGACATACCTCTCGGGCCTGTTTAAACGCACCACTGGGAAGACCATAGGCGAAACCATAACGGATACCCGGATCGAGCAGTCAAAAACCCTGTTGCGGGATAAAAAGCTAAAGCTATATCATATCGCCAATATGGTGGGGTTTGAGGACCCCAATTATTTCGCCAAGATATTCAAGAAGAAAACAAGGCTGACGCCCTCCGAATACCGGGAACGGGTCTAAGGGAATCCAACCAAGCATAAAATCCCCCATCCGGGCGGGATTGGGATTGGGATTGATATCCGGAGCACAGCTTCGCGGCGGCAAGGCCCGGCAGCGCGGGAGGTCAATATGAACAAGTTGCACACTTATATTACCCGGTGGTTTTTTAAGAAAAACATGCGCAGCAAGCTCACCCTATCCTTTTCAATGGCCTTTATAGCCGTGTTTTTATTGTTTATCACACTGCTCAACCAATTGATCCGGAACTCCTACAGGGAAAAGATACTGACCTCCGCGGACCAATCCTACGAGCAGGCGTATTCCTTTTTTGACAGCTATATAGAAAACATGTTTTTCGCCTCGGAGCTTATCTATTACAACGGCGACCTGCAGCGGATTGTGGGTTCTAAAAGCTATGACGCGGAGAGGGACTACGGGGAGCAGTTCCGGGAATTTTTGACCCTGGAAAAGGTTTTCACGACGGTAGAAAATATGGAGAGCATTTATATTGCCAGGATTTTTATCCCCGACAATATTTTCTATTCCGAGAATCAAGTTCATTATGCGGGTATCTCGCAGCTGGAGGCCATGGGGAACTACAGCGGTATTATGGAGAAGGTGGGCACAACCCAGATATATTTTTCAGCGCCTGAAGCCTTGTCCTTTCCCGATACGAGAAAAAACAATACCCTGGTCTCCATGTTCCGGCAAATCAAAACGACAGACGGCACAAACCAGGCCATCACCGTTCTGCAGATTGGGATTGAGGCCGCCCTATTGCAGAGCGTCATTGATAAATCCAACATCACATCCTCAGGGCTGGTATATATTATAAACGAACACGGCCAGGTCATCTGCGCGTCCTCCATCGGCGAAAGCCTCCTGGAGGCCCTGCTGGCGGAGGATGCCGGTTCCCTGCCCAATTATACCGACGGCGCCAGCTGGAGGGATGCGCAATTTCTCGGTGAAGCCTACATTATGAACCAGAAAAAGCTGGACAGGGCTGGCTGGACCCTAATCGCCCTGTTGCCTGAAAAGGAAATTGACGCCCAGGTTATGCAAATCACGTTTATCATGGTGCTTTTATCCCTATTCGCCGTCATCATTATCGCCCTTGTGGCCTATAAGATTTCCGAGTACTATACCAACAGGCTTCAGACCCTGATGGTTACCATGAACCAGGTGCGGGACGGGAATTTGGACGTGGTGCTTGAAGCGAAGGAGGAGGATGAAATTGGCATTATCTTTAACAACTTCAACGATATGACCGGCCAGCTAAAAAACCTGATGGATCGGCAGTTTAAAATGGGCAAGGAGGTTAAGGCGGCCCAGCTGCGGTCGTTGCAGGCCCAGATCAATCCGCATTTTCTCTACAACACCTTGGACCTGATCAACTGGCAGGCTATGGACAACGGCGCCGCGGAGATCACGGAGATCGCCCAGAGCCTGGCGAAGTTTTACCGGATAAGCCTCAGCAAGGGGCGGCAGGTCATCTCGGTGGCGGAGGAGCTGGAGCATGTCAAGGCCTATGTGAGCATCGAAAATAAGCACTTCGACGGCGCCATTCACTTACACATCTCCGTGCCGGAAGAGATCCTGGAGCTGGCCTGCATCAATATTATCCTGCAGCCGTTTGTGGAAAATTCCATTATGCATGGGATCGCCGAGGATATCAATATCCAGACGTGCAATATTTCGATCAGCGCCGCGAAGGCCGGCGGCGACGTATACTTTACCATACAGGATGACGGGAAGGGCATGACCCAAGCACAAATTGAGCATCTCTTTACCTCCGGGACCGGGACAAGCAACAACGGGTACGGCGTAAAGAATGTGGATTCGAGAATAAAGCTGTGTTACGGCGAAAAATACGGCCTCTCCTATGAAAGCCAGCCGGGAAAGGGCACATCCGTCAAAATTCACATCCCCGCCCTCACCGTGGCCGACGCCAAAAGGATGATCGCCGATTAAAGCATGCGCTGTTGAGGATGTGATTTAGAATGCTAATAAGAGTGGGCATAACAGGGATTGTTCGTCTTTTCAGTGTTTTAATGAAACGCGCCGGCCGTACCGAAGCTGAAAGATGAAGCCTGCGGTGTGGAAACTATTAAGCGGAATGTGCGACAGGCTATCCCCAGGGATGAGCCGGGCGCGGAGGTCAAACGGACGCATGAAGCAAAGTGGTAGACTTATAAGCCGGATAAACCGCAGCTTATCCGGCTTATTTTCTTTGTGAATTTTTTCACATAATGGTTTTT
>Ga0153942_1000974_pt1 | contig 11420 bp, 11 predicted proteins | sample TSNJ026MetaG_FD_104731 | JGI IMG/M metagenome (GOLD analysis project Ga0153942, IMG submission 104731) | Attine ant fungus gardens microbial communities from New Jersey, USA - TSNJ026 MetaG | ecosystem: Host-associated > Fungi > Mycelium > Unclassified | place: USA: New Jersey, Brendan T. Byrne... | reverse complement strand
TCCTTCAGACTCGCAGTTACCCACGACGCCCTTGGTGTTCAGCTATATCCTTCCCACTACCGGGTGGATTTCGGGACTCTCACCCTTTAGAACATGCGCCCGCCGGGCGCACAATAAAGGGGATGACTAACCTTGTCAACCCCTTCAAATATGGAACTTAGTCCTCAGTATGGAATTTAACTTTACATGTGGAATTTACATTTTCACTCAACCATCCAGACTTTATTCTTTACATTTTTATGCTCTTAATAAATCAGCAAAACATATAAGTATTACCTTTTTTGTCATTACTTACCTGTTGATTTTACTTTACAAAAGCATATAATTAAGTTACAGAACAAACGTTCACCGCCATTATAGGAGCAGCATTATGGAGCGAGTCATATTGCATTCAGATTTGAACAACTTTTATGCTTCGGTAGAGTGCCTGTACCATCCTGAGCTAAGGGACAAGCCGGTAGTCGTTGGCGGTGACGAAGAAGCCCGCCACGGAATCGTCCTGGCTAAAAACCAGATTGCCAAAGCATACGGAATCAAAACCGGCGATGTCCTGTGGGAAGCCCGCCGCAAATGCCCCGGGCTTGTTTCCGTCCCGGCAAATTTCGAATTGTATCTGAAGTTTTCCAAGAAGGTCCGGGAAATCTACGCCGATTATACAGACTTGATTGAGCCCTTTGGCATTGATGAGAATTGGTTAGATGTGACAGGAAGCCTTGGGCTATACGGCTCCGGAGAGAACATCGCAGATGCAATTCGCAAACGTGTTTATGAAGAACTGGGCGTGACAGTATCGGTGGGCGTCAGTTTCAATAAGATCTTTGCGAAACTAGGCAGCGACATGAAAAAACCCAATGCCACCACCATCATTACCAAAGAGAATTATCCCTCCGCCATCTGGCAACTCCCTGCCTCTGATTTACTTTATGTTGGGCGATCTACCGAAAAGAAACTGTCTGCAATGTGCGTTCATACCATTGGGGATCTGGCTCGCTGCGACGTCAATCTCCTGCATAAACGGTTAGGGGTATGGGGAATCATGCTCCACCGCTTTGCCAACGGTGAGGATCATTCGCCGGTTGCCAAACGGGAGGCTGAAAGCTGCATCAAATCCGTTGGTAACAGTACTACCGCACCAAGGGATCTGACTACCCCGGAAGATGTAAAGGCGGTCTTTTACATGCTGGCGGAATCGGTCGCTGCCAGACTCCGGGGATATGGCCTTAAATGCACCGGGGTACAGATTTACATCCGGGACAAGGACCTGATATCCTGCGAACGTCAGGCAAAGCTTGCATTTCCCTCCTGCCTTACTTCGGAAATTGCAGAAAAAGCGATGGAAATCTTCACCTCAAAGTACCATATGTCAAAAGCGCTGCGAAGCATTGGGGTACGAGGCATTTATTTGGTCCCGGAAAACGAAGCCTGCCAGCTTGATATGTTTTCTGACCAGCAGTGGCGCGAGAAATTAGAAAAGGCCGAGCGTGCAGTCGACGAGATCCGTGACCGGTTTGGTTATTTCGCTATTCAAAAGGGTATACTGCTAAAGGACAGAAAACTTACCGGCATCAACCCCAAAGACGATCATATCATCTTCCCGGCAGGATATCTGAATGGAAAAGTAGTATAAAGGAGTTGATGGTGTTCCATGGGAAAAAAATTCATTTCCGTTACTGCTGATTTTTCAGAGGACGGACAGGTAAAACCAGTGCGGTTGAATTGGGAAAACGGCCGCAGATTTGAGATCGACCGGATCACGGATATCCGGAAAGCAGCATCACTAAAGGCCGGTGGTATCGGCCTCCGCTACACTTGCATGATTGCCGGCAAACAGGTATACTTATACAAAGATCAAGATCAATGGTTTATGGAGGTAAATGATTAATGTGCGGCCGCTATGAATTCAGCAGTGAAGAAGACATCTTCGAGATTCAGACGATTTTGAAAGAGATCGATGCGAATTTTCATGAAACATCATTCAAAACCGGAGAAATTTTCCCGACTAACCACGCACCGGTTTATACCGCGTCTGACGGCAAACCGGGCTTAGCCGTTATGCAGTGGGGCTTCCCCAAATGGGATGGCAAAGGCGTTATCATTAATGCCAAAAGCGAAACCGCCGCGGAGAAGCGTACATTTTCCCGGCTGCTGGAAGAAAAACGATGTGTCATTCCCGCAACCGGGTTTTATGAGTGGTATAAAAAAGATAAAGTTAAAAACAAGGATAAATATCTCTTTCAGATGAAAGATTCACCTATGCTCTATATGGCAGGGTTGTACAACAAATTTCAGGATGGCGATAACATCAGGGAATGCTTTGTGATTTTTACCCGTGCCGCCAATAAATCAATCCAGGACATTCATGACCGGATGCCGGTTATTCTTCATGGGGATGAGATGGAAAGCTGGTTGATGGATAAAGGCTTTATTGCTCCGGTATTTGAGCGGGAGGATATTGTCTTGCGGCGGTTATTAAAGGAATAGGGTTTCATCTATATCACTGACACCTTCTATTAATCAGTTCCTGCATAATTTCTCCGTGCTTTTCCGTACTGATTGGATAAAGCAGGTATAATACACCATTGAGCGCACTGATAATCGCCGGTATTAATGTAATAAACCAGTTGATCGCATTTAAAACTTCCGCCGACTGCTCACCTCTCGCTACATAATGGAGAGACGCAAGTATTGCCATTCCAATCGCAGGCATAACTGCACCACCGGCTTTATTTGCCACCGATACAAAGGAAGACAGGAAACCATCACATCTCACACCGGTTATGTACTCACCATAATCAACCGCATCTCCGATTGCTCCGAAATGCACTCCCATGTAAGCATAGAAACTCATGCTTCCAATAAAGGTAAGCATCCAGAACGATATCGCCGGAGCTGTTACAAAATACATCAAAAAATAAGCACCCGCCGTAATAAAATTCAAAACGGAACAAACCTTTCCTTTATGGTTAAAATGCTTAAATAAAATATTGCCAAACCATCCGGTTCCGGCGATCGCCGCAAACAGGCTGATAATTCCGTACGTTGTGGCATAACCGGCATTTCCGGCATTATATTCCCAGTAATACGCAAGCATGGCTGCCCTGCCATAAATTACGCAGCCTAAGATAAATTGTCCCAGAATCAGGATAATAACCGGGCGGTTCTTTACCAAAGAATGCATCTGACTCTTCATCGGTATGTTGGTCTGCGTCGGCGGAGGTGTCACTACCTCTGTTGTTTTCATGCAGCAGATAATCATTGTCGGCAGCCCCAGGATACAAGTAATCAATACAGCCCAGAAATATCCCCTGGCGCTGCTTGCCGTACCATCCGAAGAAAACAGGCGCATCAGCGGAACCGCTATGATAACCGTCACCATGGAACTAACATTTGCAAACATCATCCGCAAGCCTGAAACCTTTGCCCGATCCTCTGAATCCGGCGTGATACAGCCATTCAATGCGCCATAAGGCATATTGCTGCAGGTAGATGCAATCGTCAACAGCACATATATCACCCACATCCAAAGCAACCGCATTTGATATGACCATTCCGGACTTGCCGCAAAGATCAGTACAATAAACGATGCCATCGCTATCGAACCGAGTAAAAACCATACCCGGTATCTGCCCCACCTGGTATGAGTCCGGTCTGCCAAAGAACCGATAATTGGATCATTAAGCGCATCAAAAATACGAATAACCAGCATCATAACCGATACCATTGCAGCCGGAATCCCAATCGTATCCGTATAGTAAATGGTCAGATAGGTACTGAGCCAATAATACATAAAATTGTATCCAAAATCACCTAACGCATAAAAAAACCGTTTTGTTGGTGTCAGGCGGTATGTCTTAAGATCTACCTGCATCTCATAATTATTTCTTGACTTTTCCATGATTTCCCCCTCTGCTATGTTAAAATACGGATTGCTTTCTCCCATTCCTCCAGCTTTTCCCGGCGCTGCTTTTCCTCCATTCCCGGAACATACCGTTTTCTGTTTTCTTGACCGAATAATGCTTCTTTATCGTAAATTCCTGCCCCTATTCCCGCCAGACAGGCGGCTCCTGTCGCAGACAATTCCTCCGTATTGGCAATCTCTACAACTACATTTGACAAATCGCTCTGCAGCTGCATCAGGTAACGGTTTCTCGTTGGTCCGCCATCCACCCGCAAATCCCGAATTACAATACCGCTGTCCTTTACCATGGCTTCAAGCACTGCATTGATCTGAAAAGCGATGCTTTCCAGTGCTGCTTTTATAATTTCATTCCGCCCTGTGGTACGGCTCATTCCATATAAAAGAGCTTTGGCATTATCATTCCAGTATGGCGCTGATAGTCCGGAAAAAGCAGGCACCATTACAGTTTTATCCGCAGGGTTCGCCAATACTGCCGCTGTCTCCGTTTCTCCCGGAGACGAAATCAGCTTTACATCATCCTTCAGCCAGCTGATGACCGCACCGGTGTAGTTGATATTACCCTCTAATACATAGTTTACTTTTCCGTCAATTCCCCATGCCAGAGAGGTTACCAGTCCATGATTGCTTTTAACATAGTCTTCCCCTACGTTCATCATAATCGAAGAGCCGGTTCCATAGGTGGTTTTAATCTTTCCGCTGCTATGACACCCCTGACCAAACAATGCCCCGTGGGAATCTCCGATCGCACTGTGAATCGGGATTTTTTCAGGAAGAATCCCGCCCAGATTGGTCATCCCCAACAAACTGTTGCTGTCACAAACCTCCGGCAGGCACTTGATCCGCACGTCAAATAAGTCACAGAGTTCCTCATCCCATTGCAGCTGTCTGATAGAAAAAAGCTGGGTTCTGGATGCGTTAGAGTAATCCGTCTTAAAAGATCCCCCGTTTGTCATCCGGTAAATCAGCCAGCTGTCAATGGTTCCCAGGCACACATCCGAAAGCTGTTCTCCGGGGATGTCTGCATTTTGCAAAAGCCAGGCCATCTTTGCGGCTGGAAAATACGGCGAAAGCGGCAGTCCGGTTTTATCCCGGATGAGTTCTCCATAATCTGACAGATTTTGGGCAATTTCCCTTGCTCTGGCGCATTGCCATACAACTGCATATTTTAAGGGTGTACCGCTTCTGTCCCAGATTGCAGTTGTCTCCCGCTGGTTGCTGATTCCGATGACTGCCACCTGTTCCGGCAGAATCGCCGTCTGTTTCAATACATCCTTTACAACGGTAAGGACATTCTCATAGATTTCATTTAAATCATGGGAAATCCATCCTTGTTCATTAATAATCTGCCGGTGGGCACAGTCGGCCCGCCCGGCAATCACTCCTTGTTCATCCACAAGCACCGCTTTTGTTCCCTGGGTGCTCTGATCAATTCCCAACACATACTGCATCCGCCCGTACCTCCGCCAATGTGATTTTCACAGTATTTGCAATTCCCGGTCCGTCCATATGATAATAATGAAACACCTCATGGTTGGTTCCGGATATAAGATGCCCATCCGGCAGTGCAATTTGTGTTACTCTGATCGGATATTTCCCGGCAGTCACCTGTGCTGTCAGGCTTCCTAATCCGCCGAAATAAGAATGTTCTTCAACCGTCACAAGACATTTTACCTGTCTCGCATAACGAAGGATCGTTTCTTCGTCCAACGGTTTTAAACAGTACATGTCAATTACACCGGCGCTGATCCCCTCTCTTTGCAGAAGTTCTGCCGCCTTTACCGCATATGGAACCATTTCGCCGCAGGCGATCAACATCACATCGGCTCCTTCCGAAATCACAATCGCTTTATTTAATTCAAATTCCATATCTTCGCCGTACACATCTTCTGTAGCCGACCGGCTTACCCGAACATAGGCCGGCTTCTGATCTTTTAAAAGCTCCTGAATCAACCGGCCTATCTGAAAGCGGTCACTGGGCAGATATACCCTCATATCCGGAAGCGCCGAAAATGCCGCAATATCCTGACAAGAATGATGACTCATTCCAAGCGCTCCATAGCTGATTCCGCCGCTGATCCCCACCAATGTTACGTTTGTCATGGAATAGGCCACATCAATTTTCGCCTGTTCATAGCTTCTGGTGGAAAGAAAACTGGCCGGGGATACTGCAAATGCTGTTTTCCCACAGGAGGCCATCCCCGCTGCCACCGACACCAGATTTTGTTCTGCAATTCCAAGTTCCACGAACTGTTCCGGATACTGCCTGGCAAACGGTGTGATCGAAGCCGAACCTCTGGAATCGGAACAGAGAACCACAATATCCCTGTCGGTTTCCGCGGCTTTTAATAATGTGTCGCAGATTACCTGCCGGTTTGTCACTTTGTTCATCGCAGCACCTCCTCAAGTTCTTTCACGGCTTGTTGATACTGTTCCTCCGTCATCACCCCATGATGCCAGGATGACTGGTTTTCCATAAAGGATATCCCTTTTCCCTTCACCGTGTGGGCGATCACAACGGTCGGTTTTCCCTTGTACCCCGCCGCCTTTTCATAAGCTCTCACCAGCATCTCACAGTTATTACCGTCTTTCACCTCAATGACATTCCAGTTAAAATCCCGAAATTTGTCAGCCAGGCTGGCACTGTTCATCACCTGCTCTGTAGTTCCGCTGATCTGAAGCCGGTTTAAATCCACGGTAGCACAAAGATTATCCAGCTTATAATGTCCCGCCGCCATCATCCCCTCATAGTTTGACCCCTCCGCCATCTCACCATCTCCCAGTACCACATAGGTCCGGTAGTTTCTCCGATCCATTTTTGCTGCCAGTGCCATTCCAACCCCCACACTTATCCCGTGGCCCAGCGAACCGAAATTGAGTTCAATCCCCGGTACCTCCATATTGGGGTGTCCGATGAATCGGCTGCCAAATTGGCAGAAGGTTTTGATTGCCTCGTTTACATCATAGAATCCCTTTTCACCAAGGGCACAATACAATGCATCCGCACAATGCCCTTTACTTAGAAGAAAACGATCCCGCTCCGGATTATTTTGCTTCTCCGGTGATACATTCATGATCTTAAAATATAAAACCGTCAGTATATCTGCGACGCTTAAGTCTCCACCTACATGCCCGGCCCCGGACCGGTAAACCATTTCAATTATATCACGGCGCAGTCTGCAGGACTTTTTGGTTAATACATCCATATCATGTCCTCCCTATTAATAAATCGTGAAACCGCCATCTACAACAAGATCCTCACCAGTAATCATGTTTGACTCTGTACAGGATAAGAAAAGAACTGCAGCCGCAATCTCATCTGTTTCAGCAAAACGATGCGCCGGGATCTTCTCAATCATGTCCGTCTTCACCTTTCCCTGCCATGCCTTCTCACCCATATATGTATTTACAACTGTCGGTGCAACACCGTTGACATTAATTCCATACTCCGCCCATTCCAGAGCACAAACCTTAATCATACCCACAGTTGCCGCCTTACTCATGGTATATCCTACATGTTTGTTGATTGCAATGAAATCTGCCTGTGAAGTAACGCAGACAATCTTTCCGCCTTTGCCCTGTGTTATCATCTGATTGGCCACCGCCTGACAAACCCGGAATACACCAATCGCATTGATCGCCATATGTTTTTCAATCGTGCTGATTTCAATCTCTGACGCACGGTACAAATCAACAAATCCCGGCATTGCCGCTAAAACATTGATTTCCCCAAACGCATCCATAACCTCCTTCATCATAGAATCAACACTTTCCTGGCTGGTAACATCACACTTCACCCCGATTGTCTCCACACCATACTCGTTGGCAATGGCCTTTGCTATCTCCGGGCAGTTATCTTTGCAGTCAACAACCGCGACTCTGGCACCCTTTTTGGCATACATCTGTGCCGTTGACTCTCCAATTCCACCTGCGCCACCAACAACGACTGCTACTTTACCGGTTAAATCCATGTCTCCATTTACCTTTTCGTACTGAATCATTTCTTTTCCCTCCTGAATGTTTAGTTGTTTTGTTCTTGTGTTTTATATCATATCACTGAACATTTAGTTTGTAAATACTGATTGTTTACCAATGTTTCACTAAATTATTTGTGCACTTTTACAAAGTTATAAATGATATATGCCTTTTTTAAGACAAATTTCTCTTGAATTTTAATATTCACAAAATAAGCAACCTTCATTTAGTAAACATTACGCTAAACGAACACTAAACGGTTGACTTTTTTTCATGTATCTTTTATAATATTCATATATCAATACCATTCAGGAGGATTTTTACATGACTAATAAAGAAATCGCTCAGCAAGTTGGAATTTCTCCAGCTGCTTTATCCCTCATTATCAATCATAAACCAGGCGTTTCGGACGCTACCCGTTCAAGAGTCCTGGATCAATTAAAAGACATGGGTTATGAAGAGCTGATTAAAAAAGCCCCCTTATCGGAGCCAAGCAATAATATATGTTTTATCATCTACAAGAGACATGGGGAAGTTCTTGACAATCATCCATTTTTTCTTTTATTGATGGAAAATATTGAAGCACAGGCAAGAACCTACGGATATCATATTTTACTGTCTACCATTGATAAACGACAGCCGATAGAACCACAGATTAATAGAATTGATGAACTCCATGCACAGGGCGCGATTATCTTCGCCACAGAAATGTTTGATGAGGATATGAGTGCCTTTGAAAGTATGCTGCTTCCATTTGTTGCTCTGGACAACGATTTCACCCGGCTTTCCTGCAACACCGTCTCAATCAATAATCAGATGGGAACCTATCAGGCCATTGACTATCTTATTAAAAATGGACATCAAACGATTGGATATCTGAAAAGCCAGACACGAATCAGCAGCTTCAAAGAGCGCCACTGGGGATATGATTTGGCCTTAAATCATTTTCAACTCTCCTTTCTGCCTGAAAACATCTGGACCGTCCATTACACGGAAGAAGGCAGTTACCGCGACATCCGACAGATTTTAGAAACCTCCTCCCGCCAATTGCCGGATGCCTTCGTATGTGATGATGATACCACCGCCGTAGGGGCGATCCGTGCTTTTACGGAAAAAGGCATCCGGGTACCGGAGGATATCTCCATCATCGGTTTTAATGACCGGCCCACCTGCGAGGTCACAACTCCGCCACTTACATCCGTCAATGTATCAAAAAAAGCCTTTGCGATTGAGGCTGTGGATGAGCTGATGCGTCTGCTTCAGCATCCGGTTTCGCAGTCAGCAGATAACCGCTCACGAAAAATACGGATCGGTACCAAACTGATCATCCGGGAATCTGTTAGGCAAAAATGACGGGGCAGGGAGATAATGATGAACGAAAGCTTGATGTAATTTGTGACCTTCTTCTCTTTTTGTATTTCCATTAGGCGTTTGCGAAACGCCGTAAGCCTTATAAATTAAGGCTTTTTTCTTTGTTAAAACAGAACAATTCCTCACTGGTACATATGTAATTCCTATGTCAATTTCCTTTTTTTCAAATAACAAACTGAACCTTAACAAACTGAATTCTTTGTTTAGCAGTTATCAAAGGCGTTTTCTGGAATCGCTTTCCACCCCAATGCTGTCATAACTGTATTCAGTATCTTCTTAAAGGGAGGGGGCATCATGGTCGATATACCAAATCGTTTCAAGAAATTACGAACTGACAAGAGCGCCAGTGTCTACAGACTTTCAAAAATATCGAATGTATCTGAAAACCACATCCACAATGCTGTTGTAATCTTCATACACTACTAAAAGTGATACTCTTTTTGTGATCTTAAAATTAAGCTCCAATTTTGCCTATCTTTCAAAACCCGTAAAATATAAATTGTATCCTCTACATTATCGACAATAAAGAAAATGTTATATGTACCAAACGGCTTTATTCTTATTTCATATCCACGATACTCAAAACTAATGCCCCGATATCCAAACGGAAAATCTCCTAATATTTGAACCGCTTCATCATACCCGTCAAGAAAAGCAATGGCAGCTTTTTGATTTTTAAACTCCTTAATCATATAAGCTGCCAAATTTGTTACATCCCCAATTGCTTCCTCTGTTTCTTTCAAACTATACGCCATAAGCCTTTATTCTCTCCCGTATCAACTGTATTGCTTCCTCGTGCAAAACTGTGCGTCCCTGCGTCATATCTTCGATTCCTTTATCAAGTTCTTTGTATAAAAACTCTTCCTGCTCTGTCGTCTCGATTTTTTCATTTGCTAAAGATATCATATATTATCCTCCTTGGTGATTTTTTACCCACTATATTTAGTTATATTTTATCACACCCGGACACATTTATCCATCATTTTGTGCTTACGTTCTCTTTTCCCTCTACTGATTGCTGAGGCAAACTCAAACGCAATAATCCTTATGTGCATAAGTTCCTCCATATTTCCCACGTCTTACATATAATCCAACTGCACTTGTCTGTTCTACCCCTTCAGAAATACTTGGTGTAAATGTAAGTAATCCAGCTTGCTTTTTAAAGTGTTCAGATTCGAACACTTTAAAATTCGGATTATATAACTGCTCCCACACAGAAAGATATCTCTGGATTGGTCTGATTTTGCGTCTGCAATATCAGTAATGCAGATATAGTCATCCAACAATCTCCTCAGAATTCTATTCCTGCACCAGCCATTCCCTCTGTAGTTTTTGCACCATTGTTCGCTGCGCCTTTTCCAAATAAAAAAATACATCATATTCTGTTCCCTTCTCGCTCACCCGCGGCTCGGCCTCAATCCCAAATCCCGCTCCCTTCTCGGTCAGACGCTTAAACGGGATCCCATTAGTCAAACGGATTTCAAAACACTCCGCCTCTATCAACTTTTGTTCCACCGTCTTAATTAATAAACGCTTCATTTCACCCTCATCCCGCAAATCATTAATCTGCCCGACAAAATCGCTCATAGATATTCGCTCTGAATAATGGATTTGCTCTTCCAATTCTTTTGTCATAACAAATTCTGTCTTGGTTTTCTTGGCACTTGTCTTTTTAGCTGCGATTGGTTTCATAACCGGTTCTTCATCTTTGTATTCTGTATCTCCATCCCCCAAATCACCACATTCTTCTCTCACACAATCCAGGAACCGTTCCCCATACTTCTCATACTTAAACTCTCCCACCCCAGATACCGACAACATTTCCGTCTTTGTTCTCGGTTTCACCACACACATATGAATCAATGTCTTATCGGAAAAGACAATGTACGGCGGCACTTTTTCCTCTTTGGCAATTTCCGTGCGAAGTGCCCGCAGGATTTCAAATAATGCTTCATCTGCTTCCGAAAGTGAGGCACCCGACACACCGGATAGCTTGCTTTTCCTTGTTTTCTTTTCTTCCTTCACTTTCGCCAGGTGTTCCTGCTCCTTGGCCATCTTCATGACAACAGCTTCATCATTCAATAAAACCGCGCCGGATTTCTCCGTCAGTTTTACAATAGCATATTCATCATTTGTAACCATCAGAAATTCATTTAAC
>Ga0153942_1000972_pt1 | contig 11437 bp, 16 predicted proteins | sample TSNJ026MetaG_FD_104731 | JGI IMG/M metagenome (GOLD analysis project Ga0153942, IMG submission 104731) | Attine ant fungus gardens microbial communities from New Jersey, USA - TSNJ026 MetaG | ecosystem: Host-associated > Fungi > Mycelium > Unclassified | place: USA: New Jersey, Brendan T. Byrne... | reverse complement strand
TAAAGAATGCCGACGACCGGTCATCTGCACCTGTAACGGTGAGGGAACGAACTTGTGGAATGGAATGATGGCTGACAGTGGATTGGCAGATGCTTCTTTGGTTCCTGTGGATGAATTGCCCCTTCAGAAAATACTGTATTTTGAACCCTGTGAACCGGAAGTTGGTGCGGCATATCTTCAAGGTTTAACATACGCGGAAGGATACCAATTACCGCTCGAGACGCTGTGGCAGATATATTGTGATACGTACGAGCTGGTAGGGGCGGACATGCCTCAGGATGCAAGTGCACCGACGGCTCACTGTGAGCTGCCTGGGTTTGATTTGCGAAGGTCCATTCACGGGGTCCAAATGGAGTGTACTGGTAAGCCAAGGGAAGCTGAGATTGATGTTATCGGGTATCAAGAGGTCTCATATCAGGACGAGATAAGTGAGTTGATGTCGATTCTGGATGTTTGGAGTGGACAAAGAGGAGGTGAAGAAATCACCATCAAAAGACGAGGAGAAGACGATGAGAATGGACATAACATTCTCTGTTGTCAGATCGAGAGGATGAGCGATCGAGATGAAGAGATGGGCCGGGCCGCCACACGGCTTGTACGTGGAGAGGTACCGGATCATATTGATGGACACGTGTTGTTCCGAAGGCGACAAGCATATGGGAAGGCGGCAACGGGGCTGCGTGGCGGAGGACCCCGGCATGGGCATGAGTGGACGGAGGAGATGGCGCTGGTGCGGGCGATGGGACGCCGGCTGCTCCTGGAGGGAGACGGAGGGCGCGGACGGCAGACGCGGAACAGTAAACGGTCTGGCGGACTTGAGGCGGTGCTGAGCGTGAGAAAAGAGGAGTTGACAGCGGCGTGCAGCGTGATGGCAGACTTGTAGTTGAGCCATGGCGTCTTCACCGCACTCACCAATGGGCACACAGAATACTCCGCCACATCTCCGAAATCTCCTCCGCTCACCCTCCCTCGACCCCCTCCCTCCACAAATCGACTATAGTTTTCGTCGCCATTCCATCCAGCACCCCCATGGTCTCAAGCGTAAAGTCTCTCCAGATCGTCCCGTTTTTGCCCCAGTCAGCGAGGAAACAGATTCCCATCTCATCGGTCCTGGTGTCCCAAGCCTCATGGACCTCGACTCCAAACCTCCAGCCCCAAAACGCCGTGGCTCGGCAGTAGACACCCAGCGCATCGCCCAGCTTTCTCTTACCGACCGCCGTGGTTCTGCAGACTCTCGTTCTCATTTATGGTGGTCCTCTTCTGTCCATCGCGACTCTTCATCTTCCATGCTCTCCAATGCTGGTCATAACTCTGTCAATTTCAATCTCACCGTCCCAGATTCTCCCCACCACCTCCCACCTTCCATCGCTGCCTTTTCTTGGCCAACAAATACCGACAGTGTCCCGGAACCCTCCGCCATTCCTCCCCTCAACTATCTGACAGATCGCCGTATGTCTGTCCCTGACACTCTCATCTCTCACCCAAAATCTCTTCACCCGCGGTCACCCCGGCCCTCCTCCCGCCAGGGCCAGCTCCAAGAGCCTGATACTTGCCCAACCTCCGCTCAGGATAATTCACCCTCCCCTTCTGCACCTCCCCCACTACCACAAATTGCATCATCAAAGAAAGACAGCGGCCCAACCCCCTACTCCCGTTCCCCTGAGCTCAGAGTCTCACACAAGCTCGCTGAGCGCAAACGTCGGAAGGAAATGAAAGATCTTTTTGATGAGCTTAGGGATCAACTCCCTGCAGACCGTGGTATGAAGGCCAGTAAATGGGAGATTCTTACGAAAGGTGCGCAAGTGTCAGTGCCAATGCCTTCAGTCAGCTAACAACCCCCAAGCTATCGACTTTGTCGCTCAGCTGAAACAGTCCAATCAAGATATGATACGCGAAATTGACCACCTACGTCAAGAGATCGACATTGCCCGGGGGAGCTCTGTCTATGGGCAGTCTCAGGCCTCTGTCGTGCCGACACAAGGTCCTCCACCGCCACTCCTTCAACCTCCCCTGCCAGGACCCTCCCAGCTTCCTCTCCCGAGGCTCCCCAATCAAAATAACTATCCGTCATTAACTCCTGGTCCACCTCCCAATGGCGTCCATCCCTCACCATAACCTCCTTCACTTTTTTTGTAAACTTATTATCTTCGTTCTTGTTATGTTTAGCGATGGGTTTTGCATTGACCTCTGGTGCCCTTTGTATTTGTAGACCCGGCATGACTCTCCAATCCAATGACCTTAGAGTAGGGTCTTTTGTATACCTGAACAATGGATTTTGCAGTGACAAATAGTACCAAATACGTTTTAGTTAATTCTTTGCTCTTGCCATCATCATTGCTAAACTATATGGCTCCCAAACAGCCCTCGCTTGACTTGTTATTCCATCCGAAAAAGAACAAGAAACCGCAAAATCTACCATCTCGTAAAACTCCATCCACGCCACGACCGAAGCCACCACCCGAGGAAGATGAAGGTTTACAGCTCCCAGATTGGCCGTTTCAGGATTACAGATTGCTTTCGTCTGCGCTTAATGGTTGGAAATACGATGTCATGAAGTTTGACTCGCGCAAGGTTCAGGATATCTCCAGATGGATAGCACCCGTCAAACTCAACCGGAAAGACCTGCGAAAAGACGAACCGGCGACAGAGACTGTACCTCTGGCTCCCATGCTGGGGTTAGATGGGAAACCTGTCATTGGTACCGATGGTAATATTGTCATGGTTGATGCAGAGGGAAAACCTATTCAACCTACTGAGGGCAAGGAAAAGGGCAAGTCCGCCGTAAATTCTGCCGCTGCCACCAAGAAACGGTTTCAAAAGAAAACACGACAAGTCTTTTATGTACCAGAGGAAGTTAGACAGTTGAGGAAGGAGGAGAGGTATCCTTGGATCATGGAGGACTCGAATCCGGTCCAGGATAAAAGAGAGTTATGGGTCGGACAGCTGGAGGATGTAGGCAGGGCAGAGACACATGCTTTCATGATGCCTGCTGCAAACGATGTCTTCAAATTTGTGCCTGCGCATCGGTGGTATAAGTTTCAAAAGAAATTGAAACATGGATTACCTACGGACACAGCAGGTGTGGAGCAATTGGTAGGTCTATTCGAGAAAGTGTTCAAGTTTCTTGGCTAATACATTGGTAGTATACAACATCGCAGAAACGTGATCCTCAGGCGTGGCTTGCGAGCCGAAATGGTGGTAAAGGCGTTTCAGCCGCCACCGCTGCTATGTTTAAAGCAGAGGCCGAAGGAAGAACGATCTCTATCGGGAATTCATTCGTGCATGATTCTGGTCAGAGTCTGGGTCCCGGAGGCAGGAGACTGAAGATTGTGGATAGTGGAATGGCCCAATTGTTTGGCGATGACGACGATGAGGATGGAGAACTCAAGGCAAGGCGAGCAAGAGAAATGGGCGGGGAGGGTGATATGGATGAACAAGTCTACGAGGAAGACTTTGCTGATGATGACGAACATGCCCCGCCAGACGAAAATGACGAGGAAGTAAAGGAGGCTGAGGTCCGTCCCTGAAAAAAATGTCGAGTTGTTGTTCTTGATCTTTTATAGGAACGACTGAAACGGGAGTATCGGACGGCAAACAAGCACCGCGAGGCTGGGATTGATGAGGATGATGACCAACCAGAGAGTCCGCGTCTGAGTAAACAAGCAAAAGCAATGCAAAAGCTTATTCGCAACCGCGAAGGGAACGATGTGTACGAGTCTGATGATGATAATCGGAATCCTTATGCTAGCTCGGTAAAGCCTTAATGTATTCATACTAAAAATGATGTACTTAATTCTGTGCAGGAGGAAGAAGAAGAGGAAGAAGAGTTGCCTATACCCACCGGACCAGCGATTCAACAGCAACCCCAGCAGGTTGACGTACAAACCAAATCACAAGCACCAAAACCTGGGGACGTTTCCAATCTTCAATCTGACATCAGCAGCTCACGGCCCACTTCTCCAAGTCTAGGCGGACATTCTGTGGTTGCTAAGCGCGCAACTAGCCCCAAGGCCCACAAATTACTCAATCAGAGCAAGTCCAACAGTCCAATGAACAGTCGAGCCACTAGTCCTATTACGGGAAGCCGTGCGACCAGTCCTGCGGCGAATATCCAGAATTTTGTTGGCAATAAGCGCAAGGCAGATGACGCGGCAAATGCGAACAGCCCTAGTGCTCACGGCCAGCCAAAAGCCAAGAAGAGGAGGGAGGTTGCACCTGTGACACCGGAGGAGATGAAAGCCCTGCTCATTGAATGGTTGAAGATAACATCAAAAGAAAAGGCTACGACGAGAGAGTGCATTCAGCACTTCACACCGTATCTCACGGATCAGGAGAAAAAGGCCGAATTTACAAAGTTGGTCAGGGAGATTGCGGTACTGAAAGAGGGTCACCTTGTCCTTCGTGCTAGTGGTGGATCCGCAGCACCTGCGGCAGAGTGATTTCACTGTGATTTTGTATCTACAGATTTGTTATATGATGACCATCAAATGGATTGTTACGATTAAAAGCGAGAAAAAGAGCAAGTCAGTTGCTGAATTAGGTAAGTTTGTCCGCTGTGAGCTGCTAGTTGCTCGAATCGTCCGACTGATACACTCTCTACAAGTGAACTTGGCCTGACTCTGCGCATGCAGAAGGACGGTATCTAGTTCTGCAGAAAAACATCATGAAAAGATATTGTTCGTCCACATTTTACGCCCAAGCCTGGTCTGAGACTGCAATCTGCTCGGCGCGGCTGACATATACGCAACTCGATCTGGGGTTTGTTCTCCCCAGAAACGATATATAAGCAAGATCTGTCTCTTGGCACCTCTTTCCCCAATACCCATCTCACCCGCTCTCATCTCATCTCCGAGAACTTCGTTCCTTTTCATCCCTAGGGTCTCGCCAGCCCTCTATTGGATCATTCTTCATTGCTACTACTGTCATTTCTAGAGTTCCTCTTGCCTATCTCCCCGACATCATTATCATGTTGCTCGCCTCCTTGCTTCTTGCCGCTCCTGCCGTTCTAGCTGTTTCCGTGCCTACTTCTGACGCACACGATCACTCCGTTCGGAGATCCCTCGGTGGACAATGGTATCATGAACCTGATCACCCGGTACACAGTCTCTTCCGTCGCAGTGGCCAGACTGACGGTATCACCTATCCTGTCGTTGGCTCCTTGAGTGAGTATATGCTTCATTGTATACGCATATACTTAACCCAATTTCTTGTCATAGTGTGGGGACAAAACTTCCCAAGCAGCACTCCTGACTCGAGTCAATTGCCTCAGGCATGGATTGATGCTCTGACTGCTGCAGTAAAGGCCGGAAAGATACCTGACGTTCCTATCGCCGAGTCGGAAGATGGAGCAGACCCCAAGTATCCTGATGACCTTGACCCCATGTCTCCTCGGATTTGCTCGTCGACATACAAGTGCATCAATAACCTAGCCTGGTGGGATGGTCCAGAGGGTTATTATGCCAGCTCCTTTGACGATGGTCCTCAACCAGTGAGTATATATGCGCTTTTAACGGAATGATTACTGAATATGTATGTCAGACCACAGACGCACTTGTCGCGTTTTTGCAAGAGAAAAGCGTGCATACCACTCACTTCATGATTGGCCTCAACATTCTCCAGTACTGGGGTCAGTTCTTGAAGGCTTTTGAGGCAGGAGATGATATTGCTGTCCATACTTATACCCATCCTTTCATGACTACCCTCAGTAACGAGGATGTCGTTGCCCAAGTACGTACTTGGGGCCTCATTTCCTTTGTTCACTTGTCTTATATGTTCAGCTCGGATGGACAATGGAGTTGATTCATAACTCTACTGGCGGTCGTGTTCCCCGATTCTGGCGTCCCCCTTATGGTGACTCAGATAACCGTGTCACTGCCATTGCAAAGGAGGTATGGGTTCCATCAATCTGATCACATATACCTTTCTGGATTTTGTTAGGTTTTCGGTCTTGAGACAGTCATTTGGAATGAGGAGTGCGTATGCTTACTGCTTTCATGTCCTTCCTCCCTGATAGCAGACTGAAGTACTGAAGACTGGAGCTTGGGTGCCGGAGGAACCAGTTTGGAGACAATCGCCAATCAGATGCAAGAGTGGCTGACTCGTATGGCATTCACGTCCTCGCAGTTTCAGTCGCTGAGTGCCTAGATAGGTCCCAAATCACCTGGCCTTGTGGTTTTGGAGCACGAAGATTCAGATGACGCACTCCAAGCCTTTGTAGATGCTTTCCCAAAAATTCTGGAGAACGGATGGAAATTTGAGTCCCTTGCTCGCCTCTTTGGTCAGGGCCGAGCATACCAGAATGCAGTGGACAACATCTCTGAAGTGAAGCCATACGATGTCATGGCGGGCCCGAGCAACGGTTCCACAGTCATGGTTCAAAGCTCAACGGTTACCTCCAGTGCGCCTTTACCGTCCAAGTAGGTGCTTTACTCGGCCTCTGGTGATAGCGATTGACTTTGAACACCAGCTCTAGTTCACCACCAGCAGGAAACCTCGCCGCTAGCTCACCAACACCGGAGACTGCGGCCAATACAGCCAACTCGGCCTGGGACAAAACAAGTTCATTGCAATGGATCCTCGCAACAATGCTGGGATCCTCGGTGATGACAGTGGTGACGCTCTGGGTATGATCCACTTCTATTTTGCATACTATTCCACCCTTCTTTTGCTATATACACGCTACCTCACGCGTCCGTTCCTGGATTCATCTTGCCATTTCTCGAAGCATTTTCTATTATAGGTCGTTATTCGTATCATAGACTTATCTTATCATTATATATGTCATTATAATTGTCCGACATAGCACAAGATTGATCAATGTAACAACCGTTGCGCTAGATGCATGAAGTCAACTAAGTTGTTCCCTGAAGGATGGCTACAGTGCAACCTGGATTTGGCCTGAGGCACGCACCAGAACTATGGTGCAAAATGTCGGGCTCGGCTTGAACAAAAAATAGAAGAGGAATATGCCGTAGATGATTCGTCAGCACTGGGGTGGTGCTACGCTATCCTATGGAGCCATTACCAGGGGGTCCAAGACGGTACAAAACAGGATTAACAGAAGTCTGGAGGAGCATGAGACGTGGTGCCTGCAACGCCAGTGGGGAAATTATGATGATGACATTAGACTGGGCCATTTGATTCGCAAGCCTTCTAGCCATCGCATATATAAAAGTTCTGCGATAGGCGACTTGGTCTTGGGTAACAAGGACGATTCACTAGCATCCACTGCCAAAGGAATGTGTGTATGAGTGGACTCATCTTGCGAAGACGATGATGACGAGAGGCCAGAAATGTCCTGTTCTTCCTCTATCATGACCAAGCCCTTCGCAGTCATGATACTCCTTTTGACAACACGTGTGTGTGGGAATAACTTGTGTGAAGCTTGGATATGCCGTTCGACTGCAGGATTGCTACAAGCAGCTGTTGACACAGATGGAGTGGAAAAACTAGAAGAACAGCTTACTCGTTGATTCCCTGAAGTATGTCAAGGATGAGGTTGTGAGCCAAACCAGGGTTAGTGTCTCTGAGTTCCGCGAATCCCCGAGATAACATGTTCAATGACTCCATATCTTGAGCGACTATGTTGTCCCGATTAGCCTTAGAAGGGTACGGAGTCAACAGATCATACTGATATCCGGTGAAACAGTGGTCACAAATACCTTTTGAATGACAGGTAGAATAACCTGATCGATTATCGACACTCCAGCTTTGGCAGATTCATTGCACTTGTGGATCTCAGACGATGTCCGAGAAGTACCAGCAGCTTCTGTCTTCGAATTTCCAATAGACTCAGCCGAAAACTCGAGTGAGCCGACAGAGTCGACTTTTTTAACTGGACGGATGGTATCACTACCATTGCCAAGGTCAGCAGCACTTTGCACTGTTCCTGCACCATCGACGATTGTTCTTTCAAAATACGACCCACATTGTACATTGCGTATTGATCTCATATATGAAGATGAAGTGCCTGTAGCAAAAAATCCTGTCAGTATAAAGTCATCGAAAGTGGATAACCTCTTGGCGCACCTGAGAGCGTGTCCTCTTTTCGGGATATCTTGTCCTCTCCAAGCTGGGTTAGTTTATCAGTTGAATGGACAACTTGTGAGCTCAGGCTAGACGCAAAGATGGTTGACACACTACTATCAGTCGAGAGATGACTTTCTTCTCGGCCGACTTCAGGTGCCACCCTACTCGACGTCTCCAAATCCTGTGTTACTTTATGTTTGGGTGTCATCACAGACACTGCGTGAACACTGTCAAAATTCCAATCGCTCCTCATCGTATTGTTATCCCATGCCAGGTTAGTGGAGATGGTTGCTTGGACAGGTTGTTTCTTCGGTGGTTGTTTCAGCCGCCAATTTTGGTATCGCTCGACAAGCTCAGTAAGGTATGACGTCTTGCGAGCTGAACGGATGAAACGGTGTTGTAATAGCTCACTCGCAGAAGGCCGCTTAACCAGGTTTAGTCAGATGAGAGTCGTGCAGCTCATTATCAAATGCTTACAGATTCTGGGTCCTTGGTCAAACATCGAGCGACAAAATCTTTGAATGCAGCTGAATATGGTCCTTCTAGTACTGGTGGCTCTGCTTTGGGGATCAGGAAGAGTACCCTCACAGGGTGGTGTTCAGCCAACGGAGGCTCGCATTTGGCCATTTCGATGGCCGTGATACCCAAGCTCCACATGTCCGCCTTCACATCATACCCAGCTTGTCGAATCACTTCAGGAGCCATCCAGAACGGTGTTCCGACAAATGTGTATCGGAGTGTGTTGGTGAGTTGTGCAGCTACTCCAAAATCCGCCAACTTGACCTTGCCGGACGAAGATAACAAAACGTTTGCAGCCTTGATATCACGATGAATGGTGCCTTCGGTATGAAGATACTCAAGACCTAGTAGAAGCTCCCGACAGATAACGGCAATATGTTGCTCAGAAAAGGGACCTGGTTTCAAGAGATCCAGACATGAACCCCCAGCGAGGTATTCCATGATGATCCATAGTTTGTAATCGACGACAAATGACCCATAGTATCGGGTGACATATTCGGAGTCGCACTGAGCGAGACTGGCGATTTCTTTTTGGATTTCCGAGATATCGTCATCAGAATCTTCGAGGTCTGTCAAATACTGATTAGTTTTAAACTACCATGGAGGTCTTTCGGAAAAGAATAGTTGACCTATTTGCTTGACTGCAACAATTTGCTTCGTATCGTTGTGAATGGCTTTGTACACTGTCCCAAAGCTTCCCATACCCAACTTCTCTAGTAATGTGTACTGACTTGCGGGGTTTGTGCTTGGAACGGGACATGGTCCCAAGAGTCGAGGCTGAGATTCTATTCGGGGGGAAAGAGGGGGAGACTGACTTGCACTCGACTTGGGCTGTTTGAGAACCCTATCAGTATTGAGTCGTTTCAGAACGCGGGAGCCAGAGGGCATGCTGAAGGCAGGAAGTTAGGGATGATCCCTGTCTTCATAACGTTGAAGACAAAAGGGATCAACTCAGGGATGAGGCATGTGTCGTACGCTGTTCATTTACCAGGCTCATGATCGTATAGCTAGAACATACCATGTGAGCAAAAGGTTTCAATTCCTTCAGATGTAATCAGACAAAGAGTTTCAGAAAGAGTGCTCAAACATTCAGGACAGAACGACTGTAAGACACGTGATAACTAGAGTTAGTTCCTTACTGTTCGCAAGAGACTTTAATCGCATAAGCCTGGTCTTATGAAAGCATAGAATAACACTTTGCATATCATGGTAGCATATGTCAAATACACAATCCCAACGCCGATCTCTCATGCCCTAACAGCATACTTTCTCTTAGGGAAATTCTGATCCTTCTTCTTCTGCTTCAGTGTCTTCAATGACTTTTCGTGCTAGATATCCCATTACAATGTATTGAGCATTGCCAACAGCAAGGTACTTGCCTTTGACAGACGCCGCCTAATCGCCCGAGTCTTCTTGGGCCGGAGGTCAAGAGGCTTATACTTCTTGTCCTTGTAATATTCACGGAGATTCTGGCGGGCCTTCTGGTTGGTGACGGTCAAAACCCGGGCAATCGACTTGCGGACAATCGACCTGCATTCAAGGCATAAAATCAGCTCTCTAAATCCCCTGCCACCAGATGACCGCCACAGACAGTTTTGTAAGTTTGGAGGCGGATCCACCAGCAATTTTCTGTACCCGCAATCGAAGGAGCTCGGTCCTGAGATCACTCAACTGCTTGTTCAAGTCATTCTTTGACCTAAAAAAACACAAGTTCAATTTATCATCCTCTTACGCTGTAAAGGACCCTCGATGGAATGCGCACTTGGTTTGTAGCTCATAGACCTTCACTTTTCCGGGCATTTTTGAGGCGTCTGATGGGATACAAGATTAGCATTGATTCTTCAATATTGATCTAGTTCCACGATGACCAGGCGACTCGTCGAGACGACCAATGTACAAAGACTTCCAGCTACACTGATCATCGTGAAACCCAATGACAAGAGGTTGCTTACCTTGAAGGCTTCGTACTTCAGTGATCACTGGGTTCTGTTTCTTCTCAGTCTGTATCGTAAACCTTATTTTTGAAACTATAACGTTGCTGCAATGGCATCTCGGCCATCAACATCTTATCTTATCTTCGTCGTCTTTAGACTATCCATGCTCTTCTTCACCAGCTCCTCAAACTTCACAAGCGTTCCTCCAAAGATATCTAACGCGCTTCAAATTCAATCAGCATTCTGATATGAAGTCCCTCGAAACATATATGTACCTTCCATAAGTGAGGTCAACACGTCCTCCGGAGAGTTGGTCAACCAAATCCAAGTCGTTGATATCTGCAGTACTAGTGATGAAGTATTTGTGTAAAAGGAAAGCTGAGAAAGCCAACCTTTTGCACCTCCTGCATAGGTTGTGGGGATCGTCACCCATTCGCCGAGTTCTGCTCGGCATCAGTAAACTCGAGTTGTTACAAATCATTTGCCACCTACTTCGCACAAGCTCTTCGTCGATTCCCCGACACAGCCCCTCCACATCAGCTGAATGAATTAGAAATTCACTGTCTTGCCTTCAATTTCCTACCTTCTCAAGAAACATTTGTGACTCACCTACAATACTCTGCGAGTAGACTGAGGGACTCTATGCAGACATATCAGACAATTTATGGAAGAGGGGTATATATCCCGACACACCGCTAGATACCTCCATATCTGTAATATCTTGCCACTTGTTCGTAGCTACCATCCATTTGTCACCCCTTTTCCGGCAACTTGTATGATTCAAAGATGTATCTTATCACCAATGTTTCGAGGAGGTAAAGGTCGCATACCTCACATCCACGACGAGTCGATCCTTGCCAATAGCATTTGACATGGCTGTCAGTCGCTCCAGAGAGAACTTGGAACTCGGAAATAAATAGGATGTTACAATTACCTGGAACCGTCAGAACACAAGC
>Ga0153942_1000967_pt1 | contig 11499 bp, 13 predicted proteins | sample TSNJ026MetaG_FD_104731 | JGI IMG/M metagenome (GOLD analysis project Ga0153942, IMG submission 104731) | Attine ant fungus gardens microbial communities from New Jersey, USA - TSNJ026 MetaG | ecosystem: Host-associated > Fungi > Mycelium > Unclassified | place: USA: New Jersey, Brendan T. Byrne... | reverse complement strand
TGTGCGAGGAAAACCGTAGAACGCAACCCAAGAGGGCGCAGGATATGGAGTTGTAGTTTCCCTTAAGCCGGATAAACCGCAGTTTGTCCGGCTTGTCTTCTCCGTGCTTTTGTTTTCCCGGAATCCGCGCTGCGCCGGAAGCGCAGAAAAACCGGGCGCGGGATGTGGAGTTGTAGCTGATGCATCTAAGCGCCCACCGGCAACATAACAATAAAGCAGGTTCCTTGGCCCGGCGTGCTTTCAACCGTAATTTCACCTCCGGTGAGATGCAAAATTCTCTTAACGAGTGACAGTCCAAGACCGTTCCCCTGCGTAGTCCTTGAGGTATCGCCCTGATAGAATTTATCAAAAATGTGAGCCTTAACATTCTCGTCCATACCAATGCCCTCATCTGAAAAAGATATTTGAGCATACTCTCCATCGGTTTGCAGGGACACCCCAATCGTTCCTTCTTCCGGACTGAATTTGATTGCGTTCCCCAAAAGGTTTATCCACAAATGGTTCATCATCTCTTCATTAGAGTTAATCTGCACCGATTCCATGCGAACATCAAGCTCAAGCTGTTTTTTGTCTAAAAGCGGTTCAAGCATGAGGATACACTTTCGGATTTGCTCGTCAAGGGAATATGTTGTTTTCTCTGAAATCTTATCTGAGCTTTCCAAATTCGACAGCAAAAGAACATTTTGAGATAACTCAGACAATCGTTCTGTCTCAGCGATAATGATATCTACACATTCACTTTGACGCTCTGTAAGGGCGTCTTTTTTTAATCGCCGAGCAAATCCTCTGATGGAGACGACCGGTGTTTTAAACTCATGAGAAATATTGCTCACAAAATCACTTCGAAGCGTTTCTATGCTGGACAGCTCCTCAGTCATCTCATTAAAGCTGATGGCAAGTCGTTCAAGCTCTGCCGTTCCGCTAGCCTCAACGCGAACATCGAAGTTTCCCGAAGCCACTTCCTTGGTCGCTTCGGTTAATCTTCGGAGAGGGCGAAGAAAATAGCCGCCACCTACAGCGGCTATCAGCGTACCGATAAAAACGCTGATCAGAAGCAAAAAAATTAATGTTACAGGCAGCCGGCTTTCCGTTACCGTTGGAAAGATTCCTACGCGAAGGAGAAGGTATAGCGTCGATATAGAAAATAAAATACTGACAACCAAAATGACAAACACGAAAAGCACCAGCAGCGGCAATGCAGCGAGTCGCCGTTTACCATATCCTTTTTCCTCAGACTTCATCATTTTTCACCGCCCTATAGCCCAGTCCCCGTACAGTCACTATGTCAAACTCCGGCCAGTCTATAAACCGCTCGCGCAGTCTGCTGATATGCACGCTCAGCGTATGTTCGTCTGTCTGTGAATCATACCCCCATATTTCATCCATGAGCTGCATACGGGTGAACACAGTACCGGGATAGCTTAGCAGCTTGTACAGCAGCATAAATTCCTTTTGAGGCAGTATAATTCGCTCCATCTCACGGCTCACCGTCAGTGAGTCATAGTGCAGCGTTACCCGTCCGATGGTAATCTTGCGCTCACTGACAATCTTTGCCCGGCGCAAAAGCGCCCCGATGCGCAGGATAAGCTCTTCCTCATCCACAGGCTTAACCATGTAGTCATCTGTTCCTACCAAAAAGCCCTTGCGTTTATCCCGGATCGTGCCTTTGGCAGTCATCATTAGTATTGGAAACTCATATCCTGCATCTCGTAGTTGCTCTGTCAAATTATATCCGTCTAATCCCGGCATCATGACGTCGGTGATCATAAGGTCAATGTGTGTATGGTCAATGACCTCCAGCGCTTCTTGACCGTTCGCGGTCAGCAGAGGAGTGTATTTCTCATCTATCAAAGTTGCTTCTATCAGCTTGCGTGTATTGAAATCATCTTCTACGACAAGGATGTTAAACATAACAAATCTCCTAATTACGTTATATAAAAAGAGAATATACGAGAAACCTCAACAGAACCTCAACTAAATTGATGCTCCAGTTGAGGTTTGCTTGATGTTGGTATTATACCATGAACTCACTCGATAGTGAACGCACAAGCTCGACAAATTGAAAGTGAGGGGAAATTTATGAAAGCTCTGCTAAAATCCATCAAGTGGTTCACACTTGTATCCGGCATATTGATTGTACTTCTCGGTATAGTCATGCTGTTCACACCGCTCCAGAACTTGGAAGCACTCGCAATATTCATCGGTATCTCGATGCTGATATCCGGCATTATCGAAATCGTATCATTTTTCGGAGAAGAAAAAGGATCTCGATCCGGTTGGACACTGGCCAGCGGCATTCTCACAACGTTGCTGGGCATCTGGACTATATTCGGACGTGGGTCGAGCGTGCTGCTTGCCATGCTACCATTTGTCTTTGCAGTATCGGTGATTGGCTCAAGTATCACGCGTATTATCGGCTCGCGCTCCCTGAAAGCGGAAGGGTTTAACTATTGGGTTTGGGTCATGGTGTTCGGTATATTGGGGATTATTCTTGGCATAGTGCTTTTGTTCTCACCGGTTTTCTCCAGTATGATGGTTGCCTATATCGTTGCGGCAATGCTCATCTCCTACGGGGCCGATAACATCGCGATTTTCTTTCGCATGAACAAAGCCGGTAACTATATACGCAAACGCTTTAACGAACAAGAATAGCGCACACATTGTTCTTACTAAAAGTCTCTTTGAGGGGGAGAAACATGAATCAAAAGTTAAAGGAGAAAACGCTGGAATCCCTGTCGGCTGTTCTTCCTATTACTATGATCGTTCTAATAATCAGCGTCATCTTTGTTCCCATGGAAATCGGCACCATTGCCATGTTTCTCGTCGGAGTGCTTATGTTGATCATAGGGATGGGGTTCTTCCAGCTCGGCGCGGAAATGTCCATGACCCCCATTGGCGAAGGGATAGGCGTACAGATATCAAAGAGCCAAAAGATTATCATGGTCATCATCTCGGTATTTGCCATCGGAGCGATTATAACAGTCGCCGAGCCTGATCTACAGGTGCTGGCAGGGCAAGTGCCCGCCATTCCAAGCAATCTGCTCATTTGGACTGTCGCAATTGGTGTGGGACTGTGCCTGACCGTCGCTGTACTGCGTATTCTGTTCAAAGTCAGCCTGTCAACAATCCTCATGGTTCTTTATGCTGGCATTATCCTTCTATCTCTGGTTGTCCCATCGGACTTCGTGCCGGTAGCCTTTGACTCGGGCGGAGCAACCACAGGGCCTATCACCGTTCCGTTCATTTTGGCGATGGGTGTGGGTTTAGCATCGGTAAGAAGCGATAAAAATGCCAGTGACGACAGCTTTGGTCTCGTCGGCATCTCAAGCATTGGCCCTATCCTTGCGGTTCTGCTGCTCGGACTGTTTTATAACACAGGCAGCACCAGCTACACACCGACAGATATTGCAAGTGTTCTCACAACGCAGGATGTCGTCCGCGAATTTTTACATGCTCTGCCGCATTACGCGTGGGAGGTTCTCGTATCCCTATTGCCGATTGTGGCGATGTTCATCATATTCCAGCTTGCCAGCCGCCGATACCAGCGCAAAGAACGTACCCGTATCTGTGTAGGGTTTGTCTATACATATATCGGTCTGGTGCTTTTCCTCACCGGCGTCAACGTGGGCTTTGCTCCGGTCGGAAGTCTTTTGGGCGGGAGTATGGCGGCAAGCCGCTTCAAATGGCTGTTAATCCCCATAGGTATGCTAATCGGCTACTTTGTTGTAAAGGCCGAGCCCGCCATTCAGGTCTTAAATCATCAGGTGGAAAGTGTTACCAAAGGGGCGATTTCGCAGTCCGCAATGAACCTTTGTCTCTCAATCGGCGTTGCTGTAAGCGTAGGACTTGCTATGCTTCGCTCCATCACGGGTATCAGCATTTACTGGATTATCATACCGGGATATGTTATCGCACTCGTTCTCTCACGCATTGTACCGAAAATATTTGTCGGCATCGCCTTTGACTCCGGCGGCGTTGCCAGCGGCCCGATGACCAGTACCTTCCTGCTTCCTCTTTGCATCGGCGTATGTGAGGCGGTCGGAGGAAATATTATGGCTGACGCCTTTGGCGTAGTTGCGCTGGTTGCGATGACGCCGTTGATTGCGGTGCAGATTATGGGCGTTGTGTATAAAATCAAGGAAAGAAAGATCGCCGTCGATGAACTGCCCGCTATCGAAACAGATGAAATTCTTGATTGGGAAGGAGAGGAATAACATGTACGATTCTAAAAGCAGACCGGAAATCAGGATGCTGATGCTGATTGTGGGGCAAAAGGAAGCGAAAAAAGCAGCCTCTGTTTTGGAAACTCAGAGGCTGCACATCCAATATCTTTTTAACGGCGAAGGCACGGCTTCCAGCGAGATTTTGGAGTATCTGGGTCTTGGAATCTCGGAGAAAGCGATTCTGATGAGCGTTGTTACCAAGCAGCGTGCTCCGGAGGTGCTGGTTGCGCTTGACAGGGGCTTACAGCTTAGCAAGCCGAACGGTGGGATCGCGTTTACCTTCCCGGTCTCCGGCGGGAGTGCGTCTGTCATGAAATTATTGGATGAGGAACTGCGGCAACGTATTAGAGAACATCTTGAAAGGAGCGCGGAGCAAATGATGCAGGAATCAGCGAACAGCTTACTTCTCGTGATGATCAATCAGGGATATAGCGAGGACGTTATGGAGGCGGCGAGAAAAGCCGGAGCTATGGGAGGAACGGTGGTGCGCGCCCGGCGTCTTGGAACGGATGAGCCTATGAAAAAATGGGGCGTCAGCATCCAAGCGGAGAAAGAACTGATTTATATTCTGGCTCGTCAGAGCGAAAAGACGGCAATTATGAAGTCCATCGGAGAGCAATGCGGCCTGCATACAGAGGCGCGAGGAGTTGTCATTTCCATTCCGGTAGACGCAGTCGCAGGCATCAAGGACGATACCGCATTACAACAGGATATGTAATGGATACAAGTCGAAGGTCAACAATTTCTCAACGAAATGCTCCACTTTATTGACGAGAAGTTGAGATATTTCCTTTAGAATAACTAACATAAAGTAAACAGGAGATGATTCATTATGGCACGTGCAGGCGCAGGCGGTGGCGGACGCAGTTCAGGTGGTGGTGGAAACCGCAGTATGGGCGGACGCAGCGGCGGCGGATATAACCGAGGTGGTATAAGCTCCGGAGGATCAAGCCGGGGAGGCGCTCCACCCGGCGGAGGACGGCGGCCTCCACCTCCGCCACCGCCCCGCAGACGCGGTATGTCCCCTATGGGAGGGGCCTTCATGGGATACAGTATGGGGCGCAGGGCCGCCGGAGGAAATGGCGGCGGGCACGGCGGCAGTCCGTCACCAAATAATCAGCAAAAACAGAAGCCGGGTTGTCTCATTCCCATAATTGTGGCGGTTGTCTTATTGCTGCTAATATTCCTTGTGCCGGTTCTATTCAATTCCGGCTCTTCGGGAAATGTGACGGCATCGACAATCAACCGTGAGCCATTACCAGTCGGCGCAATTGTAGAAAACGGCTACTATACGGATGAGTTGGACTGGATTGGGAACAGCACCACACTTACAACCGGCATGAAAAACTTTTATAAACAAACAGGAGTGCAGCCCTATCTGTACCTCACTGATACGATAGATGGAAGCCACAGTCCAACCGAGGCGCAGGTTGAACAATTTGCCTACGACACCTACGACAATTTGTTTGCCGATGAAGCGCATTTGCTCCTGATCTTTTTTGAATACGGTGATGCTTATCACACATGGTATGTGGCGGGTACGCAGGCAAAGACCGTTTTGGACAGCGAAGCCATGGATATCCTGCTGGATTGCATTGACAGGTATTATTACGATCAAAGCCTGACAGATGAGCAGATGTTCTCAAAGGCTTTTGACGAAGCCGGTGAACGGATTATGACGGTAACAAGATCACCGTGGATTCCGGTTCTCATTGTAGCAGGGATACTTGCCATTTTGACGGTAGTGTTTCTGTGGTGGCGCAGTCACAAAAAGCAAAAGAACCTTGAGGCCGAGCAAACACAGCAAATTCTTAATACTCCGCTGGAAACATTCGGGGATACGGATGTTCAGGAGCGGGCAAAAAAATATGACGATCAAAATCAATAATTAAAAAGGAGATTAAAAAACATGGGTATACTTTCAAGATTCGGCGATATTATTTCGTCCAATGTGAACGCAATGCTGGACAAAGCTGAAGACCCCGCCAAAATGGTGGACGAGTGCCTTCGCAAAGCAAACAAGGATTTGGCGGAGGTGAAGAAAGAAACCGTCGGTGTCATGGCGGAGGAAAGCCGCACAAATCGCCTAATGGACGATAATATCGCTCAGGTGACTAAATATCATGACTTGGCGCAAAAGGCTCTTTTAGCTGGTAACGAAGATGACGCACGCGTATTCTTAACCAAAAAGCAGGAGTTGGAAAGTGCCGGTGCCGGGTTACAGACGGCTTATGCCGCCGCGCATGAAAACGCAATCAAAATGCGCGAGCTTCATGATAAGCTGGTAAGTGACATCAACTCTCTGAACGCACGCCGCCAGTCCATTAAGGCAAAGGTGGCTGTAGCGGAAACGCAGACCAGGGTAAATAAAGTGGGTGCCAGCGCGGATAAAATGCAAAGCAGTATGGGCGCTTTTGAGCGCATGGAGGAAAAGGCTGACCGCATGTTGGATGAGGCAACCGCCATGAGCGAGCTGAACCGCGAGGCGGTGGACGAAGCGCAAGCGTTAGAACAGAAGTACAAGGGCGTAGATACCAGCGCATCAGTAGAGGACGAGTTGGCAGCGATGAAAGCGCAGCTTAACAGTAAGCATGATAATTAGCGAATAGTTTGTTGTTACTTGCAGCACCTTTCACCGTTTACTATGCGGAAAACCGCAAAACAGCGTAAAGGTCACGGCTTGCGCCGTGGCCTTACTTTTTATTCGTCTCGATTTGCTTTACCAATGTGCTATAGGCGAGAATATAGTGTATAATGGTTTATATATTTAATCCTTTAGACAAAGGAACGAATTGAGGTGAAGCCCATGGACACTCAAGTTGGGGATATCCCTGAGAAATTGATGAAACTTGCAGGCGAATTTTCAGCTTGCAGAAACGCATTCATTGCGCTGGGCGATGAGAATCGTCAGCTTATTCTTATCGCGCTGCTTGAAAACTACGGAGGTATGCGTGTCGGGGAGATTACCGCGCGTACCAACCTCTCCCGGCCTGCGGTATCCCATCACCTGAAAATCCTGAAGGACGCGGGAATCGTAAATATGTTTAAGCGCGGCACCATGAACTTCTATCATGTCGACGCGAATGAGAGCAGATGGGAGCAAATGACATCCCTTATCGCCAGCATCAACGACCTTGTTCATGAGGTTTCCGAGCTACGGCAAAAGGGTTTATGCTGCGCACCGCCAGAGACACAGCCACAAATGATTGAATGATAAACGGAGGGGTACATAAATGGAACTTTTAGATGCAATTAAAACCAGAAATTCAGTGCGAAGCTATACCGATAAGAAAATCGAGGGCGAAACGCAAAGTGAACTGAAGCAGCTCATTGAGGACTGCAATAAAGAAAGCGGCCTTCATATTCAGCTGTGCCTGAACGAACCCACTGCATTTAACAGGCATGATGGCAAGGTATGGCAAATTCAATAATGTAAAGAACTATATTGCCCTTGTTGGCAAAAAGAGCGATACGCTGGAAGAAACATGTGGATATTATGGGGAGAAAATCGCACTGAGAGCGCAGCAGTTGGGTCTCAATACCTGCTGGGTCGCTATGACATTCAGTAAGGTAAAGAGTAAAAGCGCCATCAAGCTTGCGCCTGGTGAGAAGCTCTTGATGGTCATCGCCCTCGGTTACGGCGAGACACAAGGAGTCAGTCATAAATCAAAAGCACCGGAGGAACTGAGTAATATATCGCAAAGCTCTCCCCAATGGTTTCGCGATGGCATGGCTTCTGCACAGCTTGCGCCTACGGCCATGAATCAGCAAAAGTTCATGATTGAGCTAGCGGGCGATAAGGTTACGGCCACGCCCGGCTCTGGGTTTTATACAAAGGTTGACATCGGGATTGTTAAATACCATTTTGAGGTCGGTTCTGGCATATACCGGTTTTGAGATAGCCTATTGTGAATCGTCGTAGCAATTTATCTCCATATACAGATACAGGTACTTTCAATATAATGCGAAACAGCGAGCAAATGCTTCATGCATTGCTCGCTGTTTTTGTTTACACTACAGTTTCTGATAGGCTTCATTTTACAGCAAAATCGGCTCCACTGGCGCGGCGATTATCGTTAGCTTTTGCGGGGCTACACGCCCCGTACCCTGACTTCTTCCAAAGAACAGAATCGAAAAGATACGTCTTTTACAAAAATATTATTTCACCCCTTGACAAACGTCGTTCTGGAACCACGATGTGTTTTCATTCAACGCCTGTTCGGAACCGTAGTTGTTCCAATAGTAGAGGTTATTTTATCTTAGCAAAGGATACATTTTGAGATTCTTAAAAAATTGGACAAACCTCCTTGACAAATGTTATCGGAGGACAATGTAGCCGGGAAAATCAGCGACGAGCGGTTTGGAAAGCTGTCACGGAACTATGAGCAGGAGCAGGGCGATATTGGTAAACGGATTAAGGCGCTCCGGGCCGAACTGAAAAAGGAAAGCGGCCAGCTATATACCGCCGATACTTTTTTAGAGATTGTCCGGCAATACACCGACGCAAACGCCTTGACACAGCGCATGGTGACGGAGCTAATCAATCATATCGATGTATACCATGCGGAAAAGGTAAGCGGCCAGACTACCCAAAAGGTCACGATATACTATAACTGCATAGGCGCGTTTGAAGTGCCGAATCGGGAGAGCATCCCGGAACTGGAAATTTACATCAAAACGCGAAAAGGCGTAGCACTCAGCTACGCCACCGTTGTTTTGCAGTACACCATAACAAAAAAGCTCAATCAAGCCCCAGTTTTGGGGCTATTTTAATGTCAATCTTTTTGGAAATATATGTTGTGTATTGTCGTATATTATGATATAATAGGATGGCAAAGAGTTTATCGTATATCTAAAAAGCAACGGGAATGAAAAATCTATAGCAGGAGGCATTGCACATGGGAAACGCAGCAACCCAAACCAAGCAACGATGGAATGACAAGAACTATACTCAGGTGAAAGTATCGGTCAAACCGGATATAGCGTCCGCTTTTAAAGAGGCGTGTACAGCCACTAATGTTTCTATGGCCAGCGAACTCTCAAAGTTTATGGCCGAATACAGTAATTTCGCTGCAAGCAGCAAGGCTTCTTTTGATCTATCGACAAGACAAAAACGACGCACGGCCTTAAAGGCTCTCGTTTTACAGTTAGAGCAGCTCATGGCGGCCGAGCAGCGTTGTCGGGATAATATTCCATCGAACCTCCAGGGTTCAGTTGTCTATGATACCGCTGACCAGTATGTTTCTTCGCTTGAAGAGGCTATAGAACTTCTGAACGGTATATACTAGTACCAAAAATATCAAGCTGAATTTCAATTAAGAAATGAGACGCGGGATATCACTGTTCTTCCGCAACGCATACTGGTACCAAAAATATTGAACCGAATATTGGATATGAGGCGATGTGAAATGTATCTTAAGAAAAGCGTCAGTAACGGCAAAATCTATCTATCCTTTGTCCAGGGATACCGGCAGAATGGAAAGGTAAAGCAAAAGACCGTTGAAAAGTTGGGCTACTTGGAAGATCTTCAAAAGCTTTATGACAATCCTGTAGAACATTTCAGGAATGTCGCAAAAGAGCGTTCACTTGTTCCGGAGGAAGTGCTCTCCATTGATGTTACCAAACATCTTGCGGATCATACCGATACACGTAAAAACCTGGGCTATGTTATCCCTAAGCGCGTCTATAGCCTGCTCGGTATCAATACCTTCTTCCAGAACAAACAGAAATACTTAGATATTGACTATAATCTCAACAAGATTTTCAGCCTTCTGATTTTCAATCGCTTCCTGTTCCCATCATCCAAAAAGAAGGCTTATGACACCAGGAACATCTTCTTCGAAACCTACGACTTCTCTCTGGATGACGTCTACCGTTCACTGGATTATTTCTCTCAGTATTCGGAAGCGCTCCAAAAATTCCTTTACAGCCAAGTCCGGAGTCATGTCAAAGTGGACAATCAGCTTGGTTACTATGATGTTACCAATTATTACTTTGAAATCCCCTATGCTGATGAAGACGAGTATGACAAGGATGGAAATATGATAAAAAGGGGGTTTCGTGAGAAAGGGCCGTCAAAGGAGCACCGGCCTGATCCCATCGTTCAGATGGGACTGCTTATGGACTCAAAAGGCATCCCTCTCGCATTTAATACCTTTGCCGGCAACGAAAGCGAAAAGACTTCCCTTCTGCCCATTATCCGCAGGATTAAGAAGGATTATGGCATGGAGCGGATTATCGCTGTTGCGGACAGAGGACTGAATACCAGTGACAATACCGCTTTCCTTGCCGGTGTAAACGATGACAACTCCAAGGGGCATGATGGTTACGTCTATGGGCAGAGCGTCCTCGGCGCCGACAAGGAGTTCAAGGCGTGGGTTCTTAGTCAGGAGGGATATTCCAGAACAAAGGAAACTGACAAGAACGGAGAGGAAGTCCTGTTCACGCATAAATCAAGGATTTATGCCAAGACCATCCAGCTAAAGAACCAAAAAGAAAAACGAACGCTTAAAATGATCATATATCAGAAGCAGATGGTGTACTACTCGAAGAAGTATGCGGACAAGCAGAAAAAAGATCGAGAACGTGTCCTGACAAAAGCGCGTGATATGATTCGTAACCCAACTAACTATACAAGAGCTACAAGCTATGGCGCTGCCGGTTATGTGAAAAATATTAAGTTTGTAAAAGGGACGGGAGAAATTGCAAATGGATTAGAGCTCTCACTTAATCTGGAGAAAATTTCCGAAGAAGAACAATATGATGGCTACTATTCTATTGTGACCAGCGAAAAACATATGTCTGACAAGCAGATGCGGGACGTTTACCGCGGACTGTGGGAAATTGAGGAATCGTTTAAAATCATTAAGAGCGAATTTAAGGCAAGGCCGGTATATCTAAAACTGGAGGCGCATATCAATGCTCATTTCCTTATTTGCTTCGTAACGCTTCTGATCATGAGAGTTCTTGAACATATGACAAGTGAAAAATTTACTGTAAAAGATATCCGTAAGAGTCTTATCAATTATTCCTGCTCCCATTTGGAACAAAACTACTACCTTTTTGATTATAGAGATGATTGTCTGATTGCCATGGAGAAGACTTTCCAACTTGACTTAAGTAAAAAATACATGACGACCGCCGAAATAAAAAAAATTTTGCAGTTGAAAAATAATTGAAAATTCACAACATCATCTTTCCTAATTCAAAACCGCCCAATGCCTTGTATTCAGGGCATTGGACGGCCAAAAAGAACATTCGTTCTGCAAAACTCAGG
>Ga0153942_1000966_pt1 | contig 11510 bp, 11 predicted proteins | sample TSNJ026MetaG_FD_104731 | JGI IMG/M metagenome (GOLD analysis project Ga0153942, IMG submission 104731) | Attine ant fungus gardens microbial communities from New Jersey, USA - TSNJ026 MetaG | ecosystem: Host-associated > Fungi > Mycelium > Unclassified | place: USA: New Jersey, Brendan T. Byrne... | reverse complement strand
ACAAGCTTCACTTCAAAAGAAATAATCAATCAGGCGATCGGTAAATGCGTCCCCGCTTCCAAGAAGCACTTACTGGAGCATAACATACGGGCGGTAGAATTGGGGATGTCATTATAAATCCTCCGAGAGTGGAATAAACAGGGTATTCTTCCGTTTCATCTCTTTAAAAGTGTCTGGTTTTATTGTCAGGATATTACGCAGTTCCTCACTATCATCCTGAGGGGTTAGTGAAAGAACAACCTTGTGAGATGTAGGTATCAGGGTGGCCACGCCCAATCCGCTGAGCATCCCGATAAATATCTTTGTCTTCTGCATGGGAAAGACACAGCTCAGCAGCGTTTTCTCCATCGGATTGTGGTAGTTGTCAAAAACAAAATTGATCGCGGTTGCATGATTGTACATATGGCCGTAGTAGATACAACCGCAACGCTCCTTTGTTTTGACATCTTCTACCTTATAAAACAGCGTAGCGGTCTGTGCTGAATTTCCGATCCCTCCCAGTGTGATTACCGAAGCGTAGATGTTCTTTATACGTAAATGGTACATATAAAGCCTGTCAGTTTGATCCAGCATCGTATTTCTTTCCTGATCTATCGGCTTAGGGGGGAGATAGTCCAGAATTTGAATTGGTGACACGTCCAAAGCGCACGCAATTTCAAACAATGTTACAATATCCACCGCAATCTGGCCGGTTTCGTACTTGGAAATAGTACCCTTGGATTTATGCACTTTTTTCGCCAATTCATCCGTTGTCATGCCACTCGCTTTTCTATAAAGCCGAATTCTGCTACCTACATGCTCAAGGATCGTTTTCATTTTATACCCGCTCCATTTCCCATTATTCAGCATGATAATAAAATAATAATATCAGGAGGTAAAATCATGAACGTATTAGAACAAATGGCGGACTATGGACACGAACAGCTTGTATTTGGGAGGGACGAAAGAACCGGATTAAAAACAATCATCGCAATCCACGATACCACACTAGGCCCCGCTGTTGGCGGCACCCGTTTTTGGGATTATAAAACAGAAGATGATGCGCTTTACGATGTACTGCGGCTCTCAAAAGGAATGTCTCTGAAAAACGCGGCGGCCGGCCTGAAATTGGGCGGCGGGAAAGCGGTGATTATCGGCGATCCCTGCAAGCTCAAAAGCGCGGACTTTTTCCATGCGTATGGTCGCATCATTGATTCGCTCAGAGACAAATATTACACAGCCGAGGACGTCAACACAAACACAACAGATATTTCTCAAATCCAGGAAGTTACCGCCTATGTAACCGGAACTCCCGCGATCAGCGGAAACCCGTCTCCGTTTACGGCATTGGGCGTGTTCCGTGGGATGAAGGCAGGGATAAAATCCAAGTTTGGAACCGATACAATGCGGGGGATGACAGTTTCCGTGATGGGATTGGGCAGCGTTGGCTATTCGTTGTGCGAGCATATGAAGAAAGAAGGCGCTATCCTAAAGGTCTACGACACCAACCCAGCCGCGGTTGAGAAAGCCGTATCCAAGCTTGGAGCCGTTCCTGTCTCTGCGGAGGAAGTCTTAACTACAGATTGCGATATTTTCGCACCGTGCGCGCTTGGCGCCGTACTGAACGTCAAGAATGTGCGAAATCTCAAATGCAAACTGATTTGCGGCGCTGCCAACAATGTTCTTGTGGATGCCGCCACCGGCAATGAGCTTGAGGCGCTAGACATCCTCTATCTGCCGGATTATATCGTAAATGCCGGAGGCATCATCAATTGCGGCTTGGAGGTAACGGAACCGGAATACAAGGTGGAGGTCGTAACGGATCGCGTCAACCAGATTTACGATACAACGCTGAAGATTATTGACTTGGCCCAAGAACAGAGCATATCAACTTATGATGCGGCGGAAAAATATGCATGGGATATTATTTTGTCGCATCGAACAAAGTCATGATCACTCCTATAAGGGGTGGTATGGACAAAGCCTGATAGGCTATGATACTTGCTAGAGCCTAAAGGCTCGTTGATAAGATTTGCCAACCGCATAATGATTCCATGCAGCCCCCGGCAGGGGGCTGCTACTTCTTGCCTTTGTTTACTGGTTCACCCATGAATGGGTTCATGTACTCTTTCAGTGTTATTTGGTTAGAACTATTACCTTAAATGCCTACGAATTCACATTCTCGGAACATAGTGTGTTATATAAATTCGGCATGCAGCCAGCGTCTGTGTTCCATACCACAGCTAACAATACTACCCTGCCCATATTGTACCGCGTTAAGAGTGGAAAAGTGAATCATCGACAGAAAAAGAAACGATGACCTGTTCATAAGGCTTCCGCTTCGCTGTTCGGCACAAGCCGGAATATCTGTTTGTTTCAGCGTCCTGCCGGATGATTGTTGGCGGCGTATTGCTCAAGCAGAACTTCCGTCAACGCGGCGAGCATTATTGGGCGGGTTATCAGTTCACAATTCCGAATGTCCTTGTCCAGCCGGATTGCCTGAAAAGGGTAAATCTTGCTGCGCTGCATCACCAAGCGCAAACAATATTGGACGCCGTTGATGTTCAAATCACAATAGTAGGTGACGTCTAAAGGCTCCCGCCGCGCGTTCGCTTCCAGATTGCGCCGGAAGGCATCCAGCATACGGTGGGGAATTTTCCGAAAATACATCAGTCCGCTCTCCTTTCGTTTCAATTGTTGGTATTGAAACTCTGAAAAGCGTGATTGTCAAGTCAAAAACAGAAAAACAAGGCTCTATTTTTCAAGCCATTGCTCAAAGCAAAAAAACGCCGTCAATATGCACAAGAAAGCGGGAGGTTTTCCTTGTGCGGTTTGACGAGGTTCGGCTTTACAGCGATTTTGTGCCCCGCAATCGGCCTGAGATACGACATCGGGATTTGTGTCGGCCACAAAAGCCTCATTCGATTTCCTCGCAGTAATTTGGAACCGTGTACCTCCCCAAATCCCCGCGCTCGACAGCGCACTCACGCTGGAACTCGCGGATTGCCGCATGAACACTTGGCCAGCGGCCAAGTTCGCCCTCCGCGCAACGCTTCCGCAGCTTGTCCAGCGCCCTGTTCTTCGCCTTACGCGCCGAATTTTCCTTTATCTGGAACGCCTCGCCTATCTCGGCGAGGGTTTGTTCTTTGTGTCCGTAAACGCCGAAAAATCCGCCGAGTATCTCCCGCTCCTTGAACGAAAGCGACTCAAACGCGGGTTGCAAGTGTTCAAGGCAGATTTTTGTGTAGACTTCGCGTTCAACAGGCGCCTGAAACCAAATCCTCGAGTATATTCCGGCATCCGTATTTCCGCGAAATTGTGTTCGCGCAGCCTTCGATAAAATCTTTGTGTTCCTCGTAAAACTCCATCAAATCCATAACCGCTCTACTTCCGTGTGATCTTCAGAGGGGGATAAAGCTGTTCTGGCTGCATGAGCGCGTCCACATCGGCATCGCGGCGCTTTCCGCTGATCGCTTCGTCGCGCAGGTCGAGCAGCCTTTTTCGCGCCCGGTTGCGCTCCTCCACGGTAATGCGCCTGCGGTTGCAATCGGTGTTCACGCGATTGTAGGCTTGATGATAGCTGATAAGGACAGGGTTGTCCTTCACATTTTCTTTCGCTGTGTTCTTCGCGCCCTGATTGCGGCAGTTGCGGAGCGGCTTGCCGGGTATGGGGCGGTCACAATATTTTGGGCGGATACCGTTGGACGGAAAAGCTTGCGCGTCAACAACATCCTCCGAAGTGCCCGCATCTCCACGCGCATCTCGAAATCGCCGCGCTCGTAACTCCAGCCGGACTCAAGCTCCTCCAGATTTTCGCGGAATGCGTCCAACTCGAAAATTTCCTCGCGGGATATGTTCAGAATATCTTCCGAAAGCTCGCCGAGCAGGAAAACGTGATTGTTAAGCTCTATTTTGTCGCCGGATATGAAGCAGGAAATTTAATCGAACATTTTGCACCTCCTCTGTACAGGATGGACTTTCTCTTTGTATGATGATTTTACGGTTTGCTTCCAAAATGTGCCATAATCATATTGTACAGGATGATTGTAGAACAGTCAATCCTGCGTAACAAATATTTTGGAGGTGCTAAATGCAAAAGTTTTTCAGGCTGATTATACACAAGAAAGGAAGATGCCCATGAAAACACCCCAAAAAGAAATGACCGCGGTCTCTGTTGGCGCAGAGCCGCGGCCGGGCGTACCGGAAACAAATTTTAATGTCATCAGTTTACCAGACGCCCAGGCGAAAAGCAAGGATTCGTCAATGAGGAAATCTCGGAGCTCGACGGACGCAGGCAGGGTTTAGTAAAGGCGATTGCGGAGCCCAGCGCCGACGCGGTTTCCCCGGAACAGCTTGAGAGGATTTCCTGTTATCTCGGCGACTGGAGCAACGTGGGCTTTGAGGACAGGCTGCAAGTGGTGGACGGATTGATCACGCGCATCAAGGCCACAAGCGAAAAAGTGGAGATCGAGTGGAAGATCTGACGGGCAATACGCCCGCCAGATTGAATGGGTAACTCCGTGTCCCTTTGTATGTAGAGCCGTTGGATATCACATTACACAGAGTACCGCCCATCTACCGAGCGATCCACCTGTTGTGTAGTCAACACGGTGCCTGCGCCAAGTAATATTTCAGTATATCCCGTGCGATGTGACGTATATTTTCCTCTCCCTGCGGGGTGCGCAAGGTGATCTCCGTGCAAGGTAGGCCCCCCCGCCAACAGCGCCTTCACGAGAGGAATCGCCTGATTGGGATCGGATATGGCGATAGCTGGTACAATTTCAAATATGTTCGATCCGTTCCAGAATTTTATTTACCATCATGCCTCCCGTCAGGGCTGCTTGCCAATGTAGGCCAAAATACCACCATCAACATACAAAATATGTCCGTTGACAAAGTTGGAGGCGTCCGAGGCCAGGAAGACAGCCGGGCCTTTCAGATCCTGTGTGGTTCCCCAACGGGCGGCGGGCGTCTTGGAAATGATGAATTGATCAAAGGGATGGCGCTTCCCGTCTGCCTGACTTTCCCGCAGGGGAGCGGTTTGGGGGGTCGCTATGTAGCCCGGGCCAATTCCATTGCACTGGATGTTTTGCTCGCCGTACTCGGAACAAATATTCCGTGTCAGCATTTTCAGCCCGCCTTTGGCGGAGGCATACGCCGAGACCGTCTCGCGTCCCAACTCGCTCATCATGGAACAGATGTTGATAATCTTGCCGTGCCCCTTTTTGAGCATGCCCGGAATCACAGCCTTGGCCATAATGAAGGGAGCGGTTAGATCCACGTCAATTACCTGACGGTATTCGTCGGCGGTCATCTCAATCATGGGGATTCGTTTAATAATGCCCGCGTTGTTCACTAAAATATCAATGGAGCCCGTCTCGGCTTCGATTTCGGCGATCATCTCCTGCACCGCCTGCTCGTCGGTAACATCGCAGATATAGCCTTTCGCGGGAACTCCTGCCTCCTTGTAGGCGGCATATCCCTCGTCCACCAGTTGCTGGGTCAAGTCATTGAATAGGATAGCGGCGCCCACCTCGGACAGGGCGCTGGCGATGGCAAAACCAATTCCGTACGTGCCTCCCGTGATGAGGGCCGTTTTGCCCGTCAAATAAAATGAATCGATAATATTCATGTTTATATGCCTCCGCTTTTTATAAAGTAATCAATGTCTTAATGCACTGTTCCGCATGAGCCAGTATGTAATCGAACGCCTCCTGGATGCGTTCCAGTGGATAAACGCCGGTGATCATGGGCTGCGGATCAATGCTTCCCGCCTCCAACCACCCCACAACCGTGGGGAACCGGCCATTGTTCATCCGCGAACCAATCAGCATCAGCTCTTTTTTTGTCACCTGCACTGGCGGAATGCTCAGTGGCTTATCGTCAAACCCAATGATGGTGACGCGTGCCGCCGGCGCGGCGTATTCCAAAGACTGCTGCGTCAAAGGGGTAATGCCAACTGCGTCAATTACAATTTCCGCTCCTCCGGGAGAGAACGCGTCAACCGCCGCGGCGAGGTTCTCCTTTTTGCTGTTGACTATATGCTTGGCTCCAAAGGATTTAGCGACCTCCAGCTTGGAGTCCACCACATCGGAAATGAGCACATCCACACCGGCGCCGACCAAGGTTTGCACCAGCACAAGCCCGATGGTTCCCGCTCCGATGACTACGGCCCGCTCGGTGGCATGCATGCCGATGCGCGCTGTGATGTTTGCCGCAATAGAAAACGGCTCGGCCAAAGCGGCCTGTTCCATAGAAACCGTAGCAGGGAACTGAAAGAGACGGTGCGCCGGAACGGTGATATAATCCTGGAAGCCACCCTCCATCTGAACGCCGAAGCATGCCACCTTCGCGCAGACATTGGTGTGGCCCGCCTTGCAGGCCGGACAATCCCAGCAGGCAAATACCGGATCCAGAATCACGCGGTCACCCGGCGCGAATTCGGTGACTCCCTCCCCAGTGTGTGTGACAAAACCCGAAAGCTCGTGGCCCATTATCCGAGGGAGAACAACGTCCGCCCTATGCCCCTGAAAGATGTGGAGATCCGTACCACAAATTCCCACGGCCTTTACCTGCACCACCACTTCCCCCTTGCCCGGATTGGGGATAAACGGAACCTCCTGTACTTCGATCCGGCCCGGTGCCGTTAACTTTGCTGCTCGCATATCAATACACCTCATTTTGTTGGTAAATACTTTTCACGAGTTCTCTTTCGCCTCCTGGAAGAAATGGCAAGCCACGCGATGGCCATCCTCCGCCTCTTGTAATACGGGTGTCGTTGTTTTGCAGATATCGCGGCTCATCCAGCAACGAGGCGCGAAACGACAGCCCTCCGACGGATTGAGAGGGCTTGGCACATCTCCCTTCAGCACAATGCGCGTCACCTTCCGCCCGATCTCCACCTTTGGCACCGCCGAAAGCAGCGCAATGGTATAGGGATGCAGGGCGTTTTCGAAAATGTTGTCGGTTGGGGCAATCTCAATAATTTGACCAAGGTACATCACCGCGATACGGTTGGATATGTGACGCACAACACTCAGATCGTGAGAAATAAACAGGTAAGAAAGACCGCGACTTTTTTGCAAAATCATAAGCAGGTTGATGATAGTGGACTGGATGGAAACATCAAGAGAGGACACGGGCTCATCGCAGACAATAAAGTCCGGAGCCAGAGAAAGCGCGCGGGCAATACCCACGATTTGCCGCTTGCCACCATCCAACTCGTGGGGGTATTTGTTGAGCAGTTCTTCGGGGATACCGGTGTCTTGGCAGAGCTCCCGAATTGCATTTTCCAAGGCTGTGCCCTTTGCCAGCTTGTGAATCTGATAGGATTCTTTGAGAATACTGCGAATGGTCTTGCGGGGATTGAGCGAAGAATATGGATCCTGAAAAATGATTTGCATCTTACGGCAAATCGCGAGGCGCTCCCGTGGGGACATGGTGAAAACGTTTTGGCCACGGTAGTTCATCTCGCCTCCGGTTGGAGGCAACAAGCGCATGACTACGTTGCCGACCGTACTTTTTCCGCATCCGCTTTCGCCCACAAGCCCCAAGGTTTCTCCCTCGTAAATTTCTAAATCAATGCCGTCTACCGCGTGGAGGATGCCCTTATTTTTGATGGGGAAATGTTTTTTTAGGTTTTTTATCTGGATGAGGGGCGCTTGTGTGGTTTCATTCACAGCGGATTCCCTCCATTCCGTGATAACAGGCTACAAAATGGTTGTCATTAATTTTAACCATTGCGGGAACTTCCTTTTTGCAGTGCTCCCTGCAAACACCACAACGGGGATGAAATGCGCACCCGACCGGTAAATGCTCCGCGTTTGCCACCGCGCCGGGAATGGAAACAAGGTTCTCGCGCGGCCCGGTCAGTTTGGGGATGGCTCCAAACAAGCCGATGGTGTACTGGTGTAGCGGATGCAAAAAAACCTCTTCCACAGTACCAAACTCCACGATGGAGCCCGCGTACATCACCGCTACCTTTTGGCATATTTCCGCGATAATCCCCAGATTGTGGGTGATCATCAGCAATGAGCTGTCATATTGGGCAAGCAGATCCTTGATCAGCTCCAGGATCTGCGCCTGAATAGTGACGTCCAAAGCGGTGGTTGGCTCATCCGCGATCAGCAGAGCCGGATTGCAGGCAAGCGCCGCCGCGATCCCCACGCGCTGGCGCATTCCTCCGCTAAACTGATGTGGAAAATCGTTAATTCGATAAGCAGGTATTCCCACTACCTCCAAAAGCTTTTGCGACTCGCTTAATGCCTCTTTTTTCGCGAGATCCCTGTGCTTGCGCAGAACCATAGAAATCTGCTCCCCCACTGTGAAGACGGGGTTGAGGGAGGTCAGCGGATTTTGAAAAATCATAGAAATCTTGTCTCCCCGCATCGACATAAGCTCTTTTTTGGACATGGAAAACACCGAGCGCCCCTCAAAAAGAATATCGCCTCTGGTGACCTTACCGGCTGGCTGCGGAATTAGATTGAGCGTTGCCAACGCGGTTGTAGTCTTTCCCGCGCCCGATTCCCCCACAAGGCCGACTGCTTCGCCATGGCTGATCGTTAGGTTTACTCCGTTCAGGGCGAACGCAGTTGCGCGTCCGGTCGCATATTTGACCGATAGGTCTTTTATTTCCAGCAAATTCTGCAATCATCTCACCCTTTCGTGACAGAGTAGCCCATCAATTTTTGTTTTTGGGATCTAGGATATCCCGAACGCCATCGCCCAGGAAGTTGAAGGCCAGCACAGTGAACATCAGCATGACCGCCGGCACAATAACGACCCATGGTGCGGTGGAGAGGTATTCCCTCCCATCCGCGATCATCACGCCCCAGGAGGGGGCGGGAGGTGGCACGCCCAACCCCAGAAAACTAAGGGAAGATTCTGTCAGAATGGTTCGGCCAAATTCCTGGCTTATTACAATGATTAGGGAAGTTAGTACGTTTGGAAAAATTTGAGTAAACATTAGTCGTATTTTTGATGACCCCAGCACAATGGAAGCGTGGATAAACTCCGTGTTACGGATCATCATGACATTGCTGCGCACTATACGCGCATACTGTACCCACCGCGTAAACACCAAAACCATAATTAGGTTAAACGTGCTATTTCCCAGCACCGACATGACCGCAATAGCCAGCACTATAGGGGGGATAGATACCTGAATATCGGAGAACCGCATAATCACGGTATCGACAATCCCGCCGAAATAACCTGCAACAATTCCCAGCGCGGTACCCACAACGGCGGTGATGATGACAACGGAAAAAGATATCTGAAGGGATACCCGGCTGCCGACCATCAGACGTGAAAGGATATCCTGTCCCAGAGGATCAGTGCCCATCACATTCCCGCTCCAGCCGCCTGACAAGCCCTGAGGGGGCAGCAGCCGCTTGGCCAAATTGGACTTTATCGGGTCATGCGGCGCAATATAATGGGAGAACAGGGCAACGAGGACAATAATTAATACAAGAGTTGCGCCAATGACAAAGAAATAGCTCTTGCGCATACGCCGAAACAGTTCTTGTCTGCTCATAGTGCCCCCCTCAATTAAAGTCCATACGAGGATCGACCAGCGTATAGATGATATCAACCAGCAAATTGACCAGGACAAAGCAAGCGGATATGACAAGCAAAATGGATTGAACCAGAGAGAAATCCCGCAGTCCGATGGCTTGCACGGTAAGGGTTCCGATGCCGGGCCATCCGAAAATCTGTTCCGTAACGACCGCGCCTCCCAAGAAAGTACCTACCTGTAGGCCCACCACGGTAATGACCGGCAGAATCGCGTTGCGCAGCGCATATTTGAATATAATGGTGCTGCTGTCGATTCCCTTTGCGTGCGTGGCGGTGATGTAGTCTTCCTGAAGGACGTCCGCCAAGCCGGAACGGAGCATGCGTGTAATCAACGCAGCCATCTGCATGGCAAGCGAGGCGGCTGGCATGATAACAAATGCGAGTCCACCATAACCCATGACAGGCAGCCATCGAAGCCTTACCGCAAAAAAGATGATAAACAGCAAACCCAGCACAACGCTAGACACTGATTGCCCGAGCAGCGCGAATACCATGGCCAGCATGTCTGCGAAGGAGCCCCGCTTCACTCCGGCGATGATCCCCAGGGGAATACTGACCAGCAATGCGAGCAGCAGCGCGGCCAGTGTCAGGTATCCGGTCGCGGGAAGCCGCTGAAAAATCAGTTTGGAATTAGGCATTTTGTAGAAGAAAGAAGTGCCCAAATCCCCTTTCAGCACATTGCCTATATAACGCAGATATTGTGTCACAATGGGTTGATCTAACCCCATTTCCATCTCTTTAGCCGCTATTTGCTCCTTTGTGGCATCGTCGCCGAGCATCAGCACGGCGGGCGAACCAGGCGTCAGCTTTAGCAGCAAAAAGGTGAGAATAGACACGCCAAGCAGTACAAACACTGTATATGCAAGCCGTTTTAAAATAAACTTAAGCAACTTGCGTTCCTCCTTAAAAAGGTGGCCCGCACCGCAAGGCGTCGAAAATCGTGCAGTACGGGCATATTCCCGGGTAACCGGTCTCGGATCCGATTATACCCCCGATAATCTTTTCTTATTTCAGTACCTTTGAAACCTTGGAATAGTTTACAAGATTGTCGGCTGTGTAGATGACCCCCGTGATATTGGAACGGTAAGAAATGGCCGATTCTGCTTGATAAAGGGGCAGGTAGGGTGCCATATCGTCCCAGGCGATCTGCGAGGCTTTTCGGATAATTTCTGCGCGCTTCACGGGATCGTTTTCTCGTTTGGAGGCGACAACCAGCGCGTTCATTTCTTCGTTCAGATAACCGGATTTGTAAACGTCATTGAGCCACCGCATCGTCATGATACTGTCTGGCTCGCCCCCAAAGAATGTTCTTCTCTGGAGGAAGAGATCATATTTCGCAGCCCCGCGAAGTTCGCGGAACGCTGCGTCTTCCATGATTTCCAGATTAACGTTAAAGCCGGCTTCGGTCAGCATAGCAAGAATGGCCTGAGCCAGCTCCTTGCTGTGGGCAAATACGCCGTTTGGCGCGATAAAAGAAATTTCCTCGCCCTTATAGCTGGACTCGGCCAGCAGCTTCTTGGCAAGCTCCACGTTGTACTCGGGAACCGGAGAGTTAGGGTCAAACCCGATGACGGTATCCGGACCCGGCCAAGAGCTTGCCTTGCCACCGCCGATAATACTGTTGACAAGAAGCTCGCGGTCAATAGCGTGGCTGGCGGCCTGACGGGCCTTTGCGTCGGCAAGGGGCGCGCCATCAGCACACCGGATGCCCAGATGAATGTCGGAGTTGCTGAGCTTACGCTCGACAACAACGTCTTTTACACTTTCCAGCATGCTGGCGTGCTCAAGAGGAACCGCATCAATGATATCTAGGTCTCCTGTTTGAATACCAGCAATGCGGGTGGTATCTTCGATAACAGGACGGTAAATCAAGCGGTCAACGTTGCTCTTCTCGTTGCCCCATCCCCAGTAATTGTCGTTGCGCAGGAATTCCACATCTTGTCCGGGAATCCATT
>Ga0153942_1000964_pt1 | contig 11534 bp, 9 predicted proteins | sample TSNJ026MetaG_FD_104731 | JGI IMG/M metagenome (GOLD analysis project Ga0153942, IMG submission 104731) | Attine ant fungus gardens microbial communities from New Jersey, USA - TSNJ026 MetaG | ecosystem: Host-associated > Fungi > Mycelium > Unclassified | place: USA: New Jersey, Brendan T. Byrne... | reverse complement strand
TTTCTATACAATTTGTTTTCTTATTGCCATATTGATCAGTTTCTTCCATATAATTTGTTACGTATGTTTTTTTGATACCTGAAACGTTGTCAACATTATTAGTCACAATAATAGAAACTAATTCTTGAAATGTTCCTTCATTGTATTCAAAGTAATCTAGTTTATTTTCCATAAATTCTCCTTAATTTCTATATTTAAAATCGAGTTCGACTGTATTTTTAATGACAGGGAAATAATATCGGTTTCAAAATTTTTATTTTTATTTTTTTATTTCTATAAAACAACCTTGGTTTTAGAATTCTTTGCCCTTATTGGGTTCTTCATTTTCTTTTTGACAATTGTATAAATGATTAGGATTTAGAATAAATTCTCTATTAATTGGATTAAAAAAACCATAAATGAACCGTGAAGGTATTCTTTTTTTTATTACCATTGTTGAATTATTCTTCTCATCTTGCTCTTTCCAATCGATAGATTTAAATTTTTCATCATCTCTACACAATGTTTCTTCAATAATAAGAGCCATTGCATCATTACATTTCTCTAGCAAGAATTCTCTAGGTATTACAATAATAGTATTTACTCTTTCTTGAGGTGTTCTTGGTGGATTAAGCGGATAATAATATATAAAACTTTGATAATTAGCTCTGAAATTTTTACTTTTATCACAAAATGCAACTGTCTCATTTATGTTTAAATTATCAAATATTAATCCTCTTTTTATTATACTTGAAATTCTATCAATAGAAGTGGAGTGCAATAGTACCATATCATTTTTTTCTATCATATTTCCTATTTTATGAAACTCACTATTATTTTCAAAATAAGCAATTTCATTACTAAAACAATTTTCAATCATATTGATAATTGAATTACAAATTTCTGAATCATAAATACGATTAAACGGAAGTTTTGATATTAAGTTATTTTCTAACCTTAGTTCCAATACAAATGATATTTTATCATCATCTTTTTGTATTGAAAGACGATAAGATTTATCATCATTTCTTACAACGAAAATCATTTCTATAAAAATTTGTGTGAGGTCTAAAGAATGATTATAACAATCAACACATGCACTAAAATCATTAGCATAAACACTAAAAAAATTATTTCCTGTATTGTAATATGGTTGCCCTGAAGCATACAAATCTATAATTTTAATTAATTTATCTAATTTCATTTTAAACTTCCCTAAATTTATATTAAAGCCCAAAAGTTCGAGCTTATTCTCAAATGGTACGGCAGCAAAAGGTCTTCCAAAAAAAATTTATTTTAACCTTTTTTTCTCATTGCTACACTAATTATAGCACTTTTTCTCTATTTCAACAATAATCTAAGTTACTAATTTTAACCATTTAAACTTTATCTATGAAATCTTGTTATACCAGCTAAGTCTAACTTTTTATTTGAAGCTTGAAAGAATAGTTTACCATCTCCAATAGCATCTTTGCTTGGTTCTTCAGCTTGTAAGAACATGGTTGTTTCAAATCCATTACTTGTTAACAAATCTTCCATTTACTCTCTTGACACAAAGTTTATATATAATTTTTGACCAGGCAAGAATGGTTCATCCTTAAGTTGTTCACCTAAGGTTCCTGTTTGGAGAGCGATTAATAATTGACCATCAGGCTTTAAAATTCTTCTAAATCCACTTAAAGTTTGGTCTAATTGTTCAGCAGGTAAATGTTGTAATGAATAAATAGCCATAATGCCATCAAATGAATCATCATCAAAACTTGATAAATCTGTAATATCACCTAATTTAAATTTGCCATTCGGCACTTTTTCACCAGCAATTTTTAAAAATTCCTCGGTAAAATCTACCCCTATAGGATCAAAACCTTGTTCAAGAAGAAATTTAACATCTTTACCATCCCCACAACCAGCATCTAGAACTTTTTTTCCATTTAGATTATTTAAAAAATTAATAAATATATCGTGATCCGAATCATCATTAAAGAATTCGGTAGAGTATTGTACAGCCATTGCATTATGCAAGTTTCTTACATTATTTTTCTTTTCATCAGTATTCATTTATCTTTCCTCCTTAATCTTTGTGTTTAATATTTTATTTATATACGCATCTAAACAATCTGGCGAAATAAATGTAACCATTCCATCTTTTTCAACACTTTTATTTGCATTGTATGGTATCATTCCCATTCTATATAATGTTTTTACACCTTGTTGCGTAATAGCGTCGCTAAAGCAGAAAGTTATGTTTTTTCCTTGTTTTGTTCCATCATAAAGCCATTTAGCGAAAGCCTTGGCTAATATTTTCACTACATTAGTACCACGATATTGTTCTGCAACTGCCATTGTATAAACATACATATTGTTATTACCTAATTGAAAGCCAATGTTCTTTAAACATAAATAATCTTTATCTATCAAATACTTATCTCGTTGCTCATCAGTAAGAAAGATACAATGTAGATAGCCTATTACACTTTGAGTGGATTTATCCAACAAGACAAATAAACCGTCCTTATTTTCTCTATATAATTCTTTGAATATTTCATCAGGTACAGAATAATCTTTATCAAGAGGAAATATTGTCTTATCAAATGTCACTGTTTTATCTAATAGAACATTATCTACTTGTTCATTTGCTACTACAATGTAATTATCTATATTATTCACTACATTCACCACGTTTCTTTCATAATAAATTATATCACGTATAATTTTACTTGTGAACTGATGAGGTAATTATCCATTGGTTTATAGTAGAATCTTTTTTCGCTAATAATCTCCATTTTTTCCTCCTAATTTTTAGTAAAAACAAAAGCCGTATAAACCCTTATATTTACACGGCTAAATCTATGTTTACCATCAACTTTTTTGACGGTTTTTTGACCTGGCAGGGGCAGAGAGAATCGAACTCCCGTCTGTGGTTTTGGAGACCATCATAATACCATTATACCATGCCCCTAATTAATTTTTACTCAATTATTATAGCATTTAGAAATGAATGAATCAAGTTTTAATAACATTATAATAGCGTTTAATCTTATTATTTTAATAATTTGGCACTATTTAATAACTTGAAAGCTTAAATTAAAATTATCTTTATCAAAAATTATGAAATTATATTGAAAAATATAATTACACAAAAAACAAAAAGATTATTCCTGCTATATAAATAATCTTTTGTTTTTTATACGATCAATATTTTCTGACCAACAATTAAAATATCACTTATTAAGTTATTTGCTTCTCTAAGTTTATCTACAGTTGTATTATACTGTCTAGCAATTTCGTATAATGAATCATTTGGTCTGACTGTATGAACTTTATCTTTTACCACTTTAGGTATTTTAATAATTTGACCAATATTCAATTCAGATAATGTTAAATTATTTAACTGTGTAATAGCATTCACTGTTGTATTATTTGCTTGTGCAATACGATATAAACTATCACCAGCCTGAATCATATAATTTATATAATTATTTATATTACTTTTCGGTTTCACCACTAATTGTTGACCAACTGATAATAAATCTGATGTTAAATTATTTAATAATCTTAATTCGTTTATAGTTAAATTATACCTTTTTGCTATAGAATATAAATCGTCTCCAGCTTGAATTGTATATGTATCTTCATTTGCCGGAATATTTGATATTTTTAATCTTTGCCCAACCGTTAACATATTGTTAGTCAGATTATTTAAATTCTTTAATTCATCTATATTTAAATTATATTGTTTTGCAATAGTCCATAAAGTATCTCCTACTTTAACTGTATAATGGTTATCTGATGTAGTATTTTCTACTGGAGCAATATATATTCTTCCCATATATTCTAATAATCCTTTTACTACTGCTTCCGTTAATTCTTGCCAATTATTTTTTAATAAAAAAATATCATCCCCACCACTATCTAAAAACCCATATTCAACAATTATAGTTTCGTTATTTGGCGTTTCTCTCATAATAAAATAAAAATCTTTAGATAAATTACTAGGCAATCTTTTTTGATAAAAGCTTCTAAAATTTTGAGGTGTTTTTAATAATTCCCCGGCTATTATACTAGATAATTCTTCGCTATTTCGAAGTGCATAAATGATCTCTGCTCCATCTCCTCCGCCTGCATTGATATGATTCGATACAACTATTACATCGCTTCCATTACCATAAAAGTTTTGAATTCGTTTGGTTCTTTCACTAGGTGATAAAGTCTCATCAAATGTTCTTGTCATACTATTTTCAATTCCTAGTTCATTCAATCTTTCATGCATATACCGACTAATTTTTAAGTTTAAATCCTTTTCAATAATTTCATTACCTACTGCTCCAGGATCTAATCCACCATGACCAGCATCAACCACAACTTTATAGTTCACGATTATCCCTCCTGTAAATATTTTATGCTATAGTCTATTTTTAGTTAAAAAAAGAAATAGATTTTATTCTATTTCTTCAAAAAATTGATTGTTATAAAGCACAATTGAAGAATTTGGTTTTATTTTTTTACAAAGACTATGATATTTTTTTGCTAATTCCAATTCATTTAAACGATAATGACATAAACATAAATTTAAATATGGAATAAAATAGTCATAATCTTCTTCATAAAATCCATCCTTAACTATCTTTGTCATCAAGGCACTATTGTACCAATAAATAGCATTTTCATAGTTTTTTATTTTAAAATAATATTCTCCTATTAAACAACAGATTTTCTTTCTAGGTAAATCATATTCAAATGTTTGAAATAATGATTTAAGTGAATTTGTTGTTTGTAAATTCAAATTAGAATAATATATTAAAACACAAGCATTAATATTATCTTCTATCCAGCCTAATCCTTCATCTAAAAATTCATTTAAGACTTTAATACATTTCTTATATTTTTGATGTTCGAACAACTCTCTTCCATAATAGTATTTATTTCTAGGTGTAAATAATTCATTTTCTTTTATCATTTCTTCATAAATTTTAAGATTTCTATTACTTTTTTCTACTTCTATTTTTGAATGAGTGATTGCGATATCTTCATAAGATAACTTTCCTATTAATGGCACATATTCGTGAACACGATCCAAAAAATAATGTTTTTTATCATTTTTGATAATTCTTTCACGATAATAACTAAAAGTAGGATTATTTTCCTCATCAAAAGATATGTTATATTTTAATAAATAAATATCAATTTCAGAGTTTAAATTTTCTTTCAATTTTTTTAATTTTAAAGCATCTTCACTTGTTAAAATATCATCCGCATCTAACCACATTAAGTAATCACCTGTTGCTTTGGAAAAAGCATAGTTTCGTGCTTTGGAAAAATCATTAACCCAATTAAAATCGTATATTTTGTCTGTAAATTTTTCAACAATTTTTTTAGTATTATCTTTTGATCCTGTATCTACTATTATAATTTCATCAAAAATATTTTTTACACTAGATAAACATCTTGAAATGTTATTCTCTTCATTTTTTACGATCATACAAAGAGATAAAGTCATCTTATGCAATCCTTATTACTGTTAATGATGCACCATTTCCACTTTGAAGTATTGCAGCTCCTAATAATCCAAATAATTCTAATGTTAAAGTGTCTCCTGCAGTTAAATTTTGTATAAATGTAGCATTATAATTATCCGTTGCGACAGTTGGCGAAACTACTGAATTTGCAATTGCTGTTCCATTTAATAATACTTCTGATGACATTAATAATGCGGTAGTTGTTTTAACATCATATGTTACTAAATAAGTTCCTGTTGTAGGTACAGTAAAAGTATCATTAGCTCCATTTACAGTAAACCCATCTAAAAATGGCTGTGTTGGTAATGGAACATTTGTCCCTGCTACAATAACATTGATTGTATCTCCATCAGTATTTATTGCATTCATACTAGTACTTGTAGTGTCTGGTCCTGTTGCTCCAGTTGCTCCTGTTGGTCCTGTTGCCCCTGTTGGTCCTGTTGCTCCAGTTACTCCAGCAAATCCTTGTGGTCCTTGTGGTCCTTCAACTCCTTGTGCACCAACTGCTCCAGTTGCTCCAGTTGCTCCAGTTGGCCCTGTTGGTCCTGTTGGTCCTGTTGGACCTATTGCCCCAGCTGCTCCATCTGTTCCATCTGCTCCGGTTGGTCCTGTTGGTCCTGTTGGTCCTGTTGCTCCAGTTGCTCCGGTTGGTCCTGTTGCTCCGGTTGCCCCAGCTACTCCATCTTCTCCATCTGCTCCGGTTGGTCCTGTTGGCCCTGTTGCCCCAGCTACTCCATCTTCTCCATCTGCTCCGGTTGGTCCTGTTGGCCCTGTTGGTCCAGTTACTCCAGTTGCTCCGGTCGGTCCTGTTGGTCCTGTTGGTCCAGTTACTCCAGTTGCTCCGGTCGGTCCTGTTGGTCCTGTTGCCCCAGCTACTCCATCTGCTCCGGTTGGTCCTGTTGGCCCTGTTGGTCCAGTTGCTCCGGTCGGTCCTGTTGGTCCTGTTGGTCCGGTTGCTCCATCTTCTCCTTCTGGTCCAGTTGGTCCTGTTGGTCCTGTTGCTCCAGTTACTCCAGTTGCTCCAGTTGCTCCAGTTGCTCCAGTTGGTCCTGTTGGTCCTGTTGCTCCATCTTCTCCTTCTGGTCCGGTTGCTCCGGTTGGTCCTGTTACTCCAGTTGCTCCAGTTGGTCCAGTTGGTCCTGTTGGTCCAGTTGAACCTTGAATACCTTGAATTCCCTGTACTCCTTGTGGTCCTGTATTCCCAGTTATTCCTTGAGCACCCATCATTCCTTGTATCCCTTGAACTCCTTGTGGTCCTGTTGGCCCTGTTGCTCCGGTTCGTCCAGTTGGTCCTGTTGGTCCGGTCTCTCCGAAGTCATAAACCAAACTATCACAATCACAATAAAATAATAATGGAAAGCAAGCCATAAGCTTGCTCTTATTTTTTATTTATAGTTCTTTCAAGGCCACACCCTCTACTATTACAAGGAATGAAATGATTCTTATTTGTTGCTCTCATTAAACAACTTTGCTATTTGAATGATACTGCTGATTTGCTCATTTGTTAACGTCTCTGATTCTTTTCTTAGTTCCAGTTGTTTAAGCGGAATTTCTTCTTTTTGAAAAAATTCATGTAAGCTAATTCCGAAATGCTCACATAAATATTGTAAAAAATCTAATGAGGGCATGACATAAGCATTTTCAACTTGATTAATATAATTAGAACTTTGTCCAAGCTCTAAGCTTAAAGACCTTTGCGATTGTTTACCTCTTAATTGTGCTATTCTATTTCCAATCGTTCTTTTTAAATCATCTTCCATATGGCACCTCCAATTTTATTGCTTTTATTATAGGCTATCCAATGCGTAGACATATTATTTTAAAAAGTGAATTTTTCCGTTGAAATAACCACTTTAAAAGTGTATAATCTTCTATACAGAGAATCGCTACTAAATATTGTAAAAAAATATGTGAAAGGGGTTAAAGGTACTAGCTTTAAAAAAAGAGATAATCAAGGTGAATTTTGAAACACGAATATTTTAGCTAAGAACTAAAATATTTTTCAATTGCTATTAATTTTACTGTTAAGAACAAAACTAAGAATTTCAAGGGTACATATTATATAAAAGAAAGGTGAGTAAAATGAACGAGAATATCATGAAAATTATAAAAAAAGGAATGATTCTGATTGCTTTTGCTTCATTAGTAAGTGGATGTGCAAAAACGAATCAAACAAATAACTATAATGAGCCATATAAAAGAGAAGCAAAAGTAAGACCGCAACCAATAACTTCTTCTGTTTTAATGTTCCAAGAAATAGGAATAACAGCAGTAGAAGTTGTTATATATGGCAACGAAAACACTTGTGATTTAAACATAATAAATCTTTCCAGTAGGGAAATTGACCCTTATACAATCACAAGAGAAGAATATATGATGATTCAAGATAAATATCAAAAATTTAAAGAAAAATTAGATAAAAATCCTACTATAGTAGCAAGTTATGAACCTATTTTCGAATTTTCAATTAAAATACCAGAGATTGAAACAAAAGAAGCTATTTTATATGAAATTAATTATTCAAATTCATCCGATGATTATCCCAATGATTATAAGGAATATTTTGATTTAGCATTAAAAAAAGCATTATCTGGGGAAATAACAAAACGATTTGTCATTAATCCTTTTAGTAAAGAGAATTCTTCATATACAGTTATGAGTTATATCCACTCTAAAATAGATAATGAAGAAGAAATAATTTTTAGCAATAATTATGAAAATCTAGTAATCGAAAAAAAATTATTAGAAAATTCGGATTTTTATGAACTTACATCTTTTGGAGAAAAAATAACAACAGTATATCGTTCTTCAAGTGGTGGATTAGAGAAATTTATTACTGATTTAAAAACTAGAATAGTAACAAAAATATATAACGATAATAGTAATATAGAAGTAGTATTATCTTATAATCCAAATACTTATGCAACAACTATAGATAATAAAGATTCAGTTGTTACCCCAAAAAAATATAAAGAATATTTATATTACGATTATATTATTGCTTTCACAACCATATCAGGTAAAGTATATATGGATGTTTATAATCAAGAAACAAAAAAATTGATATGGCGTCAAGAGATAGATGACATTAAACAAATAAGCATAGAATTTCAAATGATGATAAAATTAAAAATAATTATCTTTGATTTAAATGATAGTGTTCCAGATACTTTAGTAGATTTTCAAGTTCCTAGCAATAATTTTGTATCTGAAAAATATGTTACATTAAAAGAATATATAATTGATAAAATGAATCAACAAGTGAAAAATGCTACTGTTACAATTACAGATGAAGAATTCAAAGTAGAAGTTGCTTCCGAAAATCAATATTTTCGTATTGGACAAGTAGTTTCGATTGATTCACAATGTTTCTATTATGAAATGAAGGATGATGAATATTCCTTAACATATAGAATATTAGAAAATAAGTGTGAAATTGATTATATTGGTTCAAATATTAATTGGACTATTATCGATGACAATTCGGAAACTTTGAAGTTTAGGGATAATTTAGATAAAAATCAAGAATTAAAATTTATATCATATTTTAATTTAGAACAAGGTATATTTGTTTTAAATGGCGAAAAAACCGTACTTTTTCCAGTATGGTTAACAGATTAAATTGAAATGAAAACTAAGACAAAGAATCCAATGAAATTGAGGCTCTGCCTCAAACACCGAGGTTTAAACTCTGGAACTAAAAACAAAGATTAGAAAAGACGGCTTTTGCCGTCTTTCTTCGTTTTAGCTCACCGTATCAAGGTCGCACCTCTGCGTAGCCTTGTTTTGTACGGTACTATATTATATGATTCATTAATAGAAAAAGTTTATCTTATGAAATTTTGTTCTTATTTTAAACCTTTTGGTATTTAGCAGTATTTAAATACTCTCTAATTTTTTGTTTGTTTTCTAAGCTTGCAATCCTATTGTAAATGTTTGGATGTGAATTTAGTACCCGTTCGGGGAGTGTTGGTTTATTTCCAATTTGGAGTATGCTCAAATAATATAAAATATTTATGATATTTTCACCATAACCGATATTTAGAGCGAAGTGGTCGGCTTGATATTCATTTTGACGGCTATTAATCATTAATAAAGCAGAAATCAATAAAAGGGTTAGAACATACAGAGAACCAAAAAAGATGTTTAAGAATCTCGGTTTTAAATGCTCATCTTCTAGGGTTTCGGCTACCATTTGAAAAAAGACCTTAATCAGTTTAAATAAACCAATGATAAATAAAAATATGTAATTTCCTTGCATTAAAAAGATAGATAAAAATGTATCTCCATGGAAAACATGACCTAGTTCATGAGCAAGTAAACCTTTTATCTGCTCATCATTTAATTGAAGTATTGCACCCCGTGTAATAACGATTGTATCATTACCCATAGCATAAGCATTAACGCAACTTGAATTATCAATGTATAAGTTGGTTTTATCAAAGTTGAAATTCTTATACTTTTGTTCAGCGTTTCGTTGGACTTCATTCAAAAGCGGTAAAAGATGCTCACTATCTTCTTTGGTTTGCACTGGTTGGCAATCGTAAAACCACCTTAAAGCAATCGTGCCGAATTCTGAATAAACAAAACAAACAAGAATCAATTGAAAGATAAAAATCATCTTCCATGGCATAAAAAAATGAAAAAAGAACCAATCGACAAAATAATATATGATAAAAGCAATCGCCATAACTAAAACATTATTTGTATTAAATTTCATAAAGTTACTCCTTGCAATTCTATTTTTAGATTTTGAGCCTGAATAATAAAAAATCAAATATTCAAAACCTAGCCACACGTAGTGCTTGCCCTTGATAAGTAAAAAAATTATGTTACAATGAAGTGAAAAGACGGGAGAAACTTCAATTTCTATTTTTGAGTTTCTCGCCGTCATGACTTCGCTAAACATGATTTTTTTACTTGTCAAGGGTGGCGATACTCGTAAGCCAGTATTGTTACAACAAACAATCTTAAAAAGGTTTGTTTACTTTTACTTTATATTTGAAATTTCTATCTTTGGAAATAACAAAGGCTTCGCCTGTTCCTAAATTCTTAATATCATCAGGATGAAAGATGAATTCTCTTGTCTTTCTCAAACTTCCTTTCGTGGTTTCACCGTCACCAATTTGATATGTTACCGCCATACTTTCATGTGTACCAATTGTATTTGCCCATTCTTCGGCATTCTTACTGGAATTTTGACGCATGACAATGTAGTTATTTGTGTTCTCAATAATTTGATGTTTAAAGCTTTCTGTTTCGACGGCTTCCAGGTCAGAAAGACTTTGACAAGCAAGAATTGAGGTTATACAAGCGGAACGACTTTTATTGATTAAGTCCAAAAAGATACTAGAAGCATAAACGTTAATTTCATCAAAGATAAAAAAGGTTCGGTTTTTTTCATCGGTAAAAAGGTGAGAAACGGCTTTCTTACTATCAATTGTAATCAACCGCCCAAATAAGGGCGATACTTCAGGATACATTAAAGGATTCAGTATAAATAAAATAATGGCATTTTCTTTTAATGCCGTATAAATATCAATTCCTGATTCATCGAATATCTGCCCGACATCTGATTCCAGTAAATTTGAGAATCGAGCAATGGAATCTTTGGCAATATTCCCACAAGTCTTGGCAAGTAAACCATTTTCAACGTGTTCTTCTTTGCTGATTTTATCACTTTTCAAAAGCATTGCACTTAACACCAAAAATTTATCGGTATCTAAATAAGATACAATGCTTTTGAATGATAAATTAACATCTGATTGAACCAATAAATTAATAACACGTTGTAAGTATCGTTCAGTGTTCAATTTATAATGTGCTTCGCTCCATTCGGTCATATTGATAAGCATATCTTTAATAACTGTTGCTGACGTGTTTTTAAACGGATTGTATTTGTCACTTGTACTAGGATTGTTTAAATCGATAGTATAAAGTTTACGATTGCCTTTTAAACGTTCTACAATATCCTTTAAACTGTTTGTTCCAGTGTCGCCTTTGCCGTCCACGATCAGCAGAGGAAAGTCCTCTAAAATT
>Ga0153942_1000963_pt1 | contig 11542 bp, 10 predicted proteins | sample TSNJ026MetaG_FD_104731 | JGI IMG/M metagenome (GOLD analysis project Ga0153942, IMG submission 104731) | Attine ant fungus gardens microbial communities from New Jersey, USA - TSNJ026 MetaG | ecosystem: Host-associated > Fungi > Mycelium > Unclassified | place: USA: New Jersey, Brendan T. Byrne... | reverse complement strand
TGTATGTGTCGTGGTGTTATTATCCTCGGTTTGTAGATTTTTATTCTCTCAAATAGTTTTGCGCATCAAAAAAAGTCCTAAGAATCGGACTTTTTTGATTTAAGACTAAGCCTGGGATTAAGGCGAGCTATTTCACACCCATCCAAGCCGAGATAATTATGCCGGTAATTATGCCGATGAACGAGAACATTTGCACTATTAGTCTTCCTTGCGTTTCATCATCAACACCTGCTCCTGCACAATAACGACCTCGTCATTTTGGTTGCGCAGCTCACAATACAGCTTAAGAATGCCGCGTCCCGGCTTGGAAGAGGGTTTCACTTCCTTTACGGTAACATGTCCCATCACAGTGTCGCCGAATCGCAGGGGGCCGGTAAATTTGTCATTAGATTCAATAAAAGCGATGGTAGTGCCTTCCATCAGGCCCGTCTGATTAAGCAGGCCCGACAGGATAGAAAGCCCCAGCAGCCCATGGGCGATACGGGTTTTAAACATGGAGTGATCCTTCGCAAATTCCTCGCTGGTATGCAGTGGGTTGTAGTCTCCGGTAAGGCCCGCGAAGCAGCTTACATCCGCTTCCGTCACTGTCCTTGCAGGGGTTAGAATCACTTCGCCTTCTTTAAAATCATCCAAATACTTTCCTCGCAACGGGTAGTTCATGTCTACTCTCCTCGTATAATATTTTTCGATCTGTGCAATAGCTGTAAGTCTTCGCCCCCCTCTGTCATCCCGGGCTTGACCCGGGATCCCCAAAACTTCGCCAATACTAAAGGGATTGCGGGTCGGAGCCCGCAATGACGAGTGGGGTGGGAATTGCGGGTCGGAGCCCGCAATGACGAGACAGCTTTGCTAAGCCTTAACAACCTGGAAGACTCTCCCCGGGATTCAAAAACTCAGGCGCGCGCTTTTCCTTCATGGCGGCAAAGCCCTCAAGCTGATCCTTGGAGCCAAAGATCATTCCAAGATAACCTGTCTCAAGATCAAGACCACTCTGAATATCCAGATCCAAACCTCTGTCGATCTCCTTTTTTACAAAGGAGATGGCGTAAGGGGAATTCTTCGCGATGCTGCCTGCCAAAGCCATTACATCGTCCATCAAGCTTTCATTCTCATACACATGGTTTACCAACCCATATGAAAGCGCTTCGCCGGCGGTAATGGGCTTGCCGCTATACATCATCTCCTTGGCAAGGCCAGGGCCGATAACCCGCGGCAAGCGCTGAGTGCCGGAGAAGCCCGGCGTAATGCCAAGGCCTACCTCAGGCAGACCCATTTTGGCCGATTTTGCCGCCACGCGTATATCGCAGCATAACGCGAACTCCAGCCCGCCACCAAAGGCATAACCGTTAATTGCAGCGATGGTAGGGATGGGCAGCAGCTCTATTTCACGAAAGATGTTGCGTCCCTTGTAGGAATATGCCAGCACAGCCACATGATCCGGGTTGTTCAGAGTACTGGTGTCCGCGCCGGAAATGAAAGATTTCGACCTGCCGGTAAACACAAGCACCCGGATATCTCCAGCCTCCATTACAGCCCTCACGGCGTCCCTCAGCTCATCCATCATCTGCTCGTTGAGAGCATTACGGGCTTCGGGCCGGTTAAAGGTAATAATACCGACCGGGCCTTCTTTTTTCAGCGATACCAATGCCATGGCCGCGCCTCCTTATCCGAAAATATATTTTTTTAGATCCATGGGTCCATCGTTGAAAATGGCCGGGTCCATTATTTTCACGTCTTTAATGATGGGTTCAAACTCCATCTGCGCCACGATGTCCCTTTGGATGTCGATACCCTCAGCCACCTCGCTTAGCTGAAAGCCTTCCTTTGTCAGGCGGAACACGCAGCGTTCGGTAACTACCAGAACCTCCTGGTTATGCTCGGTGGCATACTCGCTGCTAAAGGTGATTTGGCCAATCTCCTTGAGGAACTTCTTTCGGCTGCCCTCTTTCAGAATTTTTAATTTACCGTTCTCCACGGCAATTTCAAGGCCGCCTGCCGTCATGGTGCCGCAGAATACCATACAGGGGGTGAACTGGGATATGTCAATAAAGCCGCCGCAGCCCGCCAAACGTTTGCCGAACTTGCTGGCGTTCACATCACCCTTTGAGCTGATTTCGGCAAAGCCAAGGAACGCGGTCTTTAGTCCGCCTCCATTATAAAAATCAAATTGAGTTGTCATGGGAAGGCTAGCCCAATGGTTTATAGCCGAGCCGAAGCTAGGGCCGCCCACCGGCATACCGCCTATAAACCCGCTCTCAATAGTAAGTATAAGCTCGTCTGATACGCCTTCTTCTCCAGCCACAACGCCGATCATCTCAGGTATGCCAATGCCCAGGTTTACAGTGCTGCTGGGCTTCAATTCCATTGCCGCCCGGCGGGCGATGATCTTGCGGTCGTCCATCTCCAGTGGTTTAGCGCTGGCGGTTTCTACCTTCGCATAGCCGGCCATAGCCGGGTCGTAAGGCGTTGCCGGAGTCTGCAGATGGTATTTCAGGGCGTTGCTTGTGATGATGACGCCATCTACCAAATTACCAGGGATCACTACGTCGCGGCCCCGCATTGAGGCGGACGTTATATAGTTTTTCACCTGAACGAATACCTTGCCCCCATTGGCCTTGCAAGCCATAGCCGCGTCCAGGGAATCCACAATGGCGCATTCCTCTTCCATGGAGATGTTGCCCAGCTCGTCAGCGGAGGTTCCCCGAATCAAAGCAATGTCAATTTTCGGCGCATCGTAGAACAAGTACTCCTCTCCGCCGATTTCCACAAGATGCACGATGTCCTCAGTGGTTCTGGGAGTGATTTTGCCCCCTTCAAAACGAGGATCCACAAAGGTCTTAAGCCCTACCTTCGTCAGCTCGCCGCCCTTACCTGCCGCCGCCGCGCGATAAAGATGACACAGTACGCCCTGGGGCAGATTATATACTTCAATTTTATTTTCGTTTGCCAAGTCCATCATAGCTTTATTGCTGGCAAAGTGGCCGGTTATGTACCGCTTCAACAAACCCTCTTTGGCATAGTGGGTCAAAGCAATGCCTTCCTTGCCGGATTGGCCCTGCCCGGCACAGTGCATGACAGTGAGGTTTTTGGGAGTACCTGTCTCGTTAAAACGTTCTTCCAATGCCGCCATTAATTCCTCCGGATTTACAATCATCTGGAATCCTGAGGATACCAGAAAATCCCCATCCTTTACCTGATCAATGGCTTCGCGCGCGGTCATCAATTTACTCATCTCTATACCTCCTGTTTTATATATATTTTCTCACATCTATCTATTCATCCAGCTGAGCGATTATTTCCGGAACGATCTGGTAAAGATCGCCCACCAAGCCAATGTCCGCCACTCCAAAGATAGGGGCGTTCTCGTTCTTGTTGATGGCGATAATAGTGTCGGAGGACTGCATACCTGCCAGATGCTGAATAGCTCCTGAAATACCACAGGCAATATACACCTTGGGCTTTACAGTGGTGCCTGTCTGTCCCACCTGGTAGGCGTGGTCGATCCACCCGGCGTCCACGCAGGCACGAGAGGACCCAATGCTGCCTCCCAGCTTGTCAGCCAGCTGCCGCAGCAGCTTGAAGCCCTCAGGGCCGCCGATCCCTTTGCCTCCGGATACGATAAACTCAGCGTCGGTGAGGGACACTGTCTCCCCCAGGCTTTTTACCACATCGCGCACCCTTGTGCGCAGGTCTTCCGGGGCAATGGATATGCTCATCCTTACCACCTCTCCGGTACGTTTCGGTTCGTATTCAGCCTTAGCCATAACGCCGGGCCGTACGGTGGACATCTGCGGACGATGATCCGGGCAAACGATGGTGGCCATTAGATTACCGCCGAAGGCCGGACGGGTCTGCATCAGCTTTTTATCCTCGGGGTCAATTTCCAACTTGGTACAATCGGCCGTAAGCCCGGTGTTCACCTTTGCTGCGATACGGGGGGCCAAATCCCGGCCAATATGCGTAGCGCCATATAGTACAATCTCAGGCTTGTATTCCTCAATGGCCCGGCTAATTGCAATAGCGTAGCTGTCGGTAGTGAAGGGCTCCAGCAAATCGTCTTCGCAGTAAAACACCCTGTCGGCGCCGTAGCGAATCAGCTCCTGCGCCAAGTCATCCACTCCTTTTCCACAAAGCACGGCTCCCAAATAGGTACCGACCTCGTCAGCCAGCTTCTTGCCCTCGCCCATCAGCTCAATCACCACAGGCGTCAGCTTGCCTTCACGCTGCTCGGCAAATACCCACACGCCCGTATACGCGCTAAGGTCCTTAGTTTTGCGATCCTCCGCCTCCTTGTAGATGGCGTCGAAAGTACAGGCCTCAATACATATGCCGCAGCTGGTGCAATTGTCCTGGATAACCGCCAGCTTTTCCTCCATCTTCAATGCGTCAAAGGGGCAGGATTTTACACATTTAGTACAACCTTTACATTTTTCATTTATGATATGCACACTCATTTCATCCGCACCTCCTTAAACGATATGCTTTTCACGCAGTTGGGAAAGCAGCTTGGAAACCAGTTCTTTGGGCTGTCCGGTGAAAACTGCGCCTTTTCCCTTTGGATCAGGGGTAAAGGAACGCTTCACCTGTGTGGGCGACGCCTTAAGACCTACCTCGCCTTCTCCCAAGCCCAGGTTCTTGAGTCCCCAAATGGTGATTTCTTTTTTATAAGCGTCAAAAATACTGCTGATAGACATATAGCGCGGCGTATTCAACTCCTTTACGGCTGTAAGCAGCACCGGCATCCGTACTTCGATCACTTCATATCCGTCTTCCAGCTGGCGCTGTACTACCGCGGTATCGCCCTCCAGCTTGATATCCTGTACATACGTGACCTGCGGCATATCCAGCCTTGTGGCAATTTGCGGTCCCACCTGCGCGGTGTCGCCGTCTATTGCCTGCCGGCCGGCAAAAACAATATCGGCCCCTCCAAGCTTGCGTATAGCCTGGACTAAGGTGTTTGATGTGGCCCAAGTATCCGCGCCGGCAAAAGCGCGGTCACTGAGAAGCACGGCCTTGTCCGCGCCCATAGCCATACACTCCCGCAGCATCACGTCAGCTTGCGGGGGCCCCATGGTGAGTACCGTGACGGTTGTGTCTTCAAGCTCATCCTTTATCTGCAGCGCGGCTTCCAGAGCGTTAGCGTCATCCGGGTTTAATATACTGGGTACGCCTTCCCTAATCAGCGTTCCCTTCACGGGATCGATACGCACCTCGTTTGTATCCGGCACCTGTTTCACACACACGATGATCTTCATCACTTCGCCCCCCTCAAAATGCCGCCCGATATGACAACCTTCTGTATTTCATTCGTTCCCTCAAAAATAGGGAAGACTCGAATATCACGATACATACGTTCAATAGGATAATCCTGGATATAGCCGTATCCTCCATGTATCTGCAGCGCTGTGTTCACCACCTCAAGGGCCTTCTCAGTCACATAATATTTTGTCATTGCTCCCTGCATGCTTACGTCCTCATGATCATCCACCATGCGCGCCGCTTCGTATAGCATCAACCGGGCTGCTGTGAGCTTTGTATGCATCTCAGCCAGATAAAACCCGATAGTCTGTATCTTGGCAATAGGCTTGCCGAACTGCTTACGGTCCTTGGCATGAGCTAACGCCGCGTCGAAGGCTCCCTGAGCAATGCCCAGAGCCTGCGCCGCCACGCCGATACGGCCCAGGTCCAGCGTCATCATGGAAAGCGCGAAGCCTTTTCCGCGTTCACCCAACATGTTACTCTTATGGACGCGAACATCTTCCATGATGATGTCGCCGGTTGGACACCCCTTGAGGCCCATTTTTTTCTCGGGCTTACCCACAGAAACGCCTTCTTGATCCATTTCCATAATAAAGGCTGTAATGCCCCTGTTTCCCTTGCCGGAATCAGTTTTAGCAAAGATAACGGCCACGTCGCCGATAGGCGCGCCGGTGATGAAGGTCTTTCGTCCATTCAGCACCCAGTAGTCGCCGTCTTCTACGGCAGTGGTCTGTAGATTGCTTACATCACTGCCCGCATCTGGTTCCGTCAAGCCAAAGCACATAAAGATTTCTCCGCTGGCCGTGGGAGGGAGATATTTGCGTTTTTGCTCCTCAGTGCCTACCAGCATAAAGGGAGCGCCGCCCAAAGAGTTTGGCGACGACGCGTATATGCCTGCCACGCCCGACGCGCGGCAGATTTCCTCTACCATAATGGCGTAGGATACGCAATCCCCGCCTTGTCCGCCGTACTCTCTCGGTATCTTGACCCCAAAGAAGCCTGCCTTGGCCATCTTATCCAGTACATGCCTTGGAAATTCACCAGTCTCATCGATCTCGGCTGCTATGGGGGCAAGTTCTTTTTCGGTAAAATCCCGCGCAAGCTTGCGTACCATCTCCTGTTGTGGTGTCAACCTCATGCTTATCCTCCATTCTCCTTGACACCCGGGCGTCAAGCTGTCTGCCCGGGTGGTTTTTACCTTATATTTGTTACATAATTCCCAAAGCAGCCAGACCAAGACCGAGGAACTGGCAGATCAACGGGATGATACAGGTGATGACAAATACAGGGAAATAGCCTTCCTTGTATGTGAGACCGCATACTGACATAAAGGTAGCATTAGGACCTGCATGGGGCAGGGAGTCCAACGTACCTGCCGCAACGGCGGTCAGCCGGTGCAGATGCTGCGGATTGGCGCCCATGTCCAAAAACTTCTGTCCCAGTAGCTCCATGAAAATGGTAATACCGCCGGAAGATGATGCTGTAATGGCGCAGATTATATCCATAGCCAGAACTGCGGACAATAAGGGGCTAAACTCAAGATTGGTAGCCAGGCTGATGAAGTTCTGGAAAGAACCCAGACCCCGGACAGCGCCGGCAAAGCCTACGATGGCAGCCGTATTGGCAATGGCGAACAGCGCGCTTGTAGCGCCTTTGTTCAGTCCTTCCAAGCGGCTTCCGTTGCCCATTTTATTCCAAGAGACAAAAATGATGTAAAGTATGCCCAAAAGCAGGCTTATACAAACTGCGAAAGAGGAATTGAGGCCCAGCCGGGTGAACAGCAGGTTGCCTGCAAAAATAATGATAACTGGAATAAATGCCACAAGAAAGTTTGGCAATGTTTTACGGCTTTCCTCGGTCATAGGCTCTATTACGTCATTAGCCCCGGGAGAAAAATGCTCGCCGTTAGCCTTCCATTGTTTGACCTGCCAATTGAGATAAGTCAGACCCAATATGGCAGCCACTATGGCCAAAATAATGCCAAGAATAGGCGCGGCGTATATATCGGTGCCTAAATAGTTGGTGGGGATAACGTTGGTAAGAGCCGGAGTGCCTGGCAGCATGGTCATCGTCAGCGTGCCGGCCCCCAGGTTGACCACGCCGGGAATAATTCGGCGGGGAATGTCACTTTGCTGGAACACATACAAAGCAATAGGATAAATGGCGAAGATAATAACAAAAACCGATACGCCGGAATAGTTGAGGATCCAGGTAGCTACTGTAACCACCAGTATCCCTTGCTTTGTTCCGAAAATATCCACCAGCTTATAGGCGATAGCCCGGGCAAAACCGCTTCGTGACATGAATTCGCCAAACGTGGCGCCCAGGAAAAACATGATTATCCAACTTTTGATGAAACCGGACATGCCGGTGCCAAAGCCGTCAATCAGTGTTTCCCACAGGGGCGCAGAGTTGGTTACGATAGCGATTATGGCGGAAACCAGGGCGGCGATCAACGGATGCAACCCCTTAAAAATAGCAACTACCAAAAAAGCAATGGCAATTAGAACGCCAATAGTACCGATCATTATAAATCCTCCCTCTGACAGATAAAATATTTTGTTTCAATATACCCCTTAAAATAGGGGAATTTGTTAGGAACTACAGCATTACACCGTGTTCACGCGCAATACCCACCTCGGTTTACTTGAAGCGCTATTCCAATTACAAAACCGGGTTTCTGCTAACACATCCTTTCTTTGTAGGTTAGTGCGTATCTGAAAATTCATTTATTGGGATGACGCGCTTAATTCTTTCCTCCTTTATGATGCGCCGCTCCATGATTTTTCAGGCACGCTTTAAGCAACCGATAATTGCTTATGATGCTGCTTTGATGTGATATATATCTATAAGCAAAAGCAATGCCAAGTCGATATAATTGCGTACATTTGTGAGATATATACAAATAGGCTCTCTTTTTTATATCATTGAATGTGAAGGATTTCACAAATAAGCCCGCCGGTGTGTATCTCAAATGCCTATATAAACTTATTCGCCATTTTATGTGTAGATTTTTTGCGTCAGATGTCGACTTTTGTCGATACAATTAGTTTTCATCCATTCAGAAACATTATGTAATGTGCGGATTCTAATGACTTGCTTGCAGGTCTATGTTACAATACAGGTGTTGTATTTAATCTACACATTTAGGAGTGGTAAGATGGCAAGGTATTCCGATTTTCCTTTAATATCCGTAGAGGAACTGGCTCTGGTTCTAGAAAAGTCACATGATGGCATTATTATTACGGACTGCTTCGGAAACACCGTTTACTCCACTCCATCGGCCGACTACGGTATCGCGCCTTATACCTTTAAGAATAATAATGTTCGCAACATGGTGAAGGAGGGCATTTTTAATCACTCCGTAATTTGGGAGGCTACTGAAAAAAAGCGCCCAATAACAAAAGCAGTGAAGACTCTGACCGGCTCTTATGTGGTGTCCACAGCCACGCCGCTGCTGGACGATGACAAAAATGTTTTAATGGTCATCACTAATGTGAGGGATGATAATGAGCTGGAAAGCTGCGCCGCTGTTTTGCGTGAGGCAACCTCAAACATAGAGCGGTACAAAAACGTCATTAACTATATCAGCGGCACCAAAAAAAGAAGCCAAAATATTATTACGCGATCAGAAAAAATGCTGCAGCTGATATCATATCTGTGCAAGGTAGCCGTCAATGAGAGCGCGGTGCTTATCACCGGCGAATCAGGCACGGGCAAGGAGCTGATGAGTTCTCTTATTCACGAAAGCAGCCGCCGCAATATTGAGCCGTTTATCCCGGTAAACTGCGCGGCTATCCCAAGGGACCTGGCCGAATCTGAATTCTTTGGCTACCAAAAAGGCGCGTTTTCAGGGGCTTCCGGCAAGGGAAAGCCAGGCTTCTTTGAGTTGGCCCATCGCGGTACGCTGTTTTTAGATGAGGTGGCCGAAATGCCTCTTGAGATACAGTCAAAATTTTTACGCGTTCTTGAAACCGGCCAATTCCTTAGAGTAGGCGGTACGTCTCCCATACAGACAAGCGTGCGCATTATATCCGCCACAAACCGCAATCTGAGCCAATGCATACGAGAGGGAACCTTCCGGGAGGATTTATTCTACCGGCTCAATGTCATCCCTGTGCAGATACCTCCGTTGCGGGAGCGAAGCGGAGACATTCTGTATCTGGCCGATTATTTTTTGGACCGCGCCAACACTCGGAACAACACAAGCTATACACTAAGCGCCAACATGAAAAAGGCCCTGACAAAATATGACTGGCCGGGGAATGTACGGGAGCTAAAAAATTTCATTGAGCGATATTCAATTATGCCGGATAATGAAAATATATTGATTGAAAGCCTTCAGAGTCAACCGCTTCGGGGAACCGGCTCCAAAGGAGAATCTGCGGATGTTTCGGAAGACAGCGGATATAATGGCCTTAGCATGTCGCTAAAAGAGGTGAGCCGCGCGGCCGAAAGCGCGTATATCAAAAAGATGCTGGAGGATTGCGGAGGCAATGTTACGCTGTCAGCAAAAAGGCTGGGCATCCACCGAAGCATGCTGCATAGAAAGATTCGAGACTATGTAGACCTTTAGGAATTTAATTCGACAGGTCATTGCGGGCTCGACCCGCAATCCCCTCTCTACATAATCGTCAGAGGCAACTTGGTAAAAAAAGTTTGGGAACATAAAGTGGCTATAACGGGGGATTGCGGGTCGAGCCCGCAATGACGGAAATGGGTGTAGGGGCGGCATCTTGCCGCCCGTTATCTGCCTAATGCCCGTTGTCTGCTATGCGGGCGTTAGGCGGGCGGCAAAATGCCGCCCCTACATCCATTTATCCGGGTTAGGTTACGCAAAAGAAAGGGTGTAATAAGTGTCAATTATAATAAGGAAATATACACGAAATGACATAGCTCAAATGATTGAGGTTTGGAATGAGGTTGTTGATTCAGGAATTGCGTTTCCACAAGTTGACAAATTAACAGAAGATGACGCCATAGATTTCTTTTTTGAACAATCATTTACCGGCGTAGCGGAAAATGAGGATACGGGCGAAATACTCGGCCTATATATTTTACATCCAAACAACATCGGGCGTTGCGGCCATATTTCAAACTCAAGCTACGCGGTTAAATCTACGGCAAGAGGGCTGCATATTGGAGAAAAGCTTGTAACTCACAGCCTTGAAAAAGGAAAGGAGCTGGGGTTCAAAATTTTACAGTTTAATGCTGTTGTAAAAACTAATTATAACGCCATTCATCTATACGAAAAGCTGGGGTTTGTAAAGCTTGGCGTAATACCAAAGGGGTTCTTGATGATAGACGGAAAATATGAAGATATTATTCCTTTCTACAAAACCTTATAGGCCGCTCACGGGTTTGCCTTCCTGCCTGCGGCGGCCGCGCAGTTACATATTAGCCCTTCTCATTTGACTCGCATTCCTCAGCCAAAAAACAGGCCCCGCAATCCGGCCTCCTGGCCTTGCAGATTTTTCTGCCGTGGGCGATTATCTGAGTATTGTAGCGTATCCAATGCTCCTGTGGCAGAAGCTTCATCAGGTCGTATTCTATTTTTTCCGGGTCCTGATTTGCGGTCAGACCCAGCTTGTTTGATATGCGTTTCACATGGGTATCCACCACAATGCTGGGCAGGTTGAAGACATGACTCCGTATTACGTTGGCGGTCTTTCGCCCAACGCCGGGCAACCGGGTCAGTTCATCTATGTCATGGGGCATTTTGCCCCCGTATTCTATAAGCAGCATTTGGCACGCTCCGATGATATTCTTTGCCTTGTGGCGGTAGAAGCCCGTGGAGTGAATATCCCGCTCTAATTCGCTTAGGCTTGCCCCTGCAAAGTCCTCAAGGCTCGCGTATTTTCGGAACAGCCCGGGAGTTACCATGTTGACCCGGTCATCCGTACACTGCGCGCTTAATATAGTGGCGATCATCAGCTGCCAATCGGTCTGATAGTCAAGATAGCATTTGTCCTGTGTAGGATAATACTCATCTAAAAGCCTCAGTATTTCATTTACCTTCTCTTTTTTTCTCATTCAGAGGTCTCCTTCATTTCACTTCCAAATACTCAGCCTTGCCTCGCACCTTTCCTGTAAAAGGATCGATATCCTGATAGAAAAACACCAGCACATGGTCAAGAGGGCATAGCCTTCCATTTTTTATCCAGCCCCGTATGTCCCATTGAAATTTTTCCGCTTTCCATATGCCTTCCCGATCCTTTGCGTATTGCCGTGACTTTTCTTTTTCCTCCCGGGTCATTTCGAGCTTCATCCAGTCAGGGGGCCA
>Ga0153942_1000959_pt1 | contig 11574 bp, 13 predicted proteins | sample TSNJ026MetaG_FD_104731 | JGI IMG/M metagenome (GOLD analysis project Ga0153942, IMG submission 104731) | Attine ant fungus gardens microbial communities from New Jersey, USA - TSNJ026 MetaG | ecosystem: Host-associated > Fungi > Mycelium > Unclassified | place: USA: New Jersey, Brendan T. Byrne... | reverse complement strand
ACGGTGAGGAATCTGTACCCTTATGCGCACATCTTGCTAGTTACACCTTATCAGGTATCTATTGGAAAAGCCGGATATGCCACTTTGAAAAGCACTCGTGATGTAATTGTGGAATCTGCTTTACGCTTGGGAGCGCCTTGCATTGATTTGTTCAATACCAGCGGAATATATAGTGGATTCGAGACAAGCGGAGCTGCCGGACGCTATCTGAGTGACGGGTTGCACCCAAATACCGAGGGCGGAAGGGTTATTGCAAACCGTATCTTTGATGCTGTCCGTGGACTATCATTCTCTTATCGAGAAATTACACCAAGATACAATATGATAAAAAATGCCGACTTCTCTGATGGCACAACGAATTGGAAAACAGGTGTGACCAGCACTATAACCGCCGCAGATGGAGTATTGACCCAAACGGTAGGTTCTACGTTTAGTTCATCATCTTTTTCATCCCGGCAAGAAGGGGTCGCCTATATTCCAGGCCATAAATACTATTTACGCATTATGATGAAATCTGACCTTTTGAATTCCGATGAATTTAGCGCACGGTGGTTTTCGGCAAGTTCAGCCAACACCTCTATCGGATGGTTTACAACAAAAACAGACGATTGGACAATGCTTTCGGCTGTTACCACAGCGGCGGAGGGATGGGATCGCATGAATATGATGACGCAGTTCAAGGCAGCTACCACCGTCCCGCGCGGACAGACAATGCAATACAAGGAGCCAATGGTAATTGATCTGACAGTTCTATATGGTGAAGGCAACGAACCCACCGCCGCTTATCTCGATAGTCAAATCCCGTTCTTTGCGGACACATCGGAAATGGGGGTGTAAAAAATGTTCTGGATCGGATTTTTTATCGGCGCGCCGGTATGGGGTTCTCTTGGCATGCTGTTCCTCGGGCTCGTTATGGCAAAACATATACGGCGGTAGACGTAATTTTTGCCGAAACTGAACTATGTTTCGGACAGTAAAAGAAAAAGCCACCAATAGGTGGCAAATTGATTACGTGGATTTATTAATTATTTTTTTAAGTTTGTCTATATTATCCTTTAGGTTTTCGTAATCAGCAGAATTCTCATTATCGTCCCTAAAATAATAAAGCAGCGCGTCAACAACAAGATTGAGGGAATCCATGATCTCTTGACTCTCGCTGATTAACTTTTCTGGCTCGCGTTTCAGTACTTTCTGACATTCAGTGATGTTTTTGAGAAGGTCTTCACGTCTTGATTGCGGTTGCTCCTTCCTAACAGCAGTCTCCAGTTTTGTAACAATAGTATTAGTGTTTTTGTAAGTCTTATACACGATTATTGCAGTGAACCACGGAATCAAAGCACTTGCCAAAGCGATCCATTCGCCAATACTCACTACGTTCACCTCACTTATAGGAGTGTACCACACATTTTTCATTATGGCAACAAAAAGGCAGCCTTTTACCAAGATTGAAGATAATTTTCACGAAAGAAGCTGATCCCATGAACAGATAAAGCAAAAGTAACAAGCAAAATACATGAAGCCGTTCCGGCCGGGGCGGTTATTTTGACGGAAAGCAATTTTTATGATAGGGGTGATTATATTATAGGATTTTTCACCGGTGCCCTTGTATGGGTGCCGGTTGGCTTTTTACTAGCCGCTTTGTTAACAGCAAATAAAAATTAATAAGGAGGTCATACTTAATGAACGAAACCGCAGCAAAATTTACCTTTACCGGCATTCTGGCCGTCCTATCCATCTGGATACAGGCACTGGCCCTCCCGGTAATCCTGCTAATGCTATCTATGATTCTGGACTACGCCACAGGCCTCATGGCGGCGTCCCAAAGGGGCAATGCCATTACCAGTTACCGGAGTATCAACGGTATTGCCAAGAAGGTATGCAGCCTGCTCCTGGTAGTCCTCGGCTTGATTCTGGACTGTTTGATCTTCTACGTTAAGGAAGCCTTTGGCCTATCTTTCCCCTGGTCGATTGTCATCGCGGCAGTGATCGCCGTGTGGCTGACCGTAAATGAGATCATCAGCATTCTGGAAAATGTTCAGGATATCGGCGTCAATTTGCCGTCCTGGTTACTGCCCCTGGTAAAGAACATCAAAAGCAAGGTGGAAAGCATTTCACCGAAAACCAACGAGGAGGATAAATAGTTATGGCTACGTATCTTACACCGGATTCCATCAAAACCGTTACAGTTGGCGGGGAGACCCTGGCCATTAAGCAAAAGATTGTCCCGGATAGTGCAAGGGCGACAAAATACGTCGCAACCTATGTACAGCAGGGCCAGCCGATGAAACCGTGTGCTCTGCTGGCCGGTACCGGCAAGGCAAAAGGTATCACAATCCATAACACTGGGGATATTACCGTGTCAGACACCACACCTGCAGAGCAGTATACCCGGGCCACTTGGCCGAATCAGAATATGGGCGGCGTGATTGTCCACTTCTATGTATGGCACAATGATATTTGGCAGCTTCTTAATGAAACAGAGCAAGGCTGGCATGCCACCGACGGCAGCACACGCCGGAGCTCCCAGCGCACCGGCGAGACCATCGGTGGCAATCTTGACACCATTGCCATTGAGGCCGTCGGTAGCGATGCGGAAACCGAGGCCACCGTCGCCAAACTCACAGCGTACCTGTTGCGGGAGCACGGCTTGTATCCTGAAACAGATGTCTACAATCACAACTATTTCTACAGTTCCAAATACTGCCCGGTGTATATTCTGCCTCATTGGAGCAGCTTTATTGCAACGCTAAAGGCACGGTACAATGCAGGAGCCGCGGCGGACAGTGGAAACACTTCCGCAGGTAGTACATCCAGTGGTAATATAGTCGTAGGCGATACAGTTGCGTTCTTGGGTGGCAGCGTCTATGCCTCCAGCGGTGCGAGTGTTGCGACAAGCAGGAGGGAAAGTTCAAGCTGTAAGGTGACTGTGATATCCGCGGGCGCAAAACATCCTTATCACTTGATATCTGTGGATGGCGTCGGCGTATACGGCTGGGTAGATGCATCCGGCCTGTCGGAGGGAGTAACGCCTAGTGAGCTTGTTGTGGGCTCCACCGTCAAGATCACCGGCGACAGGTACGCCACCGGGCAGAGCATACCGTCATGGGCGAAGGTCAGGGAGCACAAGGTCAGCCAGATCCACGGCGAACGGGCGCTTGTGGGATTCCCGGACGGCATTTGTAGCTGGGTGTATCTGTCTGATCTAAAACTGGCTTGATGAATAACGGAGCCCCGCCGTCGGATTATCCGGCGGCGGGGCTTTTTTCTATTTCTGGAACTTCTTGTCCTTCAGGTACCAATCCAGCAAATAATCCTCATACCGGATCCGCTTTCCTTTGCCGCGCAGATCCTGTATCTCTGCCAGAGCCTTCCCTATAGCGTAATCGGTAAACCCGATCTCCCGCATGGCCAGAATGAATTGAAACTTCCACATGCTGTATTCCACCTTGTTGTCAAGATGCATATATCTTACAATAAGAAGCACGCCCGCCGGTGAGGGCGGGCCTTTGCAGTTATTGGTCGATGTGCAATTGTTCTTTCAGCCCTTGTTGTAATACCTGCGAAAAATTGATACCTGCCTCTTCACCCCGAACTTTCAGGTATTTGGGTACGGAGACATTAATCCGCATCGTAGTCAGGTCGTTCGCCATGCGGTACTTGTCAAAATCAATATCCACCCAAGTAACAAACTCGCCGGATTCGTGGGGAGGTTCAGAAGTGGAGGGATCCGGTATTCTACGGCCATCGTCCTGTTCGCAGATACCCCAAAGACCAATTGCGTCGCGCGCCATATAAATCGCTTCCGCAAGGTCTTTGCCCTGCGTATTAATCTCGAGGTCGGGGACAGAAACGGCATAACCAAGCTTGCAAGGCGTAAGGATTGCCGGGTAAACCTTTGTCATAACATCAACAGCTCCTTTCTTGGGCGAAGACTATTTTAGCCCCCGCCGCCTGATTATTTTTTGTGCCAATATTTCGTCTATTTCCGTTTGCCGTGAAACCGGCTCATTTATAGTGCCATTCGTATAGATACTGTGGTCATGTCCCTCTCGCTTCAACCACCAGCCGTTCTTTTCGAAAAGCTTTATCAGATCCCGTCGCTTCATCTCCTTCACTCCTTAAATTTATTATACACATTCATTGCGCATAAGTCAACAGGCAATATTCACAAAACAACACTGTTAACTTTGTGCGTTATTACACTGTTAACCATTATCAATACATGATATACTATACTTCCAGGAAAGGATGGTGATGGTATGGCTGTATCCAAAGCCAAGAGAACGGCCAACGATAAGTGGGACAAGGAGAACATGCTGACGCTGGGTTGCAAGATATCCCGGAAGGATGCCGAGGCTTTCAAGGCCTACGCCGTGGAGCGTGGCATGACGGCGAACACATTGCTTAAAGAGTATGTTTATCAGTGTATCGGAAAGAAATAGAGAGCCGCTGACCCTGGCAGGTACCAAGCGACTCTCCATCTACAGGGCATTGCTGCCCATTCACATTATAGCATGGGTGGCGATCCCTTTCAACAGGGAGGGACACCAATTGAACGCGAAAACAGAACTTGCGGGCCGCATCATGATGCTGATCCACGATGAGATCAAGCCGGATACCCAGCGCGTACTAGATATCCTCTCCGAATACCGGATCGAACACACCACCGGTATTGAGGATATGGACTTTTTACGCCAGGTCAATCATTTTCTTGGCGCGAAAAAGTCTGAAGGTATCTCCGACAGAACGGCGCATAACTACCGAATCTACCTCAATATGTTCAGTAACTACATTAACAAGCAAGCGGGCGAGGTAACCACCAATGATATCCGGGACTTTATCACCTATTTAAGCGAAGTCCGGCACAACAAAAACAGCAGTATCCAGACCGTCATTAACACCCTGCGTAGCTTCTTCGGGTGGATGCATACGGAGGAGTATATCGCAAAAAATCCGACTACACGCATCAAGTCCTTTAAAATCAACAAAAAGGACTCCCGGCATCCGCTCACGTCGGAGCAGATTGAGTTGCTGCGGGATGCCTGCCGTACATACAGGGAAAAGGCTTTGGTGGAGTTCCTCTACTCCTCCGGATGCAGGGTATCCGAGGCGTATCAGATCAACCTTGGTGACGTCGACTTTGAAAGGCGCTGCATCTCGGTGATCGGCAAGGGCAATAAGCGGCGAAATCTCTATTTTTCAATCCGTGCCAAGCTAATGATCCGACAGTATGTTTTGGAACGAAAAGGCGGTACCGCACTGTTTTGCTGTGGGCGGCGTCCATATGAGCGGCTGGGGAAACGATCTATCGAGAAGATCATCCAGATGATCGGAGAGCGGGCAGGTATCGCGAAGCGGGTACACCCTCATGTGCTCCGCCACACATTGGCTACCGACCTGCTGAACGCTGGCATGGACATTACCATCATCCAGCAGATCCTCGGGCATTCTTCAGTAGGAACCACGGAAATCTATGCGGAGATCAGCCAGGACAGTGTCCGGCGGGAGTATGAGAAGTTTGTGGCATAGAGTGATAAACGCCCCCAGGGGCATAAATAATGCGCCCCTGGGGGCGTTAAATTCATGGATAACCTTGCTTTAGATAAAGGGAGAATTGCTGTTTTACACCCCAACTTAAGCCGTTGAATAACATACGTATAACCTACATTTGCAACAAGGGTGTCATAAAAGGCTGATAAATTTGTGGGAAACAATATGTGTTTTGCTTAAATATCAAACAATACTCTGATACATACATATTACCTACAAAATGCTGTCTTTTGTTATAATTACGTGGATTTTTTGCCCCTGCTAAGGGCGTAGGGTGGGTAACCGCCGCGAGGGTTCGAGTCCCTCCTTCTCCGCCATTATAACTTGACCGGAATTGACACCCGGTTAAACCGCAATAGAAAAATTGCATCTTTTTCTATTGCCATTTCGAGGGCATAGCCTAAACAGCTATGTCCTCGATTTGCTTTGCATCAAGGCAACCGACAAATTTGTATTTAATTTTAATATCCTGATTTTTTTTGCCGTTTACTACATAAGGCTCGGAAACGAAAATGGAATCAATCAAATCCAGAACAGCAGCGCGATCCAATTCTTGAATGTCAAGATGGTTCCTAACCCTCTCTACCCAAACGGCGGCGTCTTGAGATTGACTTTCCATCTCTGCTACGTTTGCCATCATCCCGGCAACGGTTGTTTCCAACTCCGTGCGCTCTTTATCATAATTGAACATCAGGTTTTTGAACATAGCATCCGGAATATTTCCGGCGCACTTTTCATCAAAAAGCTTTTTGGCGGAATCATCAATAATGGATATGCGACGTTTAGACTCCGCTAATTTTTGTTTGCAAAATCTCAACTCTTCCGTTTGGTTTGCGTTGGAAGCCGCCATAAGCTCTCTTATTACCATATCCGCATCCGCCGCGGCCAGCTTCGCATGCTGCCGAATATCGGCAATAACCAGCGCCGCTAGTTCATACTCCCGTATGGTGTGTGAACTGCACACTTCTTTTCCGTGTTCATTGTAGCGGCAGCACTTGTAAGTACGGAAATCGCCTTTGGCGCTACGCCGGATACTGGAGGCCATTGAGCTCTTGCAATCGGCGCATTTTACGATGCCGGAAAACAACCCGATCTTATTATCATATGTCTTGCAAGTCCTCTTGTTTATTGCGGCTATTTTTTGAGCTTTGTCCCACGTTTCCTGAGTGATAATGGCCTCGTGGGTGTTTTCCACGACGATCCAGTCCTCCGGATCGGTGAAAACCCGCTTTTTTGACTTGAAAGACACTACCGTCCGCTTTCCCTGAACCAGCTTGCCAAGATACACAGGGTTTTTCATGATCTGCAAAACCATTGTGCTGCCCCATGTGGCGCTCTGATTCTTGAACGGATTCGGCTTGCCGGTGATTTTGTAATGACGCTCACGCGGACAATCGACTTTTTCTTCATTGAGCCTTGCCGCGATCATACGGCCGTTTTCGCCGCTGACATACAGCTCGAATATCCGTCGCACCACTCTGGCAGCCTCTTCGTCAACGATCAGTATATGTTTATCCTCCGGCGATTTTGTATATCCATACGGCGCGTGGCTTCCCATGAATTTTCCCTGCATGGCGCTGGACTTTTTAACCTGCCGTACCTTTTGGGATACCTGTTTGGGATACCATTCGTTTAGGATATTGTGAAAAGGCGCGATATCGTTGTTCTGCTGTGCCGTGTCGATGCTGTCGTTGATTGCGATGTAACGCACACCCATTTCCGGGAAAAATTCTTCGGTGTAGTACCCGGTTTTGATGTAATTCCGACCGAGCCGGCTTAAATCCTTTGTAATGACACAGTTTATCTTACGTTTCTCTATATCCTGTATCATCCTTTTAAAATCCGGTCTGTCGAAGTTCGCACCGCTCCATCCATCATCGACATATACTTCTTTGACATTCCACCCCTTTTCCTGTACATAGGTCATGAGCAGTTGTCGTTGATTCGCTATGCTCATGCTTTCCATGTTTCCGTTGTTGTCATCCCTGCTTAACCGTAAATACAAGCCTACGTCATGCCCCTGGTCGTCCCGGGCATACCGGCTGTACATACCTACTCTATAAGTGTCCTGCAAAATTGTATCCTCCTTTGATTTACAAGACACACTATGCGGAATGACTTCTGCTCAATGTTATTATATATCAATCCGCATGGTATGTCCACAAAACAGAGTTTATATCAGTACATTTCTATTGATTGGCTATCAGGTTGCGTTTAAGGATCGCCAGAAGCTGATCCCCATATTGATACGGGCCGCAAAACTGGCTTTTAACATGAAACACGCACTCCCCGGTCTGCATGATACTTGTTGCTTCTTTCCTGCTAGACTTATTGCTCTGAATAATAGTTATCGGCGTTAAGTTGTTATCCATATGAACCTCCAATAAAATAAATGAAGAACCCCCCAGCTCAAATCGGCTGAGGGGTTCTCCCTATTTCCATGAATAAAGAATATCACAGAAAAATCCGATTTGCAACGCCAAAAGCTCGCCAGTTTCTCGCCAGTTTTACGTTAGGTTTCTGTATTGCATACTATATCGGGAAAGAGCGCCAGTTTTATAGCTTCGATTGCCAATTCAAGATGAACATACTCAAGGCCGGGAAAATAATATCGCAAAACATTGACAGTGTTGCCCTTATCAAAATGTAATGTAAAATGATCGGCAAGCTTCAGAAGCTTCGCTCCATTATCAGACAGCGGAATGTCATTGATCGCGTCGGATTTAATTACTCCAGCCTCAAAGTCGAAAAGGGTATCCACCCCCGCCTGCCATAGCTCGTTGCAGCCCGCCATAATATACAGCGCAGCCTCAGTACCAGTCCGCATATTCTCGCCAATGCGTTCCAGGCATTCCATAAACCGTTCCTCATGGATATATCCGACAAATCGTACTTTTGTCCTAATATCCAGTTTTTGCGCGTCCAGCTTGTCCAATATCGTGTAATAGTGGATAAGTTGTTCAAGCCCTTGCTCTTTGCTGCGCTGCATGGAACGTGGCGCACAAAGAGTCTTTTCGGTTATTTGCGTCCAGGTCAGACCCTCAATGTAGAACATTCTAATTACTTCCGCCTCTTTTTCGGGGATCAGCGAAAGGTAAAAATCCAAGCGGTATAGCTCAGACCGCATATTGCTGATAAGGGTACGTAGCGCATGATATTCGCCGTTGATCTGGCTGTCAAAATGCTCGACGGCGATTTCCGCTGTCTTGTCGCTATGATAAGAGCCGTTGACGTGTTCCTGATCAGAATGTGATAATATCAGGCCCTCGATGATCTCCGGGTGTAGGCTGGTCGTAATTCGTTTAAGTTCAAATTCGAGTACCTGCACTTCGCGTTTCATGGTTATATAGTTATGTAGGATAAATTCTACCTGTTTTTTGATCTCCTTCATTATGGTATCCTCCACTTTTCTTTTAGGCGCATAGCAAATATGGACCGCGCGCATCATCCATATTTTACCATTTTCGCCCTTCTTAGAGTATATACCTCAAAGTTCTACATAACTTCTTTTTTACTTCTTTTTCAGTTCTTTTTTATCGCAAGTTACAACAAAAAAAGCGGCTTTCAATAGCCGCTTTTGTAGATTGCTGGAGTATTTACTTGTATTTTGCATTTATTTATCTTTTGGCGCTATGAAACGGTATCCCACATTTCTTTCCGTTTCAATATATTCACAGCCCGCTGCCTTTAACAGCTTTTTCCGCAAACTAAACACATGATTCCACAAGTTTTTATGTAATAAGTCTTGATATTCCATTCCCCATATTTTACGGTATATCTGTCTGTATGAAAGAACCTTGCCGTGATTGGATATAAAATAATGCAATAAATCAAATTCAGTTTTTGTAAGCTTTATTTCCTTATCGTTATAAAATGCCTGACGATAAGGCAGCGAAATAATGATGTTTTCATATATCACGGGTTCCGAAGGCTTTTTGTAGGGTTGCTTGCTTCTCTCACTTAGCCTTTGCATTAAAGCCAATGCCGAGTCAATACTTTCATTGATATCCTCATGAAAGGGAGCATATCCATCTGCGCCATTACGAAATGCTTCCGTTTGGTCTCGCACCGTAAAATTTGAAGTGTTGATTAAAATTGGCGTAGGTGTCACACCCACCATGATACTCAATATAGGTAAATAATTGATGTTATCCGCGTTTATAGCAACAAAAAGAAAAGACTCTTTTATGAGTTTTTCTATCGCTTCCTGCATGGTATCAACACGCACAGTATCTATCCTGCGTTTCTGCCATTCGGCTTGTATATTCTGCGAAAGCTCAATATTTTTATCTACTACGAGTATTGGTAAATTCATGTAAAGTCATCCTTGATTCTGATTTTCGCTATTTAAGGATTAGCCACAAGTTAAAGAGGATGCGTCCTCGCATCCTCTTTCCGATGCACCATTGTTTTATATGGTTAATCGACAACGCCACCCTCGACTACAAGGCTGTCAATATCAACAGCCGTGCCATAAACAGGAGCCAAAGTTTCGTTATAGTTCGCGTGGAAGAATTGCTCGTCTGCAAGGGACTTGATTTCATCGTTTATCCAGTTTAGCAGAGTGGTGTTGCCCTTGGAAACGGCGGGAGCGATGGTATCTATATCACCCAAGGACTCAACGCCTACGGAAAATCCTTCGTTTTGGAGGGCCCATGCAAGCACTTCGGTATTGTCGGTGGACATGGCATCGCCCCGACCGTCCAGCAAGGCGTTATAAGTTTCGGTGTATTGGTCGAATTTCAGCAGCTTGACTTCGGGATAATTTTCGGTAAAATATGTTTCCGCAGTAGTCCCTTTGGCCACAATCAGAGTCCTGCCGTTTAATTGCTCGGGAGAGGTTATGAGGGTGCTGTCGGGGGAAACTACGCCGAGAGCGACTTTCATGTAAGGCAGCGCAAAGTCAACAGATTCGGCACGTTCCTTTGTGACTGTAAAATTCGCCAGAATGATGTCTACCTTTCCAGTCTTGAGATATTCCACGCGGCTGGCGGGTTCGGTGGAAACATATTCGATATCCACACCGAGATCGGCGGCGAGACGTTCGGCGAAATAAACGTCATAACCCTGATACTTGCCGTTTTCATCTACATATCCGAAGGGGTTTTTATCGCTGAAAACGCCAATGATGATCTTTCCGCTTTCTTTGATTTCATCGAGTGTACGGTAAATTTCGCCGGAAGATGCGCCGGAAGGATTATCAGATGATTGAGCGGCAGATCTGCCGGTACTATTCGCGGCGGGGCTCCCGCTCTGAGTGGTTGAACCACAGGCGGTGAATATAGAAAGCGAAAAAATCAAAGCCAATAATAAGGATATCCTCTTTTTCATTACAATTACCTCTTTCTTATTTTTCAAAATTGAATATATTCAAAAACCGTTGCGCACGGTCGGTTTTCGGCTGGAGAAAAAATTCTTCCGGAGACGACGATTCAACAATTTCTCCACCGTCCATAAAGATCACTCGATCCGCGACAGCTTTGGCAAACTGCATTTCATGCGTGACTATAAGCATGGTGCTGCCCGATCGGGCAAGCTCCAGCATTACATCAAGTACCTCGCGAACCATTTCAGGATCAAGGGCAGCCGTAACCTCGTCAAACAGCATGATTTCCGGCTCCATGATGAGCGCCCGGACAATCGCAACACGTTGTTTCTGCCCGCCGGAAAGCTGTCTTGGATAGGCGTCCCTTTTATCCAAAAGGCCGATACGCTCCAGAAGTTTTTCCGCGGATTTAGCCGCATCCTCCTTTTTCCGGCCCTGCACCTTTGTCGGCCCAAGAATGATGTTATCAAGCACGGTCATGTGCGGGAAAAGGTCATAGCTTTGAAATACCATGCCGATTTTTTGCCGGATCTCGCTCCATTTTTTCTTACCGTTTGTGATCGGTTGGCTATCTAAAAGTATCTCCCCGGACTGGATTGGCTCCAGCCCGTTAATACATCGCAGAAGCGTGCTTTTGCCGCAGCCGGAAGGCCCAATAACCACAACGACCTCGCCCTTATATATATCTAAAGAGATGT
>Ga0153942_1000958_pt1 | contig 11578 bp, 13 predicted proteins | sample TSNJ026MetaG_FD_104731 | JGI IMG/M metagenome (GOLD analysis project Ga0153942, IMG submission 104731) | Attine ant fungus gardens microbial communities from New Jersey, USA - TSNJ026 MetaG | ecosystem: Host-associated > Fungi > Mycelium > Unclassified | place: USA: New Jersey, Brendan T. Byrne... | reverse complement strand
TTAGATCACAACCATATCGCATATGTTCCCAGACATACCTACGTAAGTTACCATGATCTCTTTCCGTGTCATGGTCACAACACGTCTTACGCATACCAGTGATAATATTACATTCGACCTCCTACGTTCTGGAAGCGTTGAGACGACTACAAATAAAATCCTCGAAAGAGGATATCTTGATGCGGTACGTTCTACCTTCCCTCTAAAAGTCCATGAACTCACTTCCTTCATATGGTGTGCCTCATGAATTCCTGCCACCCGCAGCCTACTACACTCTTTATCCGCGTACGAATGCGATTGCACCGAATAATCCAGAGGGAAATGCACAACGTTCAGCAACATCTCGGCACTCAGGCGAGAAGCAACCCCAAAAGAAAGAAACACTTATATCCAAATTTAATCTGGAGCGTCGCATCACTGGTCAGACAGAGAAAATCAGAGAGGATGAGATTGGTGGCAAGGCAGTATGGGAAGATACGGCAGAGAAGAGAGAAGCAAGTTTGAGGGAAAGAAAAGAAAAGATGGTTTTAGCTGCCCGACAGTGAGCTTGAATATTTCGATTCAAAAGCATCGAGTTGATGAGATTACCCCAGACGTCTTTTAGCACAACAGCAGAAAAACGGCGCAACGACTGCTTCCAATTCAACTCTCACGTCTACGGTCTAATTTTGGTTTATATTCATGCATATCTGCATGTCAATTCGTCGTAGATGATACTTGTTTCAGTCGTTGAAACTCAATGCTCACATTGTACCTTTTTCTCACATCCGTATACCATGATGCCGATGTTTCTCGCCGCTATAGTTTTGGCTATGAGTCAATCCATTGCGCAAATTATTGGTATCCATTATGCAGTGAATCAATGATGAGCACTCACAATCTACAGATCTGGAACACGTAGTTGTATCTCAGGTGAGCGCAGAGAACATCCGTGAGAGGCTGATTCCGACTCATTGTTGCTTATTGCCCATGTGGTGGTTTCAGATACTATACTATTCTCCTCGCTTTCTTAACGCGCAGCTCATTGACATTAGACCTACTGAGCTTTTTTATCCCCCCCCCCCTGGCATTTGACATGATCATTGTTCCAGGTGACTTTCTCAATGGTATCGTGTAGGCAAATATCTTATGGCTCAACCTGCCCCATGATTGGGTCTTGAAATCCACAGAGGTGTTGTTGTCCCAAGCACAAGTGTGAATGAGAGACAACAAGGACAACTCAGCACCCATTGAACTACAGATGATCGTAATAGGCCCATCAAGACCCTAGGTTCAAATGAAGGATTCTTTGACGAAGCAAGGTGAGATGAACATGGGCCACAAAGAAAGAAAATACTATGTTGCCTTCTTGAAGGACAACAAGTATCAAGGACGATGAGAGAAATCGGTTTGGTACAGTATATGCGTCAAGGAGAGGAAGGGATGAACCCCTCGTGATGATGGTTAAAAGGATGCCATTCTTTCACAATTCACATTTTTTTATTTGTCGTACTTATAGACTGAAATAGTCATACAAAACAATAATCACACTAAAGATAACAGAAAACCCAACTTCTGCAAGCGCACAGAGGCAGTCTCAGTGCTCACCACAATAAACTGTTGGCATCAGGAGAAGAGAAGAAGACGCCGTCTCTTCAGATAAGCAATCAATGCTGCATGATTGTGTGTATGATTCCAGTGTCTCGAATGTCACTTTTGATGCCCGCACACACACAGGGACACATGGACGAGCATTCGCACGCACATACACATGACACAGGAGAGCAGTGACAGATGAAATGAAAGAAGGGAAGGGGGGGCATAAAACGTGATCGATGAGATGAATGGCGGTGAAAAGAAGGGCATGTTGCATGTCAAAGCCAACAATAAGTTATCGAAGCGCTCGGCTGTATAGGAGAGAGTAGAGCAGGACAAGTTATCCAACAAAGGGGAGAAAACGATCATAATGAAAACAAACAAAGGAATGTGGTAGTGGAGACAAAATACACGAAAAAAAATACAGCAGTCAAACAAAACACGAATGGAGTAGGAAAACGATTAAGATCTTCGAGTCCGTCTTACATAAAACTAATGGATAGAGAAAGAAAAAAAACGAATCAGAAGCTAAACACACCTGCTCAATCCATATCCATATCCATCTCCATTTCATCCCACTCCTTTAATTCACCCCCAGCCTGTCCCTTTCTATTCTCAAAACCTGCCACATCCTCGTCTTCGTGTTTCCATGTCGGCAGTGTCCTATGATGACTATACGCGCCGAAGTCATACTCCCTTCTTGCACTACCAAATAGTGTACTGTTCCCATATGGATCGAATTCATCGTCCACAGCACTGCTGCTGTCATCGTCACCAGCTTCATCGCCATTGGCAAGGATAATAGGATGTTCCCCCTCTTGTTCCTCTTGTTCGTCAATATCTGAAGTGGAACCAGACCTGGAATGCAAAGATCCGGAAATAGAGCGGACAGCTGAACGAGGGAGAGACCAAGTCCCTGCTCCGGTGTCAACGGAAAAAGAATTGACGTGATGGCTGTTGGTTTGGGATAGGCCAACGGAGGACCAAGAGTAGGAAGGAGAGGTGGTTATCGGTACAGACATGGGTTGAGTTTGAGCTGGATCAGTCGTAACTGGGATATTACCCCCTCCACTCGATGCAGTAACGACGCCGAAAAGTCCAGGACGTATATGTGTTGAAGTAGAATTCATAGGGATAGAATAGTCGTGCATGCGTGGCCTTGTAGATGATGAACGTGGATATGTCGTCACATCAACCGGTACGGAGCTAGATACGCCTGCAACTGCTGCACCTCCTCCTGAGGCGGAATTTGTAACGGTCCTTCTAGCCGAATCAGGGTTGGACATTAATGTACTCGGATCAGGCGGAGGTAAAGAACCTCCTGATAGAAACGAAGGCCATAACGAACGATCATCTGGAAGTGATGAGGAGGTCGGGGAGAGGTGAGATAGGATAGCTGCGGCCTCAAGAAGCTGAACTTGTTGGTGCTTGCTCAGTACGAACTTGGATGCTTCTCGCCAATGAGGTGTGTGCTCCCAACGATGTTTTATGAGACACGAAGGGTGCCGGTAGATCTGGAAGATTGAGTGAAATTTTGAAAAAAAAAATGCAATCAGTGATGGGAGAGTTCAGTACTGCAAAACTCGGACCTTTGAACAGCTTTCGCATTTATGCTCAATACCACGTTTCTTGCCAGATACAATACTGATAGACTTTGAACTGGGAGATTCCGAAGAAGCAGGAGTAGTATGGGGAAGGTTGCTGCCGTCGTTGAGGGGCACAGAAGAACTGAGGGCCTTTGCTACAGTGCCTGCAAGTGATGTAGCAACATTGGCGGAGGGCGGCGATGTTGACAAGGAGAGGGAAGCCATAGAGAGAGCTGGTGGGCTAGCATGGAGGATTACACCGCTGAGAGGGAGATCAGCAGAGAGGAGGATGGGGATGCCGGCGAGACTCACGACGGGCGTGCAGCTGCCTCTCGTGCATCACTGAGCCTTCGCCGCGACCGTCCAGTGGAAGCTAGTCGACGATGTGACCTATGGGCTCCTGTAGTTGAACCAAGAGCCTGAAAAGGACCCGGACTCCCTACTCGAGGATCGTCGGAGGATGTTAATGGGTGGTGCAGTGGAATGGGAGCGACAGACGCTGCAGCCATTGAGAGCGAGAGGAGGCTCGCAGCAGCATCGGACTGGCTCATATTCAGAAGAAAGAAAGAACAGGGAGACTCGCGAGATATTTCTCATTTAATTAAATCCTTCTAGCCGCCCACCTGCCCATTTTGGTATCCTGCCTGACTCAGGCGGGCCCCTTTTCTACTGTTTCAGTGCTAATGGCTTTCTCTATTGCTATCGTTCTGATCTGGGTCTACCCTAGAAGTTCCATCCACACATGCTGCTGTATTTCACTTGGTGTTACAATTCATATTGTTTCTCACGGTTCACGACATGGGAATTTCCAAAACAAGTCTCTGATCTCACAGGGGGGAATGTGAAATGCAGAAATGTATGTTTTGGCGCAGTATCTGCATTGATCCCAATGGACTCGAAGGTTCATTACATCAACTGATCCTCTGCTAGTGCTTTTGTACCAAGATCCCTGACCTGTCTCGGACCCACTAGCTGATCAATTCAATCCAAAAAGGCATCGCATGCCCTTTTTTACGATACTGCCATCACGCAATGGTTCACAATCAGGAACTCAATTGCACCGCCTCCTCGATTCACCCAACTCAGAAAGTCCAACAAAAATTTGGACTCGCGATCGGCTACTTACATTGACAATGTAGGAAAGACAGATGTCAGCGAAATGCCCATTGATGTAAATTTCGAAAATTTAGCAGCATTCGATGGGATGAGGTTCTCTGAGAATCCGTGACATCACATCAGCCATGTGGTTAACATCGATCTCTTGGTACCATCGGTGCTCCAGCACTCGCATGTCATAGCACCGAAGTAATCTCATTGTTCTCGCGCATTGCTATAGAGAAAGCAACAATGACTAGGGTTCAAGCGAAACCAACGAGTCTGGGAAAGGTACTCCTCCCACACCTACCCAATCGTTCGAAGCACTTACAAAAGTCTTCGCGTGAGAGTTATAGCACCCTGTGATTACAATCCATACTCGAGGCATGACACACACTACTTCCTCTTTTTAGCTCAGCCTCCCGGTCAAAATGGCACGCCAGCCCACTGGGCAATTCAACCAGCATCTCCCAGAAATGGACACTACGAGGGGATAAATCACGGAAAGGCACAATGTAAAAGGATACGTGATCGTGATCGAAGCTACACATTCATTCCGACGATCAGGAAGAACGCCAGTGAACCACAAGGCAAATTTCTCCGAACTGTTGCCTTCAAAAATATGATTTCTCAGCTTGAGCCCTGGCCCCCCACATCATAGGCAGACCAGGACTAGGAGGGGAAAAGGTGTCTCTTACTTGACGAAAACGACATTATTCTCCGACGACAGGCCAGATTTTCATTTTCAACACACACATACTAAAACGGTAAAGAAATGATGTAGTCGAGGACAGGCCTCGACATTCGCCTCATTCTTTCGAAATCACATGATCATCCATCTTTCGTTAGAACGGAAAAAAAAAGAATCTACAGACAATCAATCATTCAAAACTTTCGCTCGACACCCATTCGCTCTGCTACTTTTTTCGTCTGAAAGCGGCGATTCTTGGCTTGCCGATATGACTCATGTGAAGTGACATAGTATTAGGTCATCCTTCGACTATCTTCGGCTCTTAGAAGTTGATCCGCTTTTGTTTTTTTTTCTATCTATTATATCCAGTCTGTCCCTGGTGCCGCGAGGATTTTCAATTGCACTTGTTCTTCATTGGTCATATATCTTTTCTGTCTAGTCAGCAGACAGATTATATTGTTTCTTCAATTTTATCTACACGAATCTCTAGTCTTCTGTAGATAAAATAAACATATTATCAGACAACCACTTGCTGCTTTCAAAGTATAAACGGTGCTTATCTGACCTTGGAAAGTTTGAGCATTCGTTCTAAATCATCAGGATCCAAAGGGTTTATGTCGTTTTAAAGAGTAGTTAGAGACTCATCAGCCCGTACATATTTAAAAAACAGTACCCCATCGAAACTCTACTCTAGGATCATTTGCTGATATTCAAATCATAACAATAAGCGCCCCACCATCTAACTCCAACTCGCGGTCAAAATACACACGCACAACTGGAATCTTCAGAACGAGTCTAGGTTATGACTCAAACGCCGCACCCAAAATCATCTTCTGCTGCTTCACAACACACAAGATTCACACTCGCATAAAAAAAATATTTTGTCTTAAATATTACAGATAAAAACAATGTGAACAACAAACAACCTTCAGACCTTTATGTAAAAAATATGACTTGATAAAAATACACACGACTCAATGTCTGTACACGCAGAACACTTTTCAAAAAAAGATCACCATCAAAACATCATCCCATTCACACAACCTTGCCGCAAATCATCCTCACTCCACGGATTATTCCACTCCGCATTCAACGCCTGAGACTGAGAAGTATCAGACATCCACTTCACCGACAACAACGGATCAAACATAGCCAAATCCTCATCAGTCGTCGACACAAGCATAGGATCCTCCCATCCCGACACACCTACACCCGTTATCGAGGGCGGCTGCGAAAAACCAGACATGAACTGGGGCGTGGAATTCGGAGAAGGTGTCATCACAGCAGTCGGATCCGACAACGGCGAATTCACATTGGGATAGATATAGTTGCTGTTCTGTGTTGATGCTTGTGGTGACGAGGATGGTAGATGATAAACTGGTGACGACCCAGCCGAACCTCGGCTAGCTAAACCACCCATCAGTCCTCCCTGAGACTGCCACGTCCGCTTTTGCTGTGCTTCAATCTCTCTTTTCCGCTTACCCAACATAAGAGAATTGTTATTCTCCTCTGGCAATTCACCCGGCCTCGGTTTCAGATGCTCATTTTCCATAAGCGTATCCAACCCCTTCCAACACCGACGAGCCAGCTCCCAAGTATACCCAATCAAACTCAGCGCTTCCAAACATTTGAGCAGGTGCAACTGCGTCTGCAAGGCAGAAGTAGACGTCGTCGAGGACGAAATTCCATTTCTTTGCTGGGCTTGGCGAATCTTGTATCCAGAAACATGGGCAGTCGCAGCCGTATAGATGAAATAAATCATATTCGGACTCGTGTAGGAGAGAGGGCGGGAAGGCCCGGGATTCGATAACGTCGTAGTTATCTGCGATTGCCAATATTTCTCCAATAGCACACTGAACGACGAGGCAGCTTCTAGGAATGTATCGATTACCTCTCGGCTGAATTGCTCCTTGAAACTAGTAACAAAATGCAAGATCAGAATCAAGCTATCCACTAGGAACCCAAGTCCAGACTAACTAGCATGATTCTCGAGGAAGAGAGAGACTCACATAGGTCGGTAGAGAATAATGATCGCTACATGATACAACATGTTGATCTCCAAGACTTCGCGTCGGGGTTGATGTCCTATTGATATACGGTACTGGACGGGAAGAGAGCGATGCCACATATCTAATTCTGTCCTAAAATGTAAGAGCTTTTCGGGTGGTGACGGAGCCGCTGGCAGGGGATATCCGAGATGCAGATGAAAGTTGATCATAGAAATGATGCGACAAAGCGAAACGGCATAGGCGAATGGTGGAGAAGGATCAAAGTCAGCGTCAAGAGGACATGAGCGCGGGATAGTGTTGAGCGATATTTTCAAGGAGTCGGAAGTGGCCGGTGGTCTACCCATCTGCAAGGATAAAAAGAGATCTAGTATGAGACAGACGCCCCATATATTTTGGCGCAGCTCGGAGTCCTGTGTTGTCGACCGCAATACACTATTATTAGGTTCTTCGTGTAAATGCAGGTCCTGACCCATTCGCACCGCCAAACCTGAAAACTAATCAGTGATGGTTCTGGCAAAGCCTAAAACTTACCAACTAGAACCCAAGCTTGGCTCTCGCTTCCCTTTCCATAATCTCTGAGTGCCAGCAACAAGGTAGCTTGCATCAGCTCCAACGAGCTCTCTTTCTTTAATAGCACACTCAACGAGGTCCGCGCCTGCTCATACCAAAGGTCCGCAGCAATCATTCCTGCGAGACCCCCCACCCCAGATGATATTGAGGTTGGGTTCGCCGACACTGAGAGGCGTCCACTATATGCACATACCGACAGCATCAGCGTGGACCAGATATCTGATTTACCAGATGGTGACATGATGACAGCATCAACAGATGTGCGACAAGGTAAGACGGGGTACGAAGGATGAACATGCTGGTAATAGACATCGAGGAGCCCAGACAGAATATGAACGGGTGGAAGGTCAAATTGATTCGCTGAAGCAGAGGGAATCAAATTGCGTTGATTAATGGAGATAGGCAGATGGTTTTCAGTCTCGGGGAGGGCAAGATCTACTGTACGCCTATATCCAATGTGAGCTATCATTGGCGAAAGGCCAGGCGATGCTTGCACTCACCAATAGCTCCCTGTGTAACCCTGTGAATCCTCCAAACCTAGCGCTAAGCCAAGACCGTCCCCCAATCCTACACCAGGTAATTGGATAGTATCTTGTCGATATGATTGAGGGCATGCCAGCTGTGCAATACTTGAACTCGGTTCTGAGCCAGTGACATATGTCGAAGCATTTTCTTGCCACCCCTGTCTCTGCCGCTCAACCAAAGTAATTCCAGACATCGGAACCGCTTCTGGTTGGGTTGACATGACTGTATCCTTCAATTGATCATGATCATCTGCTGTCTCCAATGAGCTGGGCCTCAATGTCGCCGAAAGCTGAGACCTTTCATCCGCCTTTGATACATCTTCCTCGTCTTGAACAGCCACCGATGTCGTCGTTGAATGACGATGAGGGATTGCCGAGCTAGAGGTCACTGTATTCAACGTGGGCAAAAGCGTTTTGGCAGAGGCCTCCTGGTTGGACCGGGGTGTGAACGGCGCAAATGAGACAACGAGCTGTTCGACAATTTGGGAGGACGGACAATCCCTAGTCCAGCGTGCCTTGTGTGCATCCCAAACATCCTGCGTACAGAACTTGGCCTCTGACTGCAGAGTTTTGGCAGTTTCAAGGAAAGGATCTTGGCCATGTTCCTTGGGTAGTTTTGATATATATAATCCGAGGAGGATCTCAAGAATTGCGACACGCGTTTCTGTGTAACGCAGATAGCCAGACGGAGGCCCTCGTCGGCGGGGTTCCTTGGAATAAAGACACTCAAGTTTGTTGTCAACACAGAAAGCACATGGATCGAGACCATCGCACTGGATCCCGGATCAGCAGCGGGACATTTAATAAACAGGGCTCGGCGCACCTTCTTCCTCTTAAGACGACAGGTGTTGCAGGCTGATCGGATATCAGTCGAGACAGCCAATCTCAGAAAAGAACAACGACAACTAACCTCGCGAAACCTTCTTGGCTACTTTTTCCAGCGTCGGATGCATGTTTCCCCGCAGCACTTGCTACTGACATATATGGTTGTGTCTCCAACTCAGGGCTAAGCAGAAGACAAACAACGTCAATGCCGGAAAAGGGTTGTTCCTCCAAAAAAAACATGTATATCAAGCCGTGTGAACTACTACAGTTTACTACTTAGGGAGCCGCCATCATTGCAATCAGTATAGCCTGCGGGGAAGAGTAAATGAAGTCAGCCGCACAAAGAACATTACCTGTCCATTACATTGTAGCGCTCATCGTAGATGAGAAATTTCCAAAAATTGGCATGTCATAGACATAGACCCCGAAAGCCTGGCAAAATGCGTACTCTCGAAGCCTTTTCGGCTTTCCCCGCTGACTAGCCAACTGGGCAGTCGCATCCATAGTCCCATTGCTACTAACTCCAGTCCTATTAACCAGAGCGTTCTCTACCATCCAAGCCTGACCACAGTATCATAATGCATAGTCCATGCAACATCAAAAGCCATACGACAAAGTGGTCGTCACCGCCGATCGCACCCTGCCAAAGCGTTCAGGTGCACGCTCGCCTCGTCAAAAAACTTCAACCAGTGACATAAATTTCCTGTACGAGATCTGGACTGCATATCGACTCAGTTTCTATCAACACTCTGCGCCTCTTCAACAGAAAAGTTCACATTACAGATAAACACCCCAAATCAAGATCGGGAAACATGCATCTTGCAGTCGGTTCTAAAATCCACAGCGGCCGACCACGAGCACAAAGCTCTGTTGCAACAGGCAGCAGTCGCTACCCTTTTCTGAGGCCACAACTTCAACCACTGGGAAAAGACCAACCGAACATGCAAGTGCCATCCCAAATCAGGAATGAAAATGTTAACGAATGTGATCTAGTCCGCGAATCATCAACAACAGAATGCATCCAGGAACATCGAGCCAACTTTCAAACAGACCAGTCAGGGAATATTCAGAGGTCAAAAGAAGAAAACTTTTCGATTTCAGGTCTTCGCGAATACAGCAGGAAAAACTCCCACTAAATCATGGCAAAGGCCAAGTCGATGCCGTCCTCTGCATTATGAACCGAAAGAAACGCTCAGGATGATGATGGCACTACAGCGCATACACACCCCGGCAACGCAGTCAGGCCTTCTGTAATGAAGGCATCTGAAATTGGGGTAACGCAAATGCTGGGAAATAACGGTTAGATGGCCTTTGCCTCTGCATGCGCAAGAGACGCCGTGCCAGGGCATTCCACCAATGGTGTCAACACATCTGTTCCATCCAGTATACCCTGAACATCCACTGCTACGCAGTCAGAACCTTGAACCATGATTACTAGAAGCGACATAGCCATGCGAGTTTCTTTGGGTTCAGACCTTTCCTGCATTCCCTTTGAAGCGGAAAACCGCGACCAAAGAGAGCATTGGGGCCTTGGTGCATAAGAACTTGCGGAAACATCACCATAAGCGAGCCGTCGGCTCATACCCCCAGCAATTTGTACGGTAGCCTGTAAACGGAAACGGCCTTAAACAATAGGAGATACAACATAACCCTGTCGAGACACAACGGACGGTGGAACGGAAAAAATAAAATCTCATGACGAGATCTGTGTGGAAATCCGCGAGTCACATCTGTGCATGATCATCATCAAAGATGATGCACACCTCTCTGGCTAAACATGCGCCGGGAACGTCATTGATAAGGGCCTCACATGTTCTGGCAATGACCGCTACTATCAACCCCAAGGAAGTTATGCGAGATTTCGCCTTCCCGTCCACGCAGCGCAAACGCTGCAGGAGTTTGAGTGGCCCTACTGACAGAGGTCTACACGGCACCAAGAGTCGCCGCGTGCATGCCGCTTTCTGGAGACGCGCGGAGTACGACGTAACCTCTTTTTAGAACCGAGGCATCAGACAGGTGTGTATCATCCCGCAACCACCATTGCGTATCGCTAAAAAGGACCGGATCCAGGCTATAATGGAAGATAAAGCATGGGCGCATGGATTGGATTAGGGTTAGTTGATACTACAGGTCTCCCTGCAATGTCTGTGAGGCTGGAGTCGCGTTCGTAATCATGAGGCCAACGTTATAGACAGTGGAAAGGTGGCCTTGAGCCGGGGACGGGAGCATATGTGCGAAGAACCGAAAAGAGAGGGTAGAACTTGGGGAAGTGCGTCGCGCTGGCATCGACCATATATGTATTTTTTGTGTACACAGATACAAATAAATCTGGACTATTCTATATCCGGCGTGCTGTGGTGTCTCGCCTCACGCTGCTGTTATGTCCCAGTAAAAATACAAGATCAAGAATAAAGATCTTGATTGACTTGGACTGGTGGTTTGCTTTTTCGGAAAAGCTGGGGAGTTAAAAGGGACTGGAAATTCGGAGTCAAATAGCTGAGAGATAATTTTGAGAAAAAAAAAGAGAAAGCTGGGACTCGAGTACAAATGAAGGCCAACTCCGTATCTTCGATGAAGCGTCAAAGGATGCAGTACGAGATTGGATACCTTGGTCGTCTAATGTTTGAAAACCGGAAAAAGGCGTATTGTCAACGTACCCCATTTAGCCGAGCACGACTAATAGAAGCAACGACTCAATTTGTT
>Ga0153942_1000956_pt1 | contig 11600 bp, 7 predicted proteins | sample TSNJ026MetaG_FD_104731 | JGI IMG/M metagenome (GOLD analysis project Ga0153942, IMG submission 104731) | Attine ant fungus gardens microbial communities from New Jersey, USA - TSNJ026 MetaG | ecosystem: Host-associated > Fungi > Mycelium > Unclassified | place: USA: New Jersey, Brendan T. Byrne... | reverse complement strand
TATGTTCTTTGGATAATATTTTAAGAGCTAATATAATTGATGATAAATATCCAAGCATCGTAGCTACTATTGCTCCAAAATAAGGAGGCAATCCTATATAATTAAATAAATACATCATTGGAACATCAAGAATAGCATTTAAGATAAAACCTGTTAAGCTACTAATATATACATATTTAAATTTGTTCATGCTTTGTAAAGTTGAGCTTGTTACCGTATATAAATTAAAGAATAAAGTTACAAATATTTGGAGAGCTAGGATAGAAGCTCCTACCTCATTATTCCCATAGAAAATGCTCCAGACTGGTTTAGCTAGAAGAGATAAACCTAATACCATTGGAACACTTGCTACTAAAATAATTTGTAAGGCATTGTTTAATTTATGATTTACATCTTTCCAATGTTTTAGAGTATAAGCTTCCACAATACTAGGAATTAGACTAACACTCATTCCCATTGCAATGGAACTTACTATCATACTTATTTTACAACTATAAGTAGCAATGCTAGTTGAAATAAATTCTGTATCAATTCCTGAGAATCCTAAATGTCCAAGTGTTCGCATAATTAAAATTAAATCAACAAAATTATAGATTGAAACTGCTATATCAATAATAATAAAAGGAACTGCATACATTGCAATTTTCTTAATAATTTCTTTGTTTGTAACTTGATCTTTTTTTTCATAATTTGCATTTTCAATGAGGTCGTTATTTTGATGTAATTTTTTTTTGATATAAAATATTGCGACTAAGCCACCAACCGTTGCCCCAATCAAACTTATTCCTATAGCATATTTAATTGAAACATTAAATATATTAATACATAAATAACAACCAACTAATATTATAGTAATTCGAGCAATTTGCTCTAATATTTGACTAACGCTAGATACACCAACTATATTGTGACCTTGTAAATATCCTTTAGTTACACTTAAATAAGGAATAACTAAAATGGCTAAAGAGATGCAACGAATTACAAAAGTAATATCTTCAATTGTATTACCACCAGTTACTCCATTCAAGATTAATGTTGCAAAGCTTTTGGCAAAAATAAAGAGAGAAATAAAAATAATAATGGAAATTATTGTGATTAAATCGCGACTAATTTTGTATGCTCTTTTTTTAGCTTCGTGCATTCCTAGTGTATTATATTCTTTGATAATTTTACTAATAGCAATGGGAAGTCCCGCACTGGAAATATCTAAAAAAATAACATAAATATTATAGGCATAAGAATAAAGGGCACTCCCTAAAGTTCCTACCATCGAATAAAAAGGAATTACATAAAGCATTCCCAATATTTTAGTTAATACAATTGCAATGGTAGCAATTAATGTTCCCTCAACAAATGAACTCTTCTTCATCTTACTCTCCTGGACTATATATAATTAATGCGGAAAAACAATAGATTTGTTCTTCTGCAAACATGGACATTGAAACACTAAACTTTATATCGATTATATCACCATTTAATCCTTCAATAAAACTATTTATTTTAGTTTCTAAATCTGATTCAATTGATTCATCAAAACATTTCACTTTCATGTTTTTACCATCCTTTATAAGAGAATAACATTTATGATTGTCGAATTTTGTCAAATAAAAAGAAAGGTTTTCGCCCTTCCATATTAAACGTTTACATTTATTTGTGGATAATTATCTTTATTTTTTCATTATTATTAATATTTTTTGTCTAGTAAATGTTAGTTGACAATAAATAATTTATAAATTATTTATTCTTTTGTACATATCATTTGTGATTCAATTACTTACATTCGTAATAATCAATTAGTCCTCTATTAACAAATTTATTTTTCTTTGCCTTTATTTCATTCATAATTCTTATTGCAATATTATAAGCAAATTCATATTCTTTTTTTGATATTTGTTTCTCATTTAAAGCATTAATTAATTCTGCTTCATCATCTAAACTTATATATTCTTCATTACCCGTTGAAAATTTTGTATACAATGTAACATCTAAATATAAGTCATCATAAAATACCGAATTTCCGTCAAAATAGTTTTCTAAAATAATATCAAAATAATACAAAATAATATTATCGTTTGAATCTATAAATATTCTAACATTATAAAAATCATTAATAGGTGAATATTCCATAATTGTATAATTATTATCTAAAATTATCTTTTTCTCTCCATTTATAAAAATCTTACATTCCTGTGAAACAGCAATTACTTCTTTAAATGTAATATATGCATTTAGATTTTCGTTTTTCTTAACAACAATATTTTTTTTAATAACTTCTCTCATATAAACATCATTTAAAGACTTTTTTCTTTTCATTTTATCACCTTATTTCTCGATTCCTTTTTTGTTTAAGAAATCTAACATTTTATCGATAGCTTCTTGTTTATTCGTTATTCCATTTAAGAAATCAGAATTAATATAAATTCCTTCTCCAATAAAAACTTCATCATTTAATAAGATTTCCATCACAGCTTTATTTAAAGGTTCTTGAATAAGGTTAACTAATTCTTTCTTAGTCTTCCATACTAAATCAAAGGCATTCATTTCTTCTTTATCTAGGGTTTGAGAAATAGTTTCTGGATTTAATAATTCAAATAAATGACCTGTACAATCAATTTCAAAGGCTTTATTTTTATTATGTGCATAATAATGATGATGAATTGCATTTGTTGATTTTATATGTTTAATATTAACAAATCCAGTTTCTTCCTTAATACCTCGAATTGCTGCTGTAATGTCATCTTCACCAAGTTCTTTTGTTTCTCCAAGAAATTGAAAGTCATTTTGATTTTTCCAATATAATGTTAAATATTGATCAATTTCTGGATTATAAATTATAGCCATTACACTTTCTTTAAATGATTCGTTTTCTCTTTTTTCACCAGTTTCTTGTTTAATGACTGGAATAATATCTAATCCAAATTTTGTTGCGAAATCATGATTTCTTTTATCATGAGCAGGAACCGCCATAACAACTCCAGTTCCATAACTCATTATGACATAATCAGAAATGTAAACTGGAATGCTCTCATTATTAACTGGATTAATCGCAGTAAATCCATCAATTTTAACACCTGTTTGATCCTTGACTAATTGAATACGTTCAGATTCAGTTTTCTTTTGACATTCTTTTCTATAAGATTCAATTTCTTTCATGTTTTTAATTGAAGGTGCATATTGATCTATTAATGGATGTTCTGGGGCAATTACCATGAAGGTAACGCCAAATAACATATCCGGTCTTGTAGTATACACTTTTAATGTTTCATCGTTTTCTTTGATTTTAAAATCAACATAGGTTTCTACTCCAGATGGATATGGAAATTCTACTAAGTTGAATTCTTTTTCGATATTTTTATGATTAATCATATTATTTATTTCCTTTCCTAGTTTGTAATGTTTTAGTTTTTATATTTAAAAAAACAAATTATAAAATAAATATTATTAAAAAAGTTAAAGAATAACTGCATTGTTAAATTTTCCATAATTAATACTTTCTATAAATTGTTATTTTTAGCTTATGAATAAGAAACTTGTTTTGCTAGTAAATATAAATTAATTATAGCATCTTTTAATCCTTTTAGAAAAAGCACATGAAGATTTTTCACATGCTATTTTATACAATAATATTTACTACTTTATTTGGAACAACAATTACTTTTCTTATTTCTTTGCCTTCAATATATTTGATAATATTTTCTTGTTGTTTTGCTAATTCAATTAATTTTTCTTGTTCTAAATCTTTTTTTACGGTAATAGTTGCTCTCATTTTACCATTAATACTAATAGAAATAGTAACTTCTGTTTCGATTAGTTTTGATTCATCATAAGTTGGCCATTTCAAAGTCGTAATTGAGTCATTTCCCAACATCTCATTTAATTCTTCACTTAAGTGTGGCGCAAATGGATATAATAATACTAATAATGTTGCAAATTCTTTTTTATTAATGCTATTCTCATGATAAAAACGATTCACTAATTTCATCATTTCAGCGATTGCTGTATTATATTTCATATTTTCAATATCATCTGTTACCTTTTTAATTGTTTTGTGAATATCTGTCTCTAATGATTTTCGATAAATATCACCATCAATTAACATTTCATTTAAACGTTCAACACGATCTAAGAAACGACTAATGCCCTTTACACCTTGTTCACTCCAAGGTGATTCATCGGCATAGTCTCCCATAAATAAAACATAAGATCTCAAGATATCTGCACTATATTCTTCGATTACATCTAATGGATCAATGGTATTTCCTTTTGATTTACTCATCTTACTACCATCACTACCTAGAATAAGCCCCTGAGTGGTTCTTTTTTGATAAGGTTCTTCTGTATTAACAACACCTATATCGTACAAGAAATGATGCCAGAAACGAGAATAAATCATATGTCTAGTAATATGTTCTGCTCCACCATTATAAACATCAACATTCATCCAATAGTCCATATTTTCTTTGCTACACAATTCCTCTTTATTATGTGGATCACAATATCTTAAATAGTACCATGAAGATCCAGCCCATTGAGGCATAGTATCAGTTTCCCTTTTTGCTGGCTGACCACATTTCGGACAAGAACAATTTACCCAATCAGTTACTCTTGATAAAGGACTTTCTCCATCCTCTCCAGGAATAAACTCATCTAGTTTTGGTAAAACAAGAGGTAATTCATTGTAAGGAACAGGTACTTGACCGCATTCTTCACAGTAGACAATTGGAATTGGTTCTCCCCAATATCTTTGACGATTAAAGGCCCAATCTTTCATTTTATATTGAACACCTTGTTCTCCGATTCCTTTTTCGGTTAGGAAATCTAACATTTTATCGATAGCTTCTTGTTTATTGAGACCATCTAAGAAATCAGAATTGATATGAGTACCATTTCCAATCCAAGGCTTTTGTCCTTCATAAAACCATTCGATACATTCTTTTACTGGTTTATTTAAAAAATTTAATACTTCTGATTTTTTAATCCAAACTGGAGTATGAAGTTTTTCTTCAGCCTCTGCTAATTCTATTTTTTCATCATTTTTAAGATGAGCATAAGCGATATGCCCTTTTACTTCGCGATTTACATCTTTATGAGAAGCATAAAATTTATCTGTAAAATAGAAATCATTAACTGAGTCAATCACAATATTTTTATATCCACTTTCTTCATATGCCTCACGTAGAGCTGCTTCTTCAATCGTTTCGCCTTCTTCTACTCCACCACAAACAAAACTTCGCCAACCTTCTTTTTTCCAATCAAGAACCAGATATTTATCTTCTTTATCTCTAATAACAACATATACAATTGTTCTTTTAGTATTTTTAGCACCTTCTTTATAACCATTATCATATGATGGTGCAATTACTTGAGTAACTGGAATATTGAATTTAGTAGCAAACTCATAATCACGATCATCATGCGCAGGTACGGCCATAATTGCTCCAGTACCATAGCTCATCATGACATAATCAGAAATATAGACTGGAATACTTTCATTATTAACTGGGTTAATCGCAGTAAATCCATCAATTTTGACACCTGTTTTATCTTTGACTAATTGAGTACGTTCAAATTCAGTTTTCTTTTGACATTCTTTTCTATATGATTCAATTTCTTTCATGTTTTTAATTGAAGATGCATAATGATCAATTAATGGATGTTCTGGGGCAATTACCATGAAGGTAACGCCAAATAATGTATCCGGTCTTGTGGTATAAACTTTTAATATTTCATTGTTTTCTTTGATTTTAAAATCAACATAAGCTCCCGTACTTTTACCAATCCAATTTTCTTGACTTGCTCTCACATTCGCAGGATAGTCTACTTTATCTAGTCCTTCTAATAATTTGTCAGCATACTTAGTAATACGTAAGAACCAAACATCTTTTTCTTTTTGAATAACATCAGAATCACAGCGATCACATTTTCCGCCTTGACTATCTTCATTTGATAATACGACTTTACAGATTGGACAATAATTAACATAAGTTCTGTCTTTAAATACTAATCCGTATTCATATAATTTTAAAAAGATCCATTGTGTCCATTTATAATATTCAGGATCCGTTGTATCAATTACTCTAGAAAAATCAAAGGATAACCCAACTCGTTTTAATTGATTGGTAAAGATTTCAATATTTTCATCTGTAATTTCTCTTGGATGACGTCCTACTTGCATGGCATAATTTTCAGCAGGTAACCCAAATGCATCAAATCCCATTGGAAATAAAACATTATATCCTTGTAATCTTTGCATTCTTGATTTTATTTCTAAGCCTAAATAAGCTTTAATATGTCCTAAATGCATTCCCACTCCTGATGGATATGGAAATTCCACTAAGTTAAACCTTTTTTCTTTTTTATAATCATCACTTGCTTTAAAACATTCATGTTTATCCCAGTAAGTTTGCCATTTTTTTTCTATTTTAGAACAATTCATTTTTTCAGTTTCTTGATTCATTTTAGTCATCTCTTTTCTTTTTTTGTGCATATTTTAATATTCTTCCATATAACTCATATAACGAGTAAATGAGTCCTAGTAAGAAGACAAAAGCAAGTGCCATTTGAATTCCATAATTCATTTCAAATAAAGATACAAAGCTCGTAACAAATGCAATGATTAAGGCATTAATAATACTTACAAAAATAACTTGAATATTGTAATTAATCCATGCTCTATTTAATTTGTGTTGTTTAATCATAATTTCTAATTCCATAATTTTTTTATTATTTTTCACTTTTATTTTTAAATAAATAAAATAAATTGTAAATACTAGTAAAAAAACAAAAGTAAAAAAGAATAATTGAAAATATATATTTTCCATAAAGACCTCCTTAAAATAGAAAACACGAGCTTTCATCATCCATAAAGGACGAGTCTGACCCGTGGTACCACCTTAGTTCCTAAAAATTTCTTTTTAGCTCTTGACTTGATATAGGAAGTTAACCTAATTGCTCCAAAAGCAAGTTCGTAAGTTTCATTGTTTATTTACACCATCCATAAACTCTCTTATTAATGAATTCTTATTACTACTCTTTTTTCATCGCCTAAAGTGATTATAATAAATTATATGAAAAAATGCAATTATAAATTAAAAAGTTCTTGAAAAATTAATTTTAACTGCTATAATAATCTCTTATTAGGAGCAAATTATGGAAATTAGCAAAAAATTAGAAACTATAAAAAATATAAATAAAACTAATGATACTTTTGATTATATTAATGAAGATTATATGAATTATCTTAATTCTTTAAACAATTTAGAGTCACTTCATCTAAGCAATTTTTTAAATGTTTTAAAATCAAGAGAAATAATTAATAATCAACAACTCGAAAATGAGAATAGTTTTTTAATGGCTATTTATCAACAAACGCATCAAAATTCTTCTCTTGATTTCTTAATAAGTTGTTATAATAATCAAGGATTTCTGACAAAACAAAATATTCAATCTTTACATAAATTAATTTTAGAAGGAACGAAATCAAATTATGAAAATTCTCAAGAGTTTAGAAAAAATGATACTTATGTTGGTAGATTTGATAAAAATTTGACTCCATTAGAAATTCATTACGTTCCACCAAAGCCAGATGAAATTGATTCATTTATGAATTTATTTTTTGAGTTTATTTCAGAAATATATACTAATAATATATTTTTGAACGCTTTTATTGCTCATGCTTTTATTGCATTATTACAACCATTCCAGGATGGCAATACTAGATTGGCAAGGATTATACAATATGGAATAATATGGAATCAAACTAATTCAATTTTTGATTTATCATTAAAATCACCGGCTTTATATTTTTCTGAAAATTATCTTCACTATGGAAAAAGCAAGTATCGTGCTGAATTAAAACAATTAGCACAGATTTTTGATTCTGATTCATGGGAACGCTGGTTTAGGTATAATATGACTATGGTGGAAGAACAATTATTTTTTGTACAAAATAATTTGAAAGAATTTAAAAAGAGTTTAAAAAAGCAATATTATTAATGTCTACTTTAAGAGCACATTTCATAATTTATTGCTTTTTTTAATGACTAACGACTGCCTCGTCCTCTTTCTTGTTCATAATCTTGATCATATCCTACTTGATTTATTTGTTCTTGTTGCTCCTGATTATTTTGTTTTTGTTGTTCTTTTTGTTTTTGTGCAGCTCGTCTTAGTAATTCGGCTTTTAATTCAGCTTGTTGCTTACGATCTAGGTCTCCCTTTTTCATATTTTTTTGTTTTAAATATTGATTTAAATATTGATTTAATTCCTGTTCAGTATAAGTTGGTTTAACATCTGGATCAAATTCATATTGTTTTGCCTTCTCTTTTACAACAAATGTTAAGAATTCTTTGACATAAGGAAACTCTAAAAAGTTGGGTTGATTCTTATCGCCTTTTCTGAAGAAAGTGATTTCTTTGGAATTTTCTGTTTCTCCAAGATATAAAAGATCTCTATTTTTGATTGCATTTTGATACTGTTCCATATTTATCTTCTCTTGTTTTTTTATTCCTTCTTTCAGTATCATATGTTTTTCTTTTTCCATTCCTGGCTCAAATACTAGATCTTTACTCACTTTTTGTAAGTATCCTTCTGTATAAACATATTGTTCTGCTTCATGGGCATTGACTAATTGTTCTAAGATAGAACCAATCGTATCTGCTTGGAATGTTGAATAATTTTCTGCTAATTGTTGATAAGTCTTGTTTTCAGGTGTATTTTCAGATGTATTTTCTTTAAAGAAGTCATCAAGAAACGATTCAAATCTTCTAGCTGTTTCCATGAGTACTGCTTGCTTAATTCGTTCTTTTTCAAGTAGTTCTTGTTCTTTCTTTTTTCGTTCTTCTTCTTTTTTCTTACGTTCTAATTCTTCTTGTTTTTTCTTTTCTAGAAGCTTTTTTTGTTCTTCTAGTTGTTTTAGTTTATTTAATTCTTCTTGCTTTTGTTTTTCTACGCGTTCTTTTTCTAGTTGTTCTTCAAGTAATCGTTGTTCTTCTTGTTGTCTTTCTAATTCTTCTCTTTCTTTTTCTGCTTGCTCTAATTCTTCTCTTTCCAATTGATTCATTAATTCTTGTTCTTCTTTTTGTTTTTGTTCTTCTTCTAATTGTTGTTGCTCTAAAGCTTGTTCAGTTAAAATTGATTCTAGCTCTGGTTCATCAAGTTCAATTAGTGGTTCTTCAAGCTCTGGTTCTTCTAGCTCAATTAGCGGTTCTTCAAGCTCTTGTTCTTTTTCAATTATTGGTTCTTCTAAATCAAGTGCTGATTCTAAGCCAGCAAGAACTATTTCTGGTTCTAATTCTAATTCAATAACCGGTTCTTCTAGTTCAAGCTGTGGCTCCTCTAGATCAATCACTGGCTCTAATTCAACTTCTTCCAGTGTTTTTTCTATTTCTAGTTCTTCAAGTTCTACTACTTCTTCAATAATTGGTTCTTCTAGTTCGACATTTATTTCTTTTTCTTGTTGTTGTTCAATAATTTGTTCTTTTTCTAATTCATTTAGATTGTTTAAATGTTTTTGTAGTTCATTTAGAATTTCATATGAAATTGGAATACTTAGAGCAATCATAATTTGATCGTGACTAGCTTTTTTACTTTTTTCAATGGCATTTAAAAGCTTAATTAGATTATCTTCGGATAAAACTCCTAAATCCAAAATTTTATTTTTATGTTTTTTTAATGAATATAAGTCTGGGATTTGTTTTAAAACATTAATTTTTGTTAATGCAACGATAGTTTCATCATCTAATTTTATATCCATAGCTTCTTTTTTTACATAATGTTTAATATTTTGTTGATCATGATTAAAGACAATTCGTTCATTTATAATTGGTTTTTCTTCTTGAATAAAAGGAACTTCAATCGCTGTTTTTATGACATCTTCAATAATTTTTTCAATCTTGCGTTCTTCTTCTTTATTTGTTGGTTCTTCTTCTTTTAATTTAGGTAAAACAAGAGGTTCTTCATATCCAGCTTTTTTGATGGTATGTTCTACAAGTTCAAGGTCTTCATCGGCATCATTCCAAAGATAGATACAGGCATTCCAATTAAATTCAGTAGCTTCATGGTAATTTTCAAAAATATTTTTCTTAATAAAGACTCCTTGAAACCGTCCATAGTGATTGATGCGATAAGAACGACATTCTTCAATATATTCTCTTACTTCTTCAATGTTCTTTTTTAATTCAAATAGTAAAGGCGTTTCAAAACCTAAGAATTTTAAAGATTCGATTGTTTCATAATAACTTCCAAAGGTAATATTTTGAATATGATAAAAATATCGATATGGTTTGGTGTTGATAAGATCTTTAAAATCTAGTCCTTTATAAAATTCATTAGAAATTAAACCTTCGATGATAATATCATTAGAGATTCTAATTTTTAATGGGACATTTAAATCAGGAAAATATATTTTTGGAAGTTCGTAAATAAAGTTATTTTGATGATATATTACTTTAAAAAGTTTTCCCCTAGAATAGTGTAATTCCACATAATAACCATCAGGAATTAAGTTGACTGTGTATTTGGGAGCATGGCTTTCTGTTTTGATTGCCACATCATATTCTAGTAGTAACAGAATATCATCTAATTGTCTTATTTCTTTAAAGATCGAATGGTTCATTTGATTAATTCCTTTCGTTTGGTCTTATTATAACCCTAAATTCGTTAAAGAAAAAGAACTAATTAAAGTTCTGCGGCATATTCTAATAATTTTAGGAACATTTTAATGAATCGTTTATCAACACCTATTTTCTTTAGCTTTTTGATTTGGATTCGTTTTTTATCAATACTAATTGGACTAAACATAATGCTTGCAATCTTTTCTTTAATTCTAGTTGTTAAATGAAGATCACTAATGATTGAATCGATTTCTTCATTAATGATTCGAATGGCATCGATTTCAATATCTTTTCCTTTGCAATTTATTGTTATTTGACTTGTAGTTAAAACATCTTTAATTTCTAAAATAAAGTCATTATCTTCAACATATGAATCAAAAATAATTTGTTTATTATCTAAGTAAATTGTAACATTTTCACTTTCTCTTGTATTTCTAAAACGAATTGTATAATCTCTTTTTTCAGGAATAAATCCAGTTTTTCCTTCGATTGGTCGAATAATTAAAGTATAGTTATTTTGAAGATAATTATAATCAAAGGCGGTTTTAATATAATATCCTTCTTTATATAAATTACTAATTCCATCATCTTCATATAAAGTATAAGTATTACTTTGTCCTGGAAAAACATGAACTTCAAAATGTTTTGGATTTGTCATTTTATTTAAATTTTCTTCTTTGCTGGTTAAAACAATAACGGATCCAAATTTGGCAAATACAGGGTAATCTTCATCTTTATAAAAAATTATATAACGTTTATCTCCTATGAATTTTTTTCCTGTCTTAAAATCATACCAAATTCCTTTTGGCAAATAGATTTTTTCGACTGCTCGATTCATGTCTTTATTTTTGGGAGCAGTAATTGGTGCTACTAGAAGCTCACTTCCCAGGTAATATTCATTTTTATAGGTTGGTTCATCAACAATTGCTGGAAGTGAATAATAAAGCGGTCTTACAATTGGGGTTCCATAAGAATAATATTTATATGCT
>Ga0153942_1000955_pt1 | contig 11602 bp, 9 predicted proteins | sample TSNJ026MetaG_FD_104731 | JGI IMG/M metagenome (GOLD analysis project Ga0153942, IMG submission 104731) | Attine ant fungus gardens microbial communities from New Jersey, USA - TSNJ026 MetaG | ecosystem: Host-associated > Fungi > Mycelium > Unclassified | place: USA: New Jersey, Brendan T. Byrne... | reverse complement strand
CCGCCGGCGCCGGCATGGGCACCTGCGGCCTGGTCGGACCGATCGGGGTATATACCGCCATGGGCGGCGGTACCATGATGTGGCTGGGAATCCTCATCATCTGCTTTGTTCTCCCAGCCATCCTTACCTTGATTTTTGGTGAAATTCTGCGAAAAATCGAGTGGATTAAGTTTGGCGATCTGAAATTGGATTTATAGTTTCAGACGATCCGGCCATTACCCTAAAAAAAAGAACAGCCGCCAAAATATAGCCTGGCGGCTGCTTTTTATTCTGAATTTTTCACCTGCTACATGTTAATTACTATCACTTCAACCTGCTGTCCCTTTTTCAAGACTCCGGTGCCTGCCGGAATATCAATTAAGCAATTGCAGCCATTCATAGAAGCTAACGAACCGGAAGAATGCTGGCCGGGTATATGAATGTAATCATCTTCCTGATATGCCCGGATTATTCTCCGGCTATTGCTTTTCTTATTGAAATCCTCTGCCAACTCCCCTGTTTTTCGCTTTGGAATCACACTGTTTTGCCCGGAAAGCTTTCTTAAAGCAGGAACTGCCAGCAGCTCAAATGTTGCATATGCAGCAAATGGATTACCTGACAAACACAAAATCACGGTTCCGTCCTGTTCGTATGCATGTACGGGGCTTCCTGGTTTTGCCGCAATTCCTTCAAACAACATTTGCGTGCCGATCTGATTACACACAACCGGCAAGTAATCGCGCATTCCAACCGATACGCCGCCGGTGGTAATCACAAAATCACTCTCCGCTATTGCCGCCTTTATTCCATCAGTCAAGACAATGATATCATCCGGCAGTTGCTTGTTAATTACAACATTCATCCCCAATTCCATTGCCCGAAAAGACAGGGTGTAGCGATTACTGTCATAAATCATTCCCGGTTTCAGTTCGCTTCTGATTTCCTGAAGCTCACTTCCGGTAGAAAGAACAGCAATACGTGGCTTTTGAAATACCTTTATCTTATGGATTCCCTGACTTGCAAGAATCCCCAGCTTCACTGCATCCAGAACCTCCCCTTTGTTGATCAATAACTGTCCTTTTGTTATGTCTTCACCGGCAAAACAAATATTATCCAGTTCATGCTGCGACTGATAAATTCTTACAACATCAGTTCCGCCGTCAGTAACCTCCTGCCGCACCACACAGGTGGCTCCCGGCGGAATGGGTGCACCAGTCATAATAACTGCCGCATCCCCTTCCTGCAGGCTCTTTTGTGGAACATCTCCGGCATGGATTGTCTGAGTCACAGTTAAGACCGCAGGAATCATTCTGTTTGCATTCTGGATATCCTGATGCCGAACCGCATACCCATCCAGTGGCGAGCGATCGAATGGTGGTTGGTTTATCTTTGCATAGATATCTTCGCCGGTGACCCGGCGAAAGGCATCCATAAGTAAAATTTCTTCCACGTTCTTCCCGTTATTAACTACTGATAATAAAGTGTTCATCGCATCTTCAACAAATAAAATCCGGCTCATTCTGCTCCTCCAATTTTTACTCCTTTCGTGAGGCACGTTCCAAATCCTGCTGCTCCAGCGCATCAAATTGCCGGAGAATTCGGTGGTACTCTTCATATCCTGACATCTCCAGGTTCTTTCCAAACAAGGAGATTCCAAATACTGCGGCCAGGGTTACAACTGCACCAGGCCACAAACAGGAGACTCCATAGGGATTTCCCATAAAGAACCATGTAGCTGCTACAAAGCCGCCCAGAAGCATGCCCCAGAACGCACCGCTTTTCGTTGTTCTTTTCCATAAAATTCCTATAATCAACACAATCCCCACCACGGAACGAATCTGAAAAGCCCCCAGAATCTGATTTAACAAGGACGTTGTCCGGGTTCCTAAAAAGGTGAAAATCAAACCTAGAATAACTGCGCAGACACGACTGAAGAAAAGCTGCTGCTGATCGGTTGCTTCCGGTTTCACCACACAATAAAAATCTTTTGTAATCGTCGTACATGTTAACAGTAAAAATGCCGGACCGCTGGAGGCACAGGCTGCCGTCGTTACCATTGCCGCCACGCCTCCCAGAGCCGGGCTGACATGATTGGCAATGGTGTACAGGATCGTAGCCGACTGGGCATCAGGAAGAATCACCTTTCCCGCAATGCCGATAATACTGGGAAACAGTGCAAACAAAAACAAGGCAATGGCTGTAATAAAGAAAGATATTTTAGCGGTACGGTATGTCTTGGCCGAAAATGCGATATTGGCATTACAAGAGGATGCAATCTGGGCAATACCGGTTCCCAGACCGCCGGCCAGGGCTGTCATAGTCGTAGGCTGCCACACACTGAAGTAAGTTGGCGGCAGGGTCTGGTAAATCAGGTCCAGACCGCCGGCTTCCCTGATTACACTGGAGGAAATGGCAATCACAGAGCCAAAAATCAGTACCAGATTCACCACATTCATCCAGGCAATCGCTCCCAGGCCGCCGATAATTGTCATAATGATAAACACGATACCGGTAATCCAGCAGATAGCCGACTCTGGGACACCGACAATCGGATTGATGACCCTTGCCACCGCCACCGGGGTTACTGAAAAAAGAATACCATAGTTGATGGACGCAACAAACAGCATCACCATCCGTCCGCGCCGGTCAAACAAATATTCGTAACACTGGGCTATGGACATGACTCCATGCTCTTTGTGCATAACACGAAAAAACTTTGCTGCGAACAGAATAAACAGAACAATGCCAATTACCTGCCCCCAGGATGCCCATACACTGGACAGGCCAGCGGAAAAGCCGGTACTTGCCGCACCCACGAGAGTTCCTGCCGAAATACATTCCGTTACCAGGAGTGACACACACAGCAGCACACCCAGATTACCCTTTGCTAAAAAGTAGGATTTGGTTCCGGTATTCCTCTTGGAAAAGAACATGCTGATGCCAAGAGTAACCACCAGGTAAATAATAATCATCGACATCTGTAAAGCAACTGTGTTCATATTTTGTAGCCTCCTTTTCTTAAACTCCGTTTTTAAGCCACAATTCCTAATTTCATAGCCAAAAGGGCTACCAACAGGGCGCACAGGCCGGGCAGGGCGGCGGTCTTAAAATAGATCCATGCCGCCGTGGCAAAATTGATTTTAGAAAGACTGATGGCATTTACCGGACCTGAGTTATGAGGTGTCATATAAGTAAAGACTGACAACGTCGTTATACGGTGTCCCAGCTCGGAGCTGATTCCTGCTGCCGCAAACTTCTCGACGATATTGGGAAGTACAATCGGAAGATGCGTACTGGAGGAACCAATTACGGAACAGAAAATCAGGTTCATCAACAAACCGCCGTAAAGGCTGGGCATCTGATTGATTAACTCATAAATCTGCTGGAAGCCCGGTGTGATTTTTATAATTGCACCAAAGCCAACGGCTGCACATACATTGATGATCGGAGCTGCGGAGGCAGAAACACCCAAACTAACAGTATCGAGCAGGTTCGTAAAGCGTTTCAGGTTCAGCACTACGCAGACAATGGAACCTGTCAGCAAGCCTAAGACCGGTGCCAGGTTGAACGCCAGAATCGTAACAACTGGTGTCAGCAGCGAAATGATTGCAATACCCAGCGGCGGAAGCTCTTCTTCCGGGCGGTTACTGATCTGCACTTTCATAATCTCTGTTCCAGATGGATAAAAGCCTTCCCCGCGCCGCTCATATTTTTTCAAGTCAAAATACAGCATGATAACTACTACCGCTGCACACACAATTGCACACACAATCGAAAGTCCCATCATTGATGTCAATGGTGTTTCAAATCCATTGGCCGCCATCAGATTAGTGATATAAAGGGAGCCGCCCATAATAATTGCCGGCTGGATTCCGGCGCTCCCATAAGGATATAATATCCAGGGGGCATCTACCTCTGAAAACAGCTCGCGGCCAATTGCAAGAACGGTAAACACCACCACGAAGCCATTGATTCCTGAGAAGGACAGGAAAAAGTAAAAGAGCGGCAAAATCAGAACTGACAGAAATTTAACATTATTTTTACTCTTTCTGGTCAGCTTAGCAAGGGACAATCCCAGCTTCCTGGCACTGCCCGAATCCTCCATAACCCGTCCAAATACGGCACTCATACAGAATACCAGAAACCAGGTCTTAATAAAACCCGAAAAACCGGTAATGTAAGTGTCTGTGATTGAGGTATATAGATCAAGACCGCTCAGCAATGCAACAATCGAAGAAGCAACAATAGTACCAATAAACATATTTACTCGTTTAAATGACAGAAAGACAAAGGCTGCTACGCCAAGAATAATACCGATTACACTTAATGTACCCATTTGTTAAATTTCCTTTCGTGAAAGTTTATTTTTATTCATTCATAATAAAGGCATCTGCCAGGGGTTCCATGGTCTCTGACCAGATTCTGCAATATTCCTCATGATTGGATATGGGACGAATATCAATCACCTTACGCAGCAGTTCATCCCGCTTCGGAGTATTTTCCTGACCGGAATACTGGTTGAGCGCATATCTTGCCATATCAGTAACAAAAAAACCAAACATCTGATTGATCAGCTCATCCTCAATCTCATAGAGCTTCGCCGCCTCCAGGATTAGCTGAGCATAGGGAATCATGGTAAACATGTGGCCCAGATTCAGCATGTAATCCATATTCCTGGTCTGAATCTTATCCGGCGCGTCTTCCTCAAAGAGCCGGCGCAGCAGCTCGGCCTGGGCAGCAAACTGCCTGACATTTTGCAGCTCGCAGGCATTCAAAACCTTGCGGTAATCCGCAAAGGTTACCTCTGCCATTTTGCCGTTCAATTGGTGGAAGACACCGATATCATTGCTGTCTCCCAATATCGGAAGTTCTTCATAAGCCTCATGCCGAAAGAGGTAGCCGCTGATAAATTTCAAGATCAGATTCAGGTTTACATGGGCCGTTCCCTCAAGCCGCGGTGAGGACTGGATATCGCGTGTCGCCTGCTCCATGTAAGTCTCGGCCTCAAAGCCGCGGGCTGTCACTGCATCGAAAAGCTGGTAAACGGCAGTTACCCCTTCCTGCGCCGCCTTCATCTTGTTAATCGGATTAAATAACAGATAGCGGCGATCCTGCTCCGAGCAGTTTTTAAAATAATCTATCGCACGAAACGCATACAAACGCATCCCCACCGTACGTATATAAGCTTCCACAAACATCTTGCGGACATGTGGCATATCGGTTACCCGCTTACCATACAGCCAGCGATTATAAGAATGATGCAGGCACTCATAAAATGCGTGCGTCGCCACGCCGATCGGCGAAACCCCCACCTGGAACTTGCCGATGTTTACCGTTGACAGAGCATCTTCCCATGCCTTTTGGCCTCTCGTCAGCAGATTTTTCTCATCAGTTGGGTAGTCAACCAGCAGATACTCGCCCACGTAGCCGGTATGTAAATAGGAAGCTTTGATATGTTTCTTATCATTGTAGTGTGGATGCTGGCTGTCGGCCAGCACCCAGGCCCAATCCCCCCATTTTCCGTCTTTTTCTTTAAAGCGGGCAAAGGTTGAGATATAACCCCGGTCGGAGTTCCCGATGTAATACTTGGCACCGTCAGTGCGCAGTCCGCCATCGGGCGTCTCGGTAATAGCCATCTCATTGGCATACAGATCCGCACCGTGAACCTTCTCCGAGCAGCCAAAACCAAACACCGCCCCCTCCTCAAGCAGCTTTGCCGCCTGGTTTTTGGCATACTCATTATTGCTCATCCAGATCGGTCCCAGACCTAATAAAGACACCTGAAAGATGTAGCGGCTGGCCAGATTATAAAAGCTTAGGCACTCGTTATATGCAGTAATCCGGCGCAGGTCAAAACGGGCATTTTCCGGATCGCTTCCATATCCTTTGGGTGTCAGCATCCGCGCAAACGCTTTATGATCACGCTGGTGCTTGACAAAATAATCACAGTAACGGTTATTGACATCATCCAGCTTCATCTCTTTCAGGCCTTTATGCTCAAACATACCGATCGTACTTTTAATCAGCGCTGCGGTCTCCTCATCCAAACCAGCTCCCGTAAATGTACGCGGGTTAAACAAGAAATTCTTTGCCATTATTATCCCTCCTCTATCTGCCCTGCCAGTTTTTCCATCTGCCTGATGGCTTCCGCTGCAATCATGGTAACAAGCTCTCCGGCCGGAAGAATTTCGTCAATCAGCCCTACGGCCTCTCCCACCGAAAACAACCCGCCCTGGAGATCACCTGACATCTGTGCATCCTTTCCCTTCTTTCCTGATATAACCGGAAGCAGTTCTTCCAGGGATGCCCCGGCCACTTCCATCTGCGCAGTCTTCCTGGCCGCCTCATTATTCATTACCCGAACCATATTATTGATTGACCGCTGGATTAACACGGTATCCTGTTCCTGCCCCCTGATCATCCAGTCTTTATAATTGGGATGGATGATACACTCCTCACAGGCTGCGAAGCGGGTGCCCATAAACACACCTTCAGCCCCCAGTGCCAAAGCGGCCGCCAGACCTCTGCCATCGGCAATACCGCCACCGGCAAGCACCGGGATATCCAGGATTTTGGATGCTTTGTCAGCCAGAATCATGGTGGTAACTTCATCAGTGCCCGGATGCCCGGCACCTTCCAGACCCACGATGGAAACCATATCGGCCCCGACTGACTGGGCTTTCAACGCATGTTTTACCGTAGGTACCTTATGAATCAGCCTGATTCCAGCCGCTTTCAGCATCGAAACATACGGCTTAGGATTACGGCCGGCGGTCTCGACAATGGTTACTCCCTCTTCAATCAAAGTCTTCATATAATCCATGGTCAGCTCACCAACCGATACGAAGGGAAGCATGGAAACATTGACGCAGAACGGTTTGTCCGTCAGTTCCTTTAGCAGGCATATGGCCGCCCGGAAAGATTGGATATCCGGGTAAGTGGCCGCATTGATGGTTCCCAGACCGCCGGCATTTGATACTGCTGCCGCCAGCTCAGGGACAGCCAGATTCTGCATCCCGCTTTGCATAACCGGGATTTCGATTCCAAGCAGCTCAGTCATGCGGGTTTTTATTCTCTTACTCATAGGTATACCACCCTTTTCCGGTCTTTCGGCCATATTCGCCCTTCTCAAAGAGCTCCTGCAGAGCCGGTGACGGACAGTCTGCTTCTCTTTTTGTCTCTTCATAAACTCGTCGGCGATTCCGGTAAGTAATATCAATACCGGTAAAATCCATCAGCCGGAATGGCCCGAGCGGGTGGTTCAAACCCTTTTCAGCCGCCAAATCAATCTCCCCGAAGGAAGCGATGCCTTGGTCCAGAAGGTAGAATGCCTCATTCTGGATTGCTTTTAACAGGCGGTTGACAACAAAACCATCGATCTCTTTTTGTACCACCACCGGTTCCTTGTGGATGCTCAAGACAAACTCTCGCAGCGTCTCCACAGTCTCATCGCTGACATGAGGGCCTCTGACAATTTCAACTAACTGCATCCGCATAGCGGGGTTAAAATAATGCAGATTGGCGACCTTATCAGGACGGGCAGTCTCGGACGCAAAGTTGGAGGAAGGCAGATAACTTGAATTCGTTACCAACAATGCATGGAGCGGTGTCAGTTTATCCGCCTTTTCAAACAATTGTTTCTTGATTTCCATATCCTCAATAATGCATTCAATCATCAAATCAGCGTCTTTTAACACCTCCTCCAGCTTCTCCGTAGTCCGAAAATTTGCTGATATCTCATCCGCCTGCTTGGAGGTCAGCTTACCCCTGCTCACCGACCCGGCCAGATATTCTCTTGCCCAGATATCCGCCTGTTTAAGAACATCGGGGATTATGTCCGTCAGCATCACCTGATATCCATGGGAGGCCGCATTCAGGGCAATCTCCCTTCCCATCCGGCCGGCACCCACCACACACACATTGTAAATCTCCATTATGATACCCCTTTCTGCCTTCTGATAATGCAGCCGTCTTCCGCCATGACTTCTATCTCTTCCACTCTGTATCCCAGTGCCCTAAGTACCGCATCACTGTCACTTCCCAGCAATGGTCCCAGGTGATAAGCAGTTTCTTTGACACTCCCAAATTTCACCGGCGGGTTGGGTAGTACTACCGTCTCCCCATTGCCCATTGCTACTTCACGAAGAAATCCATTGGCCCAGGCCTGTTCGTCCTGTGTGATTTCCCGAGGATTCCATAAGCGGGCATGGACAAGGCCGATTTCCGCCAGTCCACTCAGCACCACCTCCGTACTTGTCTTTGCATAGCCTTCCCGGAGTACGGCGATTACCTCTGGCAAATGAGTACGGCTCTTCTCCAGATCCGTGTATTCCGGGTCATCTGCATATTTGTCCATCCCCACCAGGCGAAATACCGCCGCCGCATGTTTATTCCAGGTGCTGCTTCCCAGCACAATCCAGTCGCCGTCCTTAGTCTGATAATATGGAACAAAAGCGTTTGGCTCAGTACCGTGTACGATCGGATATTCACGTCCATATTTGGGCTGACCCATGAGGACGCCGGTGCTGTTAAACCACAGCGCTGTACCATACAGCGAAAGCTCCACCAGCTCGCCCTCGCCGGTCCGCAGCTTCTTCACAAGCGCTGCCAGAACTCCAGCAGCCAGGTATCCGCTGCAGGTACTGTCACCAAATCCCGGAAACGGTCTGAAGGGCACCTGATCCACCTCCGACCATTCCTGAAGAATTCCTGAACGTCCCCAGAAGGCAGCCGAATCAAATCCAGGAGCGTCTTTATCCGGCCCATTTTTCCCATAGGCAGAAAAATGAACGTAAATCAACCCGGGAAATCTCTCCTTTAGCTCCTGATAGGAAAGGCCCAGCCGTTCCAGTGCTTTAGGACGCGTATTGGTCATAAACACATCGGCAGTGGCAAGAAGCTTGTCCATTATCTCCTTCCCTCTTGAGTCTTTCAGATTTACGGCAATGCTCTTCTTGTTGGCATTTTCTGTCTGAAATACCGGATTATTATCCTCTTCACAAGGCATCCCCCACTCTCTGCCAACAGTGCGCCACGCTTCTCCCCCCGGCGGCTCCACTTTGATTACCTCCGCGCCCCAGTCTGCCAATACCCGGGCCGCTTTGGGAATTGCTACATGGGTTCCCAGTTCCACCACCCGAATCCCACCAAGTATACCTTTCAATATCAGTCACCTCGCTCTGTCAATTTCTAAGTAATGCATTATGTTCCGTAAAATAAGCAATGCGGTCATATGTTCCCTGTTCCTGTACCAGCGCCATAAAAGCTTCCCTTTCCAGATTAAGGAGCTGGTCTTCCGTATACCTTGCCGGTTCACCGTCGGCACTTCCTGCCAAAATGGCAGCCAGGTAAGTTCCTGCCACAGCATCATAAGGCGTAATCCTGCCTTCCTCCAGAAGCTGGTTTGCATACTCTGTCATCCATTCATAGGCGCTCCTGCCGGGAAGGACTACAGATGCCTCCCTGACCGGCAAAATCTTCCCAACCATTCTGCGGCATTCTTCTTTGGCCTCAGCAATTAACGCTTCCCGATTCTCAGTCACCGGATCACCATGACTTAAGAACAACATTTCCCTGGCATTCCTGGCACTGTCGGATACCTTTCTTAACAAAAGTGTTTCAAATACGGTCCTGATTACTTCCTGCTGCTGATCCGGCTCTGCCCGGCCAATCCGCAGGGCGCATTCCTTTGTTCCGCCGCCTGCCGGCACCAGCCCTACTCCCAACTCGACCAGCCCCATCAGACATTCTGTGTGTGCAACCCTTTTATGGCAGTGCAGGACTATCTCCAATCCGCCGCCCAGCGTCCGCCTGTATGGCGCTGCAACGACTGGCTTGGGATAATATTTCAAAGCCTTTGTGACCGCTTGCATGGAGCATACATTCCGATAAAATGCCATGTAATCCTTTCGATCAAGATTCTGCTTCATAACATTCAAATTGGCACCGACAGAAAAATTCTTGCTCTGGTTTCCAATGATAAGACCGTCAAAATCATGGAGCCACTGATCTAAAATCGCCAGGGTAAAGTCCTTTATGCCGGGGGTAATACTGTTTCCTCTGGATCTGAATTCAAGGCAGGCAATGCCGTCTCCCAAATCAAGCAGCGCCGCATCCGGAACCGCTGTAATCTCCCGGCATTCCCTTAACATAACCGGCTTCATAATTCCTTCTCCTGAGGGCAGCGCCGAAATACCGCTGCGGCTCCCATTCCGCCCCCAATACACATCGAAACCAGCGCATATGTTTTCTTTGTATCCTCCAGATAAGAAAGAGCCTTACAGGTAAGAATCGCCCCGGTTGCCCCCAGCGGATGCCCTAATGCGATGGCACCGCCTCTGGGGTTGACAATCTCCGGCTTTAATCTTAATTCCCGGATACACGGTATGGCTTGGGCAGCGAAGGCCTCATTTAATTCCACCACATCCAAATCGTCTGCCGTGATGCCGGCCCGCAGCAAAGCCTTCGGTACCGCCTCAACAGGCCCCAGGCCCATAACCTCGGCCGGCACACCGGCAACAGCAAAGGATTCGATACAGGCAATAGGTGGTATCTTCAGTTCCCGGGCTTTCGCATCGCTCATCATAACGACAAAGGCCGCCCCGTCACTGGTGGGAGAAGAGGTTGCAGCCGTCACTCTGCCATCTTCAATGAAACAGGGAGTAAGTTTTGCCAGCTGCTCCGGAGTTCCGCCGCGGCGCACCCCTTCATCCATGGTCAGAAGAAATGCCCGGCCATCTTCATCGCGGCCATTCACAGGAATAATTTCCTTATCAAAAGCTCCGCTATCCTGCGCTGCCGCCGCCTTGCGGTGACTCTCCAGGGCAAACAGCTCCATCTCTTCCCGGCTGATGTCATAGTGCTTTGCCACATTCTCGGCAGTGATACCCATGGACATATAAATTCCCGGTTTATGTTCGGAAATCCATCTTTCCCGGTATTCCTGCCTGGTTCCTGTAGGCACAATGGTCATATCCTCCACGCCGCCGGCAATCATAATATCAGCCTGTTCCGCGATAATCCCATTAGCCGCCGCCGCGATAGCCTGAAGGCTGGAGGCACAGAACCGGTTTACCGTCTGGCCCGGCACACTGTCCGCAAGTCCGGCCCGCTGGGCAATGATACGCCCCACATTGGAACCCTGGAGCTGTTCCGGTTTGGCGCAGCCTACGACAACGTCTTCCACCTGTTCAAGGGGCAGCTGCGGTATCTTTTCCAAGACACCTTTCAACACTTCGGCTGCATAGGTAACCGGATGTTCCTTCTTTAACGAACCTTTTCCGGCTCTTGCTATCGGTCCTCTTCCATATGCTACAATGACCGCCTTGCGAGCATTCTGTTCCATTTTTTACATCCCTTCTTTTCCTGTTTATAATGTTTCATATGGCAGATCCCCTGCACTTTGGCAGCCCTGCGGACATGCTGCAACCTGAATATACCGATATGGACAATTTCCAGAAGCAACCAGCTCCAGCACGTTTGCCACTGCTCTTAATCCACTGGCAGACGCAATCAGAATTCTCTGATTGTCAAGGATCACTTCCCGCTCCTGAATCCCGGCACAATCAGAGTCCGGAATATCACGGCATTCCTGTTGCTGCGGTTCATCCAAAGCTACCGGCTT
>Ga0153942_1000953_pt1 | contig 11624 bp, 5 predicted proteins | sample TSNJ026MetaG_FD_104731 | JGI IMG/M metagenome (GOLD analysis project Ga0153942, IMG submission 104731) | Attine ant fungus gardens microbial communities from New Jersey, USA - TSNJ026 MetaG | ecosystem: Host-associated > Fungi > Mycelium > Unclassified | place: USA: New Jersey, Brendan T. Byrne... | reverse complement strand
GTGCTCAGATCCTTTAAACTTTCCAGACCATTATTGGTTACCGTGCCAAGTTTATTTACGATGTATGTATACTCTTCCTCTGTCAGCTCCACTGCATTACCTAGAGTGATATTCAAATCTGTTTTCAGAATATTTTTCCCATTCAGCATCAAAGTGAAATTATCTTTATTTAATGATAATGCATCTAAATTTGTTGTTGGGACAAGTGTGTCATCATAATAATGTACACCGTCTGTGGAAGTAAAAAGATGGATTCCTTTCGAAGCAGTCGCATCAGGAGCCGCAACCGTAAATTTACCCTCAGATTTAAATACCAACGGATTGGTAATCTGCAGCGTTCCACCTGAGTCCTTTGAGAATATCACACCGCCGCCGTTGTTTAACACTTCAAAGTTTTTGCCGTCTGTACTCACCGCCATATATACACTGCGTGTTTCCTGCTCTCTAAGTTCTCCTGAAGTATAAAAATTCGTAGTAGTCGAATAAACCGTCAGATAACGTCCCGGTACCAGTGACTTAACAGTTTCATTTACCGTAATTTCGATTGCATTGGAGGTAACATCCCCTACGGATGCAGTTACGGTTGCCTTCCCTTTTCCAACACCAGTTACTTTTCCGTCTTCAGCAACAGTCAAAACATTTGTATCGCTGGAGTTCCATAGCAGATCTTTTTCCGTTGTATTAGAAGGCGTAAAAGCTGCGCCAAGTTGAATCGTCTTTCCGGCATCCACTGCAGTATCGCCGGAAATAGTGATAGATTCCAAATCAACCTTTACTTTTGTTTCATTATATAGTGTTTTAACTTCTGCAGCTGTCAATGCTTTTCCATAGAAAGACACATCATCAAGCAGTGCCTTTGCACAACTCCAATAGCCAGCCAGGCTGGCTCCCAGACGTACATTCGTCTTTTGACCTTGCTCATCCAACAGTTCTCCTGCCAGATCGCTGATCATTTTTTCATAATTAGTCGCATTCGAAGCAGTAATTGGGGTTTCGATTTTCTTTCCATCGCTATAAACGGCAAGTCCGTTCGTAGTCAGAGCAATCGTAACCATTTTCCAGGTCCCCTGTGTAGACAGACCTAAACCAGCTGTGTTGAAATCCATAAAGTTGCCATTTTGATTAGTAGTATTCCAATAAATCATAGCCTGGTTTACTGCAAAAGTGCCAGCTCTACCTGGATCCGCCGTCGCATTTTCGTCCGTTGCAGGATATACCTCAAAATCAATCAGACATTTATTATTATAGTCACTTTGTGTTCCATTAGTCTTTGTCCAGAAATTCAAAGTAAAACCATCTGCTACCGTTCTTCCTTCAAAAGGATTTTCCGGCAACAATGCATAGCCTCTATTGGCATAAGAAGCGGAATTCAGCTGCAGTACCTGCCCTCTTCCATATTCAGTATCCGGATCGTCCACCAGTGTTGGAGCGGTTCCGCTGCCTCTCGTCTCTAATGCGAGTACATGCGTTCCATCTGTCAGCGAGTTACCATCTGTTTGATAATCATCAAAATCATAGGATGCCAGTGCTGTTTCCAGAACACTATCTGCTTCATTTGCATAAACAGTTCCGGCTAACGGCATCACTGCTACTGCAGCTGCGGTTATCACCGCAAAAAATTTCTTAAATACAGGATATTTCATCTTTTAATCATCCTCCCTTTCATAAACATAAGTTTCAGAATTTCAATACCTCATTTATCAAGGTTTTCCATTCTTTTTTTTAATCACCCATTCTCATCAAAGCAATTACCTTTTGTTAATAATCCCTGATGAAGTCAATAACATATTTTGCCCTATTCGACTAGTGGTGATTAATGCTAATATACAATACCTCTATTTTACCAAAAATTTAATTTTCTACAATTGAAAAATTTCTTCAATATTTAGGATAAAATACGTTTTTTTTAAAGCTTTCTCAACGGGTTGATTTTCTTACGATTTCTTTGTATTTTTTTAATATTTTGTTATAATTTACCCTAAGTTAGGAAAGCATATCCTTTTCCGGTTTGGTATTAGTATAAAACACTACTCTGTTTCGCCCTTCATCTTTAGCCCTGTAAAGAGCTTTATCCGCAAGCTTAATTGCCGTATCAAGATTATTGAACGGAGTTACAAAAGCAATACCAAAGCTGGCGGTAATAGGTATACGCATGCCATCAAACTCAACAGGCTCTTTTGAGATGACCTGCCGGATGCGTTCCACAAGATTTTGCACAACTATTTCATTAACATCAGTGAAAAACAATATAAATTCTTCTCCACCATAGCGAGCGAATAAATCATAAGGACGAATCGTGCTTTTTACCCTCTCAACAATACTTTTAAGCATTTCATCCCCTGCTATATGCCCATAATTATCGTTTACTTTTTTAAAATGATCCAAGTCAAAAATAACGACAAATGAATTGCTGTTTGATCTTTTTGACTTCTCAATCTGCATTAAAGCATACTCCATAAAATGGCGTCTGTTAAATATACCTGTAAGACTATCCATATTAGCCATTTTCTCCAGCTCTTTGTGGAGACGTTTGTTATTTACGAATAAAAACAATATAATAGCCAACACGAAGACCAGAACGACAGCAAAAATTATAAGGTAATACATAAGTTCCGTTAAAAATTTCTTTGAATAATCAAAAACCCGGGTTGTCCAGCCGTTCACGATCAAATCAGTATTGATATAAGTCTGGGCTTTATCTATAATAGAGCATAATACTACTTCATCTTTGTTGAAACCGAACAACGAATCCATCGGCGCACTAAAACGAATATTGACCTTGTAACCGGCCATTTCACGATAGTTTGTCTGAGTAAGCAATATATACTCTGATGCCATTAATAAATCGATTTTCCCCTTTGCCAGAGCGTCAAAGCCTTCATCGAGGCTATTATAGCTTATGGTATTATCACTGTCGGGAAAGGATTCATGGTATATATCTTCAAATGCGGTTTTATTAATCGTGCCTACGGTCGATCGTATAACCTGATAGTTTGCTAAATTAGGATAATCTGCTTTTGATAAAAGTGCGAAATATGAGTAGGCATATGGAACGGTACTCCAAATGAAATCATCCTTTCGTGCTTCGGAATAAAGCAACTGCGTGATCATGGATATTTCGCCTGTTTTTAATTTTTCAAGGGTTTCCGCCCATGTTGACTCTCTTGTGGAAACCGATTCAAATTCAATACCGGTAAGATTACTTATTTCCTTTAAAATATCCAGCGAAAATCCTTGAAATTCTTTATCCTTTTCATTATAGAAACTAACAGGGTAATTCTCATACTCAAGGGCGACGCTCACTTTAGCTCCCCGTGCCGCCAGATCATCCAAATAAGACCTTTCTTCGTCGGTAAAGGATTTGTTCAGTTTATACTTTGCATACTCTATATTGCCTTTTTCATAAAGATCATGGAGCTTATCAATCCCTCCCGCAATAATATATTTGTTAACAACCGATATGATAGGTTCAAGCTCAGGATTAGCGGTAGTCATGGAAACAGGCGCATATACCAATGGCAAAAACTCCTTGGAGCGGATAAAGTCATAAGCCTCAAAGGACGGGTCATTAACTCCCTCCTCAACAAATGCGTCGATTACGCCTGATTTTAAGCTCTCTGCGGCATCTGAAAAGTTATTGATATATACAATATTAAACGACAGTCCGGAATAGCATTTCATAACCGCTTCGGCCACGACGCTTCCTTTCGTAAAGCCTATATTGAGACCGTCTATATCATTCTCAGTCAAGATTTCTTCAGAGCCCGTAAGTGTAAAAATCCTCAGCGAACGCTCCGCAATTGTATGCGTCATATAATAAAGCTGCATCCGTTCGGTAGTTGGGGTCATATCACCCGTAAAATCAATTGAATGATTGCCGAGCTTATCTACCAAATACTGCCATTCTTCTTGAAAATTTTGGACAAATGGAATGTCGAAAAGATTAGAGAGCAGCTCACAGAACTCCGTCGTGAAGCCTGCGTATGTACCGTCCGGCAATATAAACGCTTCCGTTTCATAAAAATGCCCATATGAAAAACTCGCCCTTGTCGTCTTAAGCGCCTCAATCGCTGTTATTTCTTCCTGTGTTACTCCCGGGATATCCTTATAGGATTTTATGGAATCAACATCAGTCATATCTACAGAAGCCACGCCACAGTTTGCTGCAGATAAGGCAATCCCTAATATTATCAGAATTATTAATACTCGCTTCATATCATCCCCTCTTAATTAACGCATGTTATATAAACTCTCTGTGCTCCATGTACACCTGCTGCTGACTAAGCGTAATGATTGTTAGATCATGCTATTTATGTTAATTTTACCATATTTTATTATCTGTGCGTAACTTATTATTAAAACTTATGCATTTTAAATACTGATTTTCTATTTTAATATTGGTAATTGCAGCTTTGGATGAGAAATTCCCCTAAACGTATGCGTATTGCAATGAACGCAGCCTCCAAAGAATTAGGTACAGATACGTTGACACTTTCCGAAAACATGATGTGGATGAAAGAGAAAAATGCCATGGCAGCGGCAACAAACGCAAGCGGGCAAAGTGAAGAATTACTTACCAGTATGATCAATGAATCCTTGGCAACGACAGCATTGAATGAGGATTACAGTATTAAGTTTGATATGGAAACATATCTATGGCTTAACATAGGATGCTGTTTGCTGATTCCGGCCTTCAGCGCAATCGGATTTTTTGCAAGCTGCCTGTTCAATCGCAGTAAAAATGCGATGGCACTTGGCGGAGGCCTTCCATTCGCATTCTTCGTTATCAGCATTATTATACAGATGAGTGATAGTCTGGAAAATTTGAAATACCTCACTATTACAACATTATTTGATACGCAGGAAATCCTTGTATAGGGAGATTTCGGAATCGGACTTGGAGTGCTCGCAGGAATTGCGGCAGTGATATATGCGGCAGGGTACGTAATCTTTACGAAAAAAGATTTGCAGCTTCAATTCATAATAATACTGACATTACAAATATTGACGAGGTAAGATAAAAACACCTTACCGCATGCCAAAATGGGGCAGTCCGCTTTGTGCGGATTGACCCATTCTCTTGGCATCATATGTATGACATCTCTTAAAGCTTTATTCCTTTGGGAGGCGACCATAAACCATAATTCTTTTTTCCAGATACGATTCTATATGCTCTTACTCTGAAATAATAGCGTTTACTCTTTTTTAACCCATTTTTCTTATAAGAAACTATACTTTTCTTTTTTATATCTTTTATCATCTTGAATCCTGATGTTTTGCTTTTGTCAGACATCTGAATCTGATAACCGCCTGCACCCGCTACCTTCTTCCATTTAATGGTTGCTTTCTCAGAATTTGCTTTCTTTAATATTACACTTGTTGTCTTCAGTTTTGCCTTTGCACCGGCAATGGACGAATAACTGCCGTATCTTCTTTGACCACCTGCAGTTTTGTATGCACACACACGGTAATACCACATTTCCCCTGTTATTACACTTGTGTTTAAATATGTAGAGGTAGTAAAGAAATACGCCTTAGACTTAGGTGTAGAGGTGCAGATAACCGAATTGGATATTGAGATGCCAAATGTTCTTAATGGAGAATATGTGCAGGGAAAATATTTTAAAAGGTTAATGGAAGAACTGATAGCTGCAAGAAAAGAGGGGGTACCAATCACAGCAGTTACGTTCTGGGGGATTTCAGATGCTGTTTCGTGGAAGGCATCTTATCAGCCCCTGTTATTTCAGGAACTCCTGTTTTGCTAAGGTTATATATGACTATTTCGTAATTATTACACTGCTTTTCTGACCCTTACCTTTTAGCATGTTCTTATATTTACCAAGTTTCGTTTTCGGCACCCTGATTTTTGCTGTATTCTTGATCCCCTTAAATGCATTCTCTCCGATGTTGTTCAGTACTTTACTCTTAATCGTGACGGTCTTTAGCTTTACAGCCTTGTAGAATGCTTTTTTCCCTATGGTCTTTACATTCTTCCCAATCGTTGTCGTAGCAGCTTTTTTACAATTCTTAAAAGCGGAGTTTCCGATTGCCGTTATCTTAAACTTCTTCCCGCCGATGGTCACGGTATCAGCAACCTTAATGCTCCTTAATGTCCTGGACTTCACACCGCTTACCGTCACTGTGCCTTTTCCGGATAAGTCAGCATTCGTTACTTTGTATTTGTAGTTTCCTGCCTTGTAGGTCTTGTTCTTAAATACGGTAATACGAAAGGTCCTTTTCAGGCTTCCAACATAACTGCCTTTTCCCGTAATCGTTACGGATGCGGTTCCTATCTTTACATTATCGCTGTAAGCAACCATATAATCCTTATCTTTTGTCAGGGTCTTTCCCGCATAAGTTATCGTAATAGCCGGTGTTACTGCTTTTCCTGTATAGTTCTGATCCACAATCGTATTTATGGAGACCTTGGAAATATTTATTTTTTCGGCGTCTTTTTCCAGCTGTTTATAAGTCTGCTCCGCTGCGGTCAGCTTCGCCGCATTGGATACCTGTTTCTTCTGTTCTTCATTCAACGCATCATAAGCTTTTCTTGCCGCTTCGATGGCTTTCCTGGAAGCATCATTGTACTGCACGTCTCCAATGGCATCAATCAGCGCAATGACCTTGTCAATTGCCTCCTGGGTTTTATCCGGTACAACCAGTTTCGTTGAAACATTTTTATACTCCGGATTCAGTTCCAGGTCGCCTGTCATATACAGTACCGGATAACCTTCCGCATCAAAATGGGCTGTACGCAGTCCGGTTGTCCTGGCGCCTACATTGCCCTGGCTGTCAACAGGCCTTGCATGGTATACAAACACCAGGTTGCCGTCTTCATCTGTCGTGTAAGAATTGTGTCCCGGACCGCACTCGCCTTCTACCGAATTATTATCTACGATGGGATAGTTCCACTTCGTCCAGTTTTCACTTACCAGAAGGTCCGCATCCTTATCAATTTCCAGCAAGCCTACGCAATAGGTAGCTCCAACTGCGGAACCTGAGAAGGTAATAAATACCTTATCATCCGTAATAATCGCATAAGGTCCTTCGTCCACAGGCGTATTTGCATTATTATCCCACCCATAATCCGGGATAGTCAGCACAATGGGATCGCTGGTCAGCCGCCAGGGCTCATCCCCATCAATGGCTGCGATGTAAATCCAGGATCCTGTCTCTTTCCCAAATTCTCTCTGAGCCCAGGAAACATAGTTCTGTCCCTTTACCTCAAAAGTGGTCATATCCAGAGTGATACCGCCAATACCATAATTGGTAAGGGCATCTCCATTTTTTCCTTTGAATAGTATCGGATGCTCCCAGTCTTCGGCCTTTGTCATATCTTTGCCGGTTTTTAGCTTCATGACAAATGACTGCACGTTCCAGCCACCTCCCGGATTAGCCGAAAAGAAGATATAAATCTCCCCGTTAATTTCATGAATCTCCGGAGCCCAGAGCATTCCGTTTACGTCATCATAGGCAGATGTACTGAGAATCTGGATTTCCTCTGCACCTTGCAAGCCCTCAATCGTATTTGATTTTCTGATAGAAAATGTCTGATTGCCGTCAGCATCATTTGTAGCAATAAAGTAATAGTATCCGTCCTTGTAGAAGATATTGGGATCCGCACGATCCACGCCCAGAGGATTCTCATCTACTTTCATGGCCGGCAGCGGTTTAATTTCTCCCATAATATCATAGGTGCCAGGCTTTTCAAAGTCTACGCCGTTCAGATTCCAGTTAACGCTCTTAGGTGCTGTAGAGCCATCATTATAGAGAAGGGTCACCTTCGCCTTTTCTTTCAGCTCTTCCTGGCTTACGGCTGTAACGCTGGCCGGTACGTCTACGCCTGTATTATGGATCTTCGTCAGCTTTGTAATTACCCGGTTTCCAATCGCTGCCGGTACATATATGTAATTACGCTCCAACGCGCCTTGTGCAGTGACTTCCCTCTGATCATAAGAGAAAAGGCTGCCTTTTGCCGGGGCGGAGGCATTGTCCAGATCGGTTACATCGTCCATAGTGTTCCTGTAATAGTTACCGTCAATGTCTGCCCAACGCAGGACATACTTTCCGGTGGATGAATCATAATCGCAGGCTACGTCACTGACATAAGCATCCTGCTTTAAATCAATGAGTCCCTTCTCTTCATATTTGATGAAATCATTGGTAGTAAACAGCAGAACCTTTCCTTTACTCTCAGAGTCATCCATATTGCACATGCTCTCGTCTGCTGAATTTGTTCTTATTGCCGCCACGCCATATCCTCCGTCTTTGAGATAGAAGATGTAGGGGTTTTTTAAATTTTTGAACTGTACCTTATCTCTTGCGCTTAAGGTTGCTTTGGCATACAGGATACCGGAATTGGAATTTAACTGGCTATAGGTCTGCCCATCTGTGCTGTATGCTAAGTGCATGCTATAGGCCAGCTTACCGGAATAAGTATCCGTATTCAAAGGAATCCTGGTATAAGCAGCCAGACTAATGCTGTCATTTTTCAGGACTGTGACCTGGAGCGTCTTGGTGGCATCCGTACCGCCAAGGGCTGCCGTTAAAGTAACCGTCTGGTCCATACTGCCTCCCGTCACCGTCCCGTCGGCGCTTACCGCATCGGAACCGGCCCAGGTGACCGTCCTTGCTCCAAAGGCAGACTTAAGCTTCATCCCACCGCCCAATACGGAAGGAATCAGGAAGCTCTCACTAAAATAAGCGACCTGTCCGGATTCAGGAATGACACGAATAGTAAAGTTCTTCGGAGCATTTTCTCCATTGATGCTGATCATGGCAGTAAGCTTCACTTCTGTTTCCACCCCTGGCATTACAACTGTTCCATCTGCTGCGATTACCGATTCATGATCGGAGGACCAGGTAACGGAAGCATCTCCAACAGTTGCCGGCAATGCCAGCTTCCCCTCCGAAAGTACAGCGCCGTCCGGAATCGCCCCGCTCAGGGAAAGGGTGTCATAGTATCTTTGCATCGTCTCAGTTTCGATTCCCATATCCTCTGTAATCTCGCGTCCTTCATAGAGCTGGCGTACCTGATTATTGGTAAAAGCGCGGCTGTAAATGGTGAACTCATCAATAAGGCCCTTGAAGTACTCACCATCTCCCCAGTCTGCTTTTCCTATATAAAAGTTGCTGTTGTCACCCAAAATCTTAGAAAGAGAATGACTGCTGTCCTGGGTTCCTGCCTTTTCCCCATTGATATAAAGAACCGTACTCTGGGGACGAATGACCACGGTGACGTATTTCCATACGTTGATTGAAGCAGCACCCCCTACACTGGGATTGCCATCCCTGCCGTGATAGTAACGCTCTACGGTTACGCTGTCTCTGTCCATGATCCCTACATAGGTTTCATTTTCCCAGGTAACCGTTCCGTTTTCGGAATTAAAGAAGGCAGCCCAATAGTTGGGGAACCCAAAATCCGAAGGGATCTTGCTCCAATATCCGATGGTCAGCTCATCGTAACCGGTCAAAAAGCTGCTCTTTGTGTCATCGTTCTTTTTGATCTGCAGATAGCCCTTGCTATTGGCCGCGTCAAGGCCAAGAGCATTCCCGGTCTTTCCTTCTACAAGGGTTACGCCCGTCCCATCGCCGTCCTTCCTCACTTCAACGTAGGCATCCCCGGATACAAAGGATGTGTCCGCAGCCGTAAAATCATCAAAGCTTAGATGAAGAATCGGCTCTATCGGCTCTCCGTCTGCAAATACGGTTGGTGCAGATATGGCGTTTGCTGTTACAACAGCTCCCATCAGCACAGCCAGAGCCCTGGATTTCCATTTTTTAATATCTTTCATTATCAAGCTTCCTCCTTATTGATATGAACGGTCTGCCATATCATTTTATAATTATCGAAATCGCCGCTCAAAATCATCTGATTACAGAACGGCGATTCCTTACTACTATTTCATGACTTTCTTATATTTTCTGTTCGAGAATGTACCAAGTACCTTCTTTTTGTTTACAGTCCTGTAAGCGCGTATTTTATAGTAATAAGTTTTGTTCTTTGTAAGCCCGCTGTCAACAAATTTAAGCGTACTTCCTTTTTTAATGGTCTTTATATTCTTATATTTACCATTCTTCTTTGTAGCACGATAGATTTGATATCCGTTGGCTCCTTTTACCTTCTTCCATTTCAGTTGTATTCTATTACCCGATAAATTCTTTACCGCAGTTACCTTTACTGTTGCCGGTACCGGTTTCCCTGACTTAACGGCTGAATAGGGACTATATAATTTTTTACCATTCACGGTGCCAAATGCCCGGACTTTATAAAAATACTTTTTACCTGTTTTCAGTTTACCGTTGGTGTAAGAAACGTTGTTTCCGCCATTTCTGGTGCTGACCAGCTTATACGTTCCCTTCTGGCTCGCTGCACGGTATACTTCATATCCGGCTGCCCCGCTTACCTTCTTCCATGTGATCTTCAGGCTCTTATAGCCCTTCGATGTTACTTTTGAAATAGACGGCTTAGACAAGGTTGGTTCAGGTTCAGGAGCTGTTTTTTCTTTCAAAGACTTCTTTACTGCTTCCAGCTCTGTCAATGCTGTATTTATCTCGTCTTGTGTTGCATTTATATTATTCAATACATCCTGTGCTTTCAGGTATGCTTTGTTGAATGCATTCCAGCTTTCTTCCGTATAATCAGATGATTTAAGCTTTGCATATTCATTCAACATTTTTGTCAGTTCTGATTTATCGGGGTCTTCCGGCTTCACCTCTTTTTCTGTAAACTTCCAATTATCCATATTGAGCAGATTTTCCGTACCGCTGCCTTCGAACATTAAGAAAATATTGTGGACTCCGGTAATATTCTTTACATTACAGGAAAATTTCTTCCATACATTTTCACCGCCGGTGGATGCCACTTCTAATGTACCAATCACATCCCCTATCGTGCTGTCAATTCGGATTTCGATTTTTCCGCCCACTGCCGAAGCGATATTTGCTTCAAAAGCACTTGCTCCATTTTCGCCAAAGTCTGCTCCGGATATTGCCAGCCAATCACCATCATGAATATCAGTCAATTGCATATTCACGGTTTGAGTTGGAGTGCTATTCGTCTCTTCAAGTACTGACGTATTGATACCGGATTGCCATCCAATGGTTTCTGCCTCATTTTGGATATAAGGATTCAATTCTGTCAGTTGTGAAACACCCTCGTAGTCTCCAATGATCTTTTTCACTTTGCCATTGGAATAAAATCCGATTTCGTTTATATGCGTAGAGCGATACCCTTTGGTCTCCCCATTTCCTACAATTGCTTTATTCAATGTCTGTGCGTGGTAAGTGATATACCACTTGTTATCAAACTCAAATACCGCATGATGATTATTGCCACCGACGCCAAAGAAAGAATATGGGTTGTCCATCAGTAAGCCAACATACTCGAATGGCCCTGTAGGACTGTCGCTTACCATGTAACATAACTGACCGTCACCCGGGTAACCCTCATAACGCTGGCCTGCGAAGTTGGTACAATAAGAGTAATAGTATTTGCCGTTGTATTTATGGATGCCGGAATTTTCGAACATGCAAGGCGCATCAATAACGATTGCCCCAGGATCCTGGCTGTCTGTTTCATATGCCAGACTGACCATATCATCGCCTAATTTGATGACCCGGGC
>Ga0153942_1000952_pt1 | contig 11638 bp, 10 predicted proteins | sample TSNJ026MetaG_FD_104731 | JGI IMG/M metagenome (GOLD analysis project Ga0153942, IMG submission 104731) | Attine ant fungus gardens microbial communities from New Jersey, USA - TSNJ026 MetaG | ecosystem: Host-associated > Fungi > Mycelium > Unclassified | place: USA: New Jersey, Brendan T. Byrne... | reverse complement strand
GGCTCTTTCTCGCCATCCCAGTCATAAGGGTCATTCATAAAAGCTGCACTTAAACATTCTGTACAGTAATGACGGCTCATTTCATAATGACATTTCACACCGATAAAATCATAATTATTCTCTCTAACAATTGCTTTTGTCGCTTCATAATGGCGAATCTGTTCTTTTAATTTATCTTTCGTCAGGCGATTTTCATCGAACTCTATAGAGCCGATATGTTCTTTCAACCAGCTGAACGCTTTCTCTACCTGTGCATCTTCAACTTCCTCTGCCTTACGCACAATTTCAGACTGATCCAAATGATCTACATCCACTCCAAAAAGACGCTCCCAATCCTGCATACTTACAGTACTACTGTACATTCCAAGACTTCTTCCTCCTAAAAGACCATATTTCTGTCCATTTAATGCAGATACCGTTTTCGCACATTTCCCAAACCGAATAATCTTTCCCAATACTTTTGCATCCTTAAAATCACCTGCTGCCCGAAAATGTTCAATCCCAAGGTGATGCAATGCACCTCCCGCCGCAAGCATAGCTACCATACCGGGCCAATCCGGATTCAGATTAGCCACTAACAAAAATGGACCTTTCCCATTCTTAGCTGCAATTGCAGAAAAATTAGGGAAGGCAAATACTCCATACGAGAAGACCGTTCCGTCTACACCTTTTGCTTTTAATTTTTCTGCCTCTTCCTTTGCGCTTTCCACAGAATATACAAGTTTATCGGCAACAATCACATCTACTTTACCATCCATCTTTAGTTCAGACTCAATAACATCTACCTGTGTCTGCACAACCTCTTTTAATTGCTCATGAACTTCCGGATCTCCATCAGAAAATCCTATTAAACCCAATAACGGTTTTCTCATTATAATCACCCCTCTGTATAATGTAATCTCTCAAGAGTTTCCATCATTGCTCTTTCCAGTTCTCCATCCAGTTCTTCAAGCGGCGCCCGCATCTTTGTCTGCGCAATAATACCTCTATTCTTTAACACGGTTTTATAGCGGGCAATGTTCTGCGTACAACTTAATGCATTGTTTAATACATTTATTTCCCTTTGCAATTTTGTCGCCTTCTCAATATCTTCTTCCTGTATTGCCTCCCATAATGATTCATAATATTCCGGAATTACATTTGCATTTCCTGATACTGTACCATCTCCACCGGCAAAGCAAGTAACTGCAAACAATTCATCCGGTCCGCATAATACGGAAAAAGTCCCTTCCTTTAAAGTCATGAATTCCTGGATTCTGGACATATTATTAAAACTGTACTTAATGCCAATCACATTAGGACAGGCTGCTATAATCTTGCTTGCTGTTGACGGCGTGATATCATTGACCGCAAGCTGTGGAATTCCATATAGATAGATAGGAAACTGCTCCGGAACACTTGCCGAAACCGCTTTATAATAATCTATCACTTCCTCTTCCGTCAGTTTAAAGAACACCGGTGTCATGACCCCTATTCCATCAGCACCAATCTTCACAGCATGCTTAGCCAGTTCTATTGTATCGGCCAGATTCCATGCTCCTGCCTGTATGTAAACAACTGCTCTTCCCGCTGCCCTTGCTGTTACAATTTCCGCAACTTCTTTTCGTTCTTCTAATGATAGATACATCATTTCTCCAGTGGTGCCTACCGGATATAAGCATTGGATTTTTTTATCAATCAAATAATCCGTAAGCCGTTCCAGACCAGGCCGGTCAATTTTATCTTCCTTAGTTAAAGGCGTTACCATTGGTACTGTGACCCCATATAATTTTTTCATTTATAACCTTTCCTTTCGCATTTATTTTATGCCAATTTATACTCTGGCTCCTTACCTGCAAACACATCCAGCAAAGCACATGCTGTTTTCATTCCTGTCGCATGATAATTCTCATACGATTCTGCTGCCGTATGGGGTGTACATACATAATTCTCAAACTCAAATAGACGATGTTCCTTCGAAACCGGCTCAAACTCAAATACATCTGATCCATATCCGGCAATCTTACCAAATTTCAGTCCATTGTATACGGCTGCCTCCTCTACAATCGTTCCTCTGGCTGTATTTACAATATAAACCCCATCCTTACAGAGCGTTAGATTCTCTTCATTTAACATATGATATGTCTCTGCAAGTGCCGGCACATGCAGAGAAATCACATCGCTTTCTTTCAATATGACATCTAAATCGCAGACTTCTACGCCCAGTCTTTCAGCCTCTTCCATATTCGGATACTTATCATAGGCTTTGATTTTACAATGGAACGCACTTAATTTTTCGGCAAGGCATCTTGCCACAGATCCGAACCCTACCAGTCCCACTTGTTTTCCATAGAGCTCTTTTACCATTACCCGCTTCCATTTTCCTTCCCGTGTCTGCTGATTCAGGGACGGAAAATACCGCAAAATACTTAAGATCAGCATCAATGCATGCTCCGCTACCGATTCGGTGTTGAGTCCCGGACAATTTGTGACGGTAACTCCGCTTCGTTTTGCCGCTTCCAAATCAATATTATCCACACCGACACCAAATCTTGCAATTGCTTTTAATTTGGGGGCAAGAGACATCAGTTTCGCATCCCATACGTCAACACCGACAATTACACCGTCTATATCCGAAACAAGTTCTTTTAACTGTTCAAATTCAAGTGGCCCATTCGTCTCATTTTCAATTACTTCACAATCATGTGCTTTTAGATACTCTTTTGCCTCCCTGCAATACAGTGAGTAATTTGGCAGTGCCGCTAATACTTTCATTCTAACCCACCTCTTTTCCGTTATCATTCTATACCCAGTTGAAAAACAGTATTCGCTGTTTTATACATAATCTGTTCCAATCCCGCATCTGACAAAACACCTCTTTTATGCAGGTCATTAAACTTGGTCAATGCCTCTGCCATCTGCAGTGTTACGTCAGAAGAAAACATCACTTTAGATGGTCCGAGTGCCATGATAATGTCACAAATAGCCTCAATCCCTGCTCCGCTCGGCTCGACAAATACATTGTCATAAGTTTTCGCCACATAAATCGCCTGCTGAGTATAAAAATCAGCACCTGCATGAGCCATAACAATTGTGACATCAGGAAATGCCTCCGCACAGGGCTGTATTTTAATCGGATCTGCAAACGGTATTCCCATTCCCGTATGTACCATTACCGGAACCTGCAGCTTCCTGGCAACTTCGAATACATGCATTCCGTCAGCGGAGCAAGGCGAGACTGCATGGCACGGCGGTGTGATTTTAATGGCCACAAATCCCAGTTCTTTGATACATCTCTCGGTTTCTTTCTCATAATCCTGAGGCTTGAAATGCGGATTCATCGAAGCCATTCCCCAGATATTCCCCGGATGTTCCTGTGTCATTTTATATATCCTGTTATGGATGTCCTGAAATTCCTCTATATATGGCCGCGGAATATAAGGCTGTACAATCGCACCATCGACTCCGTAAATCTCAAAGTTATGAAGCAATTCTTCCTCTGTAGTTTCCTGGTCAAAGGTCACATCCCGGCCGATGTGGCAATGTGCATCAATAATCATATCTGCTCACCTTTCTTTTTTCGGAACAGAATTTTATGCTCGCGGGATGTTTGACTTGACTCAAAGATAAGTGCTGCCAGTAAAACCACACCATACAATAGCTGCTGCATACCCAGAGATACTTTCAATACCGTCAGTGCACTTAAAACAATCGTAATAATCAGCGCTCCACTGGCAGCCCCAATAACATGGCCTTTTCCACCATTCATAGAAACTCCTCCGATTGCAACTGCTGCCAATGTAATGAACATATAAGAGTCTCCCATTCCCAAATAGGATTGTCCTACACGCCCAATCATGATAATGCCGCCTGCTGCGGCGCAAACTGCGCTGATACAATACGCCACCAAAACTGTAATCCTTACATTTACTCCTGAAAAATACGCTGCCCGCTTACAATTACCTACTGCATATAATTTTTTCCCATATGAACTACGCTTTAATATAAGCATTAACACTACCATACCCACCACAAATACGATAGTAATAACCGGTATAAACCCTATTTTTGCTTTCGAAAAGCTAATGAGTCCCTGAGGTGTGAAACCTCCTGCCGTACCATCTGTCCAAGACAACAGCGCTCCCATCAAGATGGAATTCATTCCATAGGTCATGATCATTGGATGCACTTTCAGATATGCAATACCAAATCCGCTGACTGCACCGATCAGTAAACTACCGATAAACACAATTGCAAATGCTGCCGCAACACTCCATCCTTTTGCATTGACCCCATAGTTCATGACAACTGCTGACGAACACATCATATATGGTACCGACATATCAATGCCGCCGGTCAATACCACGAATGTCTGTCCGATTACCAATAAGCCCAGAATCGCTAAATCTGACATTAAGACACTGATATGGCTTAGACCTCCGAAACCTCTGTAAAAAAAGCTTATGATAATAACCAGTAGTATGGCAATCAAATAATTGCCCATAATATCCGAGTTATTTTTCAAAGCTGCTTTCATTTTTTCCATCATATGTCCACCTCCATCTTTTTCCGGTTATGGAACATTGCCGTAAAGGAGCTGATACAAACCGAAATAATCAAGATGACACCCTGCAGAAGGGATGTCATATAAGAAGATACCCCCATTACCACCATCAAACCTGTCAATAATCTCATGAGCACAGCTCCAAGGATCGCCCCTGTAAAGCTATAATAGCCCACTGCCACGCTGCATCCACCAATGACCGCTGCCGCACATGATAAAAGAATAAAACTGTCTCCGGCTGTCGGTGATCCCGATGAAACCTGTGCTGTTCGAAAAAGACCGGCACAGGCTGCCAAAATTCCCGAAGTGGTATAAATCCATATTTTTGTCTTATTTACATTAATTCCACCATAATATGCCCCCTTTTCATTGCTGCCTACCGCGAGCATGGCAATTCCGAGTTTAGACGCTTTGAAAAAAACACCGATGATCGCCAATACAAGCAATAGGATTAAGGAAACCTTTACACTGCCAAATTTATAGAGTAATGCCTGCGTAAATTTCTGCGGAACATTTCCTCCGTCCACTGATAAGATACAAAGCGCCCCACCACTCCAAATTGCCCAGGTTGTCAATGTCGCAATAAACGGCTGCAAGTTAAATTTTACAATGATTAAACCATTAAACATGCCTGCAAATGCACCGACCAATACGATTCCAATAGAGTATACAATGATTCCCATGGTATTATCCGGCATATAAACGGCTGCAAGACAATTGGTAAAAGAAATTAATCCGCCGACTGATAAATCGGTTCCGCCGATCATAAAAACTAATGTCTGTCCAATTCCAACCAATGCTAGTGTAATCCAGGAATCAGCCTGGCGGTTTAGCCAGTTGAAGTTTATTACTCCCGGCTGATATATATTCATAATGAATATAATAATGATCAGAATAATATACGGAATGAATACACTGATATTGGGCAAACGAAATTTTATCTGCTTTTTATTCATACTAGTCCCTCCACTTTCTATGCGACTCCATCTCCGATGGAGGCTCTCAGTATATTTTCTTCAGTCAATTTATCTTCTGATAAATCTGCTTTTATTGATCCACTGTCCATAACCAGCACACGATCACAAACATTTACCAGCTCTTCCATGTCGGTGGAGTAAAATAAAATACAATTTCCATCCGCAGCAAGCTGCCGCAATAAGGTAAACATCGTATTTTTGGTTCCTACATCAACGCCTCTCGTAAAATCATATAACAGTAATACTTTTGGATTTGTCATCATTAGTTTGGCCAATACCACCTTTTGTTGGTTTCCCCCGCTTAAGCTATTAACAGGGTTGGCTATATTCCCTACTTTAATGGACAGACTTTCAACTGCATGTGCCAACAATTCTTTTTCTTTCTTTTTATTGATCATCCCTACCTTCGTAATCTTTGAAATTACTGGCAGTAATAGATTATCCGCAATCGAAAGCTCCAAGATCAATCCTTCTGCAGCACGTTCTTCAGGAACAAGCGAAATCCCCGCATCCATGGCTTTTCTTGGATTCTTCAGCTTCATTTCCTTTCCGCTCAGGAAAATCTCCCCCTTTTGCGCCTTAACAGCACCCGAAAGCGCAAGTAAAAGTGCATTCTGCCCCTGTCCGGCAAGTCCTCCGATTCCTACCACTTCACCCAATTTGAGAGAAATATTAATATGATCTAAATAATGCTCAAAATAAAGGTCTTTCGTTTCCAGCACAATCTGTTCCCGACATGTATTCACTTTTTCCGGATAAAATCCAGTCATTTTCCGTCCCAGCATCATTTGTACTAATTCATCATTTTCTATTTTATCTAATCTGTTTGTCCCAACATTCTGCCCGTTTCTAAACACCGTTACTACGTTACAGAATCTACGGATCTCTCCCATACGGTGCGAAATAAAGATAATAATTTTATTTTCTTGCTGAAGCTGTTTTACTAACTTGTATAACCATTCTACTCTGGTCTCAGTCAGTGCAGAGGTTGCCTCATCAAATACAATCACCTCCGTATTTCTGCTCAGCACTTTCACAATCTCAATGGTCTGTTTTTCAGAGAGGGAAAGTGTCTCTACGTTTCGCTCCGGATCAACTCCTTCTACTTTAAATTTCTCGAAAATCGCTTTTGCTTTTTTACAAGCAATTTTTTTTCTGGTTACTGAAGTTTTATTTCCCAAATTCATTCCTAAGAAAAGATTATCTGCCACGCTTAAATTAGGTATCAGACTAAGTTCCTGGAATACAATTCCGATTCCTGCTGCCATTGCCTGTTTAGGATGTGTCGCAGTTAACTTCTGTCCCCCAAGAAAAATTTCTCCGCTGTCATAGCTCTGACATGCACCCATGCATTTTATCAGAGTACTTTTCCCCGCACCATTTTCACCAAGCAGCGCATGTATCTCACCTTTATCCGCCCCAAAGTCGACATCCTGCAGTGCTTTTACGCCGCCAAAAGATTTTGACAAACTTTTTATTTCTAAGTATGACATATAACTGCCCCTTCCTTCTCCTTTTTCATAACCCCTGCCGCAAACCGGCAGGGGGTCAGGATCCCGCTTACTTAAAAATGTCTGAGATTTCCGGCTGAAACTCAAAATCTGTCGGTACTACCGGCCAGCCAAATGACGCATCCTGGTCACTCCAGCAGTTTACTCCTTCTTCAAGTTTATTTATGGTTATTCCATCCAGCTCGCTGACCGTATCAGCATTATTGGATGCCAGGTATAAATCATTGATTGTATTATTTTTTTCAACCTCTTCTCCAGATAATACTTTGTATGCAGTCTCAATTGCGATTGCAGACATTCCTGGCATTCCCGACAGCCATACCAGTCCATCGTAATTACCATTCAGCATCTCCAACGCATCACCGTTATATACACCATATCCGCCACCGACAATAACCGGAATATCTTTGCCGGCCTCTTCAAACGCCTGAATTGCACCAGTCATTGGTCCCTGTGTCCATACTGCATCAATTGTATCTGCTGCCGTCAAAGCAGAAGAAACGCCGGTATAGGTAGAGCCCTGTTCGTAGCTGCTTTCGTAAGTTGCCACAATATTGATTCCTTCCTCCGCTTCTAAAATTTCTTTTGCTTCATTATATTCTTCTTCTGCCATCGAAGCTCCGGAAAGTCCCAGATCCATAATCACATTCCCTTCGGCCTTACCTTTTCCGCCAAGCATTTCAATAATGTATTCCGCCCCAATTTGAGCACGTTTTATATAGTCCGTTGCGATTTTATAAGGTGCCTCCGACTCTACACTCTGGTCAAATACCACAACTACAATTCCAGCATCAATTGCTTCCTGTATAACAGAATCTAATGCCGTTGTCGAAGATGGGTCAATTAAAATGGCATCATACCCGCTATCAATCATGGTCTGAATCGATGCAATTTGTGCTTCGGGACTATTATCTGACTGCACAATATTGAAATCCATTTCTGAAGCATAAGGTTCTTGAGCTGCTGTCCAATCTGCAACAGAACACATAATCTGTCTCCAATCATTGCCCATGTAAGCATTGCTTAACCCAACCTTATATGTTTCTTTGTTTGTGTTTGAAGATTCTTCAGCCGTTTCTTCATCCCTAGTATCTGAAGAATTAGAATTACCACATGCAACAAGACTTACTGTCATAATTGCAACTGCCCCAAATGCTAACATTTTTCTTAAATACTTTTTGATCATATTCTTTTCTTCCTCCTTAATAAACATAGGTTACATTGTATATACTAAACATATGGAATTGGAATATCATTCAGCGCGCAATTTCTGACGTACCTTTCCTATGTTTGTATCTTATGTTCTTTAATGATGAACTTCGTTCTCCATATAATGGTAAAAAAAATAGTTTTTCTGAAGTGTCAGCTTGGAAACCAAGCGTTACACTTCAACGAAACCTATTATACCCTTTTTTCTATTTCCATAATGTCTTCTTTTAGCATTAATGCATACTTTTCTATTGTCTCTTCCGTAAAAGCTCTGTAAGAACCACTAATACTAATAGCCGCCAGCACCTTCCCATCCACACCCATAATCGGAATCGCAACACACTTTATACCAAATTCATGTTCCATATCATCGACAGCATATCCTCTTTGCCTGGTAACCTCCAAATCCTTTTTAAAAATAGATGTATCCGTAATCGTATTATCGGTATGCTTTTTAATATTTCCGTCAAATATCAGATCAATAAAATCATCTGGCATATGCATTAGCATCGCTTTTCCAAGTCCGGTACAATAGTAATCCGCTTTCATTCCAAATACGGATCGCATCAATGTTACACTCTCTATAGGATAGGTAGCCTCCAGATAATAAATCTCTGTTCCATAGGGTATTGCTAAATAGACTCTTTGTTTGGACTTATTTGCCAACTCCTGCATAAATGGAAGACATATTTTGGCAATCGAAAACGTGTCCCTTAAAGCATATCCCAAATTAAATATCTGGATTCCCAGTTTATACTTTCCGGATAATTCATCCTGCTCTAAATACCCCATCATTTTAAATGTCGATAATATGTTATGTACATTGCTTTTATAAAGACCAAACTTTTCACTGATTTCGGTGACCCCTAATATTGGCTCTTCAATAAAACAATTTAATATTTCTAAAGCTTTTTGTAAACTCTTTACCTTTGCTTCTGCCATGTCAAACTCCTTGTTATCTAATAGAGAACTGTATTATTTAATATAGAATGTATGATAACATATTTATTTATTTCGTTCAATACACGATTTTACTAATTCTCAATTCCTTTTTTTGTGCAAATTGCCTGCTATATTACCGCAGCACGCTTTTATTTAAATAATAGGAAAGGCCGCACGTTTATGGCAAGTTATTACACGGCAATCCCTAATTTTTACTGTTCCATCACTAACCAAGAAAGAAACTTTTGCAAACATCCCAATACCAAAGATAATTGGCACCAAATAATTAATACATTTCAGATCCGAACGCTTTTAGTAACCAATATTCGTTATTGAATACTCCGATTTTAATATACCTAGGCCCATTTTCGGATGTTAAGTATTTAAAAATACTGCCTTCTTAATAGATTTCTGACAGTGCTATTCCAGATATCAGACCAATAAAATATGAAAAAATGTATATAGTAAAATACTCTAAAAATACTAATATTAAAAGTGTCACTTTTCTTATTCCTAAAATTAAGAGTAACGAATAATCTTGTAGCCTGAGTTTAGTATAATAAGCAAATGCAAATTGAATAAATATAAAAGCAATAACAGCAAGAAGAATATAATATAAAGAAAATACAATCTTTATGTTCGTTAAATCTGCTGCCATATTAATACAAGAATTAATATCCAAAATGGCAAGAAGTGTTACAAATATTGAAACAAACAACACACAACTAAAAAAATATAAAATTAAGTTTTTAAAGTCAATGGATTTATGAACTATTTTTATTAATATATTCATTCTTACTCCTTATCAATAAAATAAAAATGCTAGCTGAAATTTGCGAAGTCGAAAATGCTGATACCATTTGCTTTGAGATAGGCTGTCATTCCCTGTGCATAACTCCAGTTGGGGTCAACTCCTCTCATGGTTTCATTATACCAGAGCAATGAGTTAATTAAAATTAAAACTTTTCCGGTTTATCCGGGTTAGGTAAGGATATAGTCGTGAAGGGAGACGAATAAAGAATCTCCTTTCCAGGTCATTTTGACCTTACAAAAGGTATCATAAAATACAATTTTTAAGCCTCTAAGGCAACTGACAGGTATAGGAATAAAGTATTGACAATGTCTAAAACATCTGTTATTCTTTATACATACCATCAGTATGTAAGGGAGGTAAAAAATATATGGCACGAAACAAATACCCGGAAGAAACCATAAACCGGATTTTAGATGTCTCAATGAATCTATTTTTGGAAAAGGGCTATGAGCATACCTCTATTCAAAACATTATTGAAAATCTCGGAGGATTAACAAAGGGTGCAATCTACCATCACTTCAAGTCCAAGGAGGACATTTTGCTGGCAGTCACCGAACGCCTCTACCAGGATCACGACAAAGAATGGATGGAAAACCTGGCAGAAAACAAGACGCTTACGGGTCTTGAAAAGCTTCGCATGATGCTCCGTGGGTCTCTGGCCAGTCCAAAACAGGATAAACTCTTTGCTGCCGCACCAAATATGCTGAAAAATCCAAAAATGCTGACAATACAGATACAAAGTATTTTTGAAGAAACAGCTCCTTTATATCTCAGACCTATTATTGAACAGGGCATTGCGGACGGTTCTATTCAAACAGATTACCCTGAAGAACTTGCCGAAGTAATTCTGCTGCTTCTTAACCTGTGGCTGAACCCCATGGTCTATTATAATGAACCGGAAGTGATTCAACGCAGGATCGGACTGTTTCAGCAGATGCTGTTGGGTATGGGAGTTGACTTGATTGATGAAACGATGAAAGAGCGGTTTGAAGAGCTTTGCATATTCTATGGCAAGAATAAATAAATTTTCTGAGATGTTATTTTTTGTCGTTTTACATACCGACGGATGGTATTAAAAATAAAATTGGAGGTTCATAATGACAGACATAACAAATATCGTTGTTAACACAGGGAATACCGAAACACCCCGGGCATTATTTCATAAGGATTTCACACTTGTAGTTATAGGGCAGATTATCTCGCTATTCGGCAATGCGATACTGCGTTTTGCACTGCCTCTATACATTTTGAAGGAAAGTGGTTCCGCATCGCTTTTTGGGCTTGTGTCAGCAAGTGCATTTTTGCCCATGATTATCATGTCTCCCATCGGAGGAATTATTGCAGACAGGGTTAATAAGCAACGGATTATGGTGGTGTTGGATTTCTTTACGGCGGCTCTGATTATGGTTTTCATCCTAATCAGCGGCGAAATGTCCCTTGTACCTCTGGTGGTCGTTGTATTGATGGCTCTTTACGGAATACAGGGTGCGTACTCTCCCGCTGTCCAGGCCAGTATCCCATTACTTGCAGAGGGTGACCGGATTGTCCCCGCCAACGCCGTTGTCAATTTGGTTCAATCTCTTTCCTCGCTTTTAGGACCGGTTATCGGTGGTATACTATATGCCGCTTATGGACTTACTCC
>Ga0153942_1000948_pt1 | contig 11667 bp, 10 predicted proteins | sample TSNJ026MetaG_FD_104731 | JGI IMG/M metagenome (GOLD analysis project Ga0153942, IMG submission 104731) | Attine ant fungus gardens microbial communities from New Jersey, USA - TSNJ026 MetaG | ecosystem: Host-associated > Fungi > Mycelium > Unclassified | place: USA: New Jersey, Brendan T. Byrne... | reverse complement strand
ATGGTGGGTGCAGTTGTTTGGGGAAAGCGAAGGGAAGGATAAGAAAGGCATTTTCCCGGCGGCAGCAATTTACTCGGAAGACCTGCATTCCATCGGCCAGTATATGCAGGATGGCCGGCGGAACCTGCTGGAGACGTTTGTTTCGGTGGAAAATCCAAAGGCGGTGGCGGTAATTCAGCCGGATCCGGCGTTTGGTGACCGGTTTGATTATCTGGATGACATGGATTTTGACCAGGTGAATAAGGCGGCGGAGGCGGCAACCTGGAATGCCCATGCTGATGGCGGCGTTCCCTGTATTGGTTTGCGGGTGGAAGAAATCTCGGAGGAGACTTTTGGAGAGCTGTTTTACTATTTTATGATAGCATGTGCGGTATCCGGAATGCTGATGGGGGTGAACCCCTTTGATCAGGAAGGGGTGGAAGAGTATAAGCACAGTATGTTTGCGGCATTGGGGAAATAGGTACTAGAAAAACAGAAAAAGCATAAGACAAGGTAAGCAATCCCTGCCTTGTCTTATTTTTGCCTTTTAAGTAATGGTGTCTAGTAAATCCACAATCTTTTTATGCAGTATTAATAAAAAAAAGAAAAATATTGACTTTGTATTAGCAGAATGCTATTATAATAATTAATTAAAATAAAAAAGTAATTACGAGTAAAACAAAAAGGAGATGCATATGGAGGGGAAAAACGGATTACAAGAGGTTGCCGTCATTACCAGGAGAAACAGACGCCGGGAAAAGCTGATTCTCAATGGCTGGTGCTGGCTGTTCATGTCAATGTCGCTGATTTTTTATGTTTTGTTTCAGGGATATCCGATTATCTGCAGCATTCAGTATTCGTTGCTGGACTGGTCGGGGTTAACCAGCAATGCGGCATTTGTCGGTCTGCGCAACTATGTGGAATTAATTCATGATAAGTTGTTCTGGAATGCTTTTTTCAACAGTTTCAAGTACACGGTTATGATTGTGCCGCTGGAACTGGCAGTTTCTCTGTTTCTTGCTTATATGCTTAACAATGAGGCACTGAAAGGGAGAACAGTCTACCGGACGATGTACTTTATTCCGGTGGTAACGACGGCTTCCGTTGTCGGTATTATTATGATCTTCCTGCTGGGGGTTCAGGGGCCGGTCAATTATATGCTGATTGCGCTTCACATCATAAAGACGCCAATCAACTTTCTGGGCAATGCCAAATATGCGATGCCGACGCTGGTTATCATTTCTTTGTGGAAGGACTGCGGAACCTATATGATCTACTGGCTGGCCGGTCTGCAAGGTGTGCCGAAGGATGTGTATGAAGCGGCAACGGTGGATGGGGCAACAAGGGGACAGACCTTTTTCCATATTGTATTGCCGCTGATTGCGCCGGTGGGAGGAATCATTGCCATCCTGTGTGCCATTAATTCGCTGAAGGTGTTCGATATTATCAAGACCATGACGGAGGGCGGCCCATTTTATGCAACGGATGTAATCGCTACTTATGTCTACCGGTCGGCGTTCTCCAGTGAGATTGGAATGCCGAGGCTGGGATATGCCAGTGCTGCTGCATTGTTGTTTGGAGTGGCGGTGATCGTAGTCGGAACGGTACTGAATGTAATGAAAGGTCATCTGAATAAGAAACGCGCCTAGTATAGCCGTCGGGAGGAATGTAGAATGAATAAAGATAAAGATGAAAAATGCGAAGAAATTTTGCAATCATTTTTTACTGATGGCAATCGGGTTAATATGGATGTATCCTTTTTTGTGGATGATTTCGGCATCATTTAAGGGGCAGGCGGAATTTTTTAATAACCGCCTGGGTTTGATTCCGCAGCAGCCGACCCTTGATAACATCTTCCGGATCTGGGAGAAGGCAAAGTTCAGTACATATTTCGTAAATACGGTAATCGTAACATTTTTTGCGGTAGTTCTGGTATTGGTGATGACGATGCTGGCCGGGTATGCGCTGGGCAGATACAACTTTGTGGGAAAGAAAGTAATCATGGCAGTGTTTTTGGGCAGTATTGCAATTCCGCTTGTCAGTACCATTATTCCCACCTATGAAGTGGTTAAGAGTATGAATCTGGTAGGAACAAAGCTGGGATTGATTCTGGCTCAGGCTGGCGGCGCTCATGTCATCTTTCTGCTGTTGTTTTCCAGCTTTTTTCAATCGGTTCCGGGAGAACTGGAAGATGCGGCAAGGGTGGACGGGTGTAATTTTCCCCGAACCTTCTTGAGTATCATGATGCCGCTGTCCAAACCAATCGCAACAACCGTCGTTATCATGGAGACGATCTGGGCCTGGAATGCTTTTATGCTGCCGCTGGTATTGACACTGAACAATCCGGCCTCCCGTACTCTGGCAGTCGGTCTTTACGCCTTTAGAGGAGAGAATACGGTGGACTGGACGGGAATTGCCGCCGGTGGTACGATTGCGGTTATTCCGATCATTATTTTGTTTATTGCGTTGCAGAAGTATTTTGTGGAAGGAATTGCCGGTGCAGTGAAGAGCTGATGGTAACTAAAGATTGCAGGGGAAAAGTACTGCCCTGGAATAGATAAGAGCAAATAAAAGGAGGAGTTTTATGAAACGGAAAAGAATGGGAGCTTTAACACTTGCACTGGCCCTGGCGGTTGGAACGATCGGTGGCTGTGCAATGCCGAGTACCGGCAGCGGGAATCAGGAACCGATCACGACAGCCGCAGCCACAAGTGGACAGAGCACGACCGAGGCGGCAGCCGGCGGCGGGGAGATCACGATTCGGATCGTGGATTGGAGTGACAGCTCAATGAAACGCCGGGAAGAATTCAATGAGCAGTATATGAAGGATCATCCCAATATCAAGATTGAATATACCATGCTGACCAGTGATCAATTCAAGAATACCATTGTTACAATGATCAAATCCGGAGACGGTCCCGATTTATTCCCGATTCCCACTGGGATGACATTGAGCACGGCTTTAAAAGAGGAATGGTATCAGCCGTTGGATCCATATGTGACAGAGGCATTTGAGGCAACGATTGATGCATCTGTTCTGCAGGACGGAATCACTCACAACGGGAATGAATGGTATACCATTCCGGAGATTATGCCGGTGATCAACAGCCTTTTCTTCTATAATAAAGACATTTTAGAGAATGCCGGAGTGACGAAAGTGCCGGAGACCTACTCAGAATTTACCGAGGCCTGTAAGAAAATCACAGAGAACGGCAATGCCCAGGTATATGGCCTGATTGAGGGCGGCAAGCAGCTGAACCGTCTGGATGTCCTGATCCGTGGCCTGGCCGGAGTCGGCGGCGGTAAAGTGGCGGCCAATTCCAAGGTTCTGACCGTCGACGGAAAAGCACCATATGACAGTGATGCCATGATTGCGGCAATGGCAATGCTGGAGCAGCTGGTAAAAGATGGCAGTATTCATCCGGATACCGTAAATATCAGCGCACCGGAAGCACGAGAGATGTTTGCGCAGGGGCAGGCCGGTTTCCTGTGTCAGGGAATGTGGTGTATCCCGCCATGGGGCCAGACCTATCCGGATTTAAACTATGGTGTTATGTCGATTCCGGCACCGGACAGCGGGGTAAAAGGCGGTGCACAGCAAGTGGAGCTGGCTCCCTGGATAGGACTTTATAAGCAGTCTAAACATCCGCAGGAAGCAGCGGAGTATCTGATGGCGTTGTACAGTGAAGAGTATCATTATCAAGCCGATTGTGTGGCGGATGGCAACTTTGTTTCCATTATCCCGGCCGTTAATGAGAAGCATCTGAATAACCCAATTATGAAAGAGTATTATGAGACAGCAACAAAAGTTGCAAAAGTGGTTCCGGCGGCAACGATCAGGGATGAAAAAACCTATGATTTCTATGCCGAGGTAAAAGACGTACAGCCTAGCCTGGGAGCCATTGTACAGGGTGTGCTGTCGCAAAGCATTGCCGATTATGCCGGCGAGTTGAAGACCTTGTCGGAGGCATCGACAACCGAGTGGAAACGTGCATCAGAGGCAGTTGGCCTGGATTTCGGAACATTTGATTTCCCAAACTGGGATCCGATGAAAGATTACACAGAAGCAGATTATGCAGCATTAAAATAAGCGCAGCAGATTCGGAAAACATCCGTAAGAGGTGCAGGTATGGGCAGACTGAGACTGAAGGGAAACAATCTTCCTGCTGTCAAACGGCAGAATGAAGCACTAATAAAGGAAGTAGTATACAAATATGCACCGATCTCCCGCAGTGAGATTGCTGAAATGCTGTCGCTGACGCCACCGACGATTACCACCAACATTTCCCTCCTGTTAAAGCAGGGGCTGCTGGAGGAATGTACTGACAGTGCCCAGGAGGAAGAACACGCGCTGGGCCGGCCGCCGGTAAAGCTTAATTTTGTTGAGAATGCATATTATGTCATTGGTGTGGAAGTTCATCCTTATCAGACCGTAATTACGCTGTTGAACCTGCGGGGAAAGGAACAGTCTTCGGCCCGTTATCCGACGGAAAATACCGAATATCAAAATGAGATCCGGGTGCTGGCAGAGCAGATTCGCCGGGTTCTGGCGGAGAGCGGGATAGCGGGAGAGAAAATCCTGGGCATTGGTGTCGGCATTCCGGGGTTTGTGAAAACGAAGACCGGAACGGTCAGAAAAAGTATCCTGCGTTCCTGGAATGAAAAACCAATTGCCAGGGAGCTTTCCGAACTGACCGGACTGCCGGTTCTGGTAGAAAATAACGCCCGGGTCAGGGCGGTTGGCGAAGAGCTGTTTGGGCGCGAATTGCGCCCGGACACGTTCGCTTACTTTTTGATCTCATATGGAATTGCGTGCCCGCTCTATGTGCGCAACAGTATTCTGGAAGGTGAGCAGCAGGAAGCCGGCGAGGCCGGGCATATGGTGGCCGTACTGAATGGACCGCGCTGTGCTACCTGCGGCAATGATGGCTGTCTGGAGGAAGTCGCCAGTGAGCGGGCGGTTCTTAAGCTGGTAAAGGAGGCGATCGGGAAGGGCAAAGAAACAAAGATAATCGATTATTGTAAAACTCCGGAAAGTATTACCATCAGGGAAGTCTTAAAGGCCCAGGCGGCGGGAGATGAGCTGGCAGATCAGATCATCGGTACGGCGATTACATATCTGGGGGCCATGCTGGCCAATATCATCAATCTGGTGAATCCGCCGCTGGTGATTGTGGATGCGTTTATGATGGAATACCAAAAGAACCGGGAGGATCTGCTGAAAGAAACACAAAGTCACATTTTCGGTCTGTATGATGAAGAAGTAAAAATTGAATTTACGGCCTTTAGCCCGTACTCCGGTGCGAGAGGGGCGGCGGCCCTGGCAGTCAAACATTTTCTGATGAAAGGAATACTTTAAAATTTCCCCGGTTATGGTATAATGGAAGTCAAAAACAGGGACAAAACGATCAATAAGGGGAATATATGTATATTAAGACAGGTTCAAATCTATCCAAGGTGAGGAAGAATAATTATGCCGCAATCCTGGGAACCATCTATCAGCAGGGGCCGATTACCAGAAATGAGATTGCCAGGCAGCTGGGGGTCACTTTGCCAACCGTGACGACGACGATCAAGCTGCTTCTGGAGGAAGGAATTCTCAAGGAGGTTCCCCTTCAGGAACCCGGGAATGTTCTGGGCAGAAGGGCGGCGGCGGTAGACTTTGAAGAGAATGCCGGGTATGCGGTTGGAATTGAATGGAATCCCATTGGGATTATTGTCTGTATTACCAATCTCCGTGGACAGGTGGTCGCATCGCGAAAAGAGCGGATGAAAAGTGTGGCGGTACCCTACCGTGATATGCTGTATGGAACGAAACATTGTCTGGAGGAGCTGATTCAGGAAGCCGGGATCGACCGGGGAAAAATAATTGGCGCCGGGTGGGCGACGCCGGGGATGGTGGAGCCGGATAAAGGAGTTCTGGTATGCAGTTCCATGGATCGGGTGGCGTGGCATGATGAACCGGTACGGAAAAACCTGGAGGCTCTTTTGGAACTGCCGGTTTGTATCGAGAATCATGTGCGGGTAAGAGCCATCGGCCAGGATATGTTTGAACGGGCAAAGCGGCCGGAAGTCTATCTCTACTATTTTGCCCAGATGGGCATTTCCTGCTGCGTGATGGCGGAGGGCGAACCATTTGGCAAAGGGAAGGCTGGTACCGGGGACATCGGTCATACGGTTATGGATATTGACGGACCGTTATGCAGCTGCGGCAGGCAGGGATGCCTGCAGGCATTTATCGGTGAAACCCCCTTGCTGAATGCGGCGAAAGACCTGCTGCGGCAAGGCCGTGCGGATACACTGCGGCGGCTTTGCGCCGATCCCGAAGCGCCGGAGATTATGGAGCTGGCGCTGGCGATTGATTGCGGCGATGAGGATCTGAAGGAAATCGTATTTCCGGCGATCCGGTATATGGGGATTTCCATCGGCAATATCGTCAACCTGTTGAATTCTCAATTAGTAGTGATTGACTGTGCTTTACTTAACAGCCAGGTACTTAAGCGGTATCTGGATGAGATCATCTATGAAAGTAACATCTTCAAAGCAGAACTGGAACTGAAAACAGAATATCCGGATGCGAACCGGTATACCGGTGCACAAGGGGCCTGTGCCCTGGCGATACGGGAGTTTCTGATTGGACGCAATGTGGCGGAGACGGACGGAAAATGACGTCACAGTTTTGCTATGGCCAAACTGTAATGAACAACCGGACGGAAGCAGATTTTAAATGTGACATTTGAAGTCTGCTTTTTTCATGCATTTCAGATTCTATAACTCTATAGTTGGAGATAAAGACAGGAGAAAGAATATATGAAAATTGGTTTTTTAACAAATGCCTTAGTGGAAGAAGCAAAACGGCAGAACAGCAGTGAATTCCAAAGTCTGCCGCAGATCGCAGCCTGGGCAGCGGAGCATGGTTTTACAGATCTGGAATGCGGACCGTCGCTGCCGCTGGACCGTGGGGTTTATGAACAGGTGTTGGGAGCCGGCAAGGTGCAGATTACGGCACTTATTTACTGCCGGAATTATCTGAGCACCGACCGGGAAGAGGCGGAGGAACATATTGCCCAATTGAAAAAACGGATTGCGTTTGCCGGTGATCTTGGGATTGAGAAGGTGGTTACTTCCACCGGAATTGACAAGTCCATTGAGGAAGGAATCTATGACCGGGATCCGGCGGTAAAAGACCGGGGCAATATGATCCGCAAGATTCCGGTGCGAAGCCTGGATGCCTTTGTGGATCTGTTTGGTCCGCTGGTGGAGCTGGCAGAGAAGAAACAGGTGAAACTGTGCTTTGAAAATTGTCCGCTGATGGGCAACATTGCGATCTCGCCGGTGATGTGGCGGCGGATCTTTGAACGGCTGCAAAGTGACTGCCTGGGACTGGCTTATGATCCAAGTCATCTGGTCTGGGAAATGATGGATCCTTATGGGCCGATCCAGGAGTTTCAGGAGAAATTGTTCCATTTCCATGCCAAGGATACAGCGATCGACCGGGAACAGCTTACCAGAACCGGAATCCTGACGGATTACAGCTGGTGGACTTACCGGATTCCGGGGCGGGGGGAGATTGATTGGGGGCGGATGTTTGGGGAGTTGGAAAAGATTGGTTATGACGGAACGGTCAGCATTGAACATGAGGATCAGGATTATGAGGGCAGTTTGGAGAAGGTGGCGGAAGGGATCTTGAGGAGCAGACATTTTCTGGAGAATTGGATCAAATAAACACGTATATATAACAGGAGGAAAAAAGATGATTCGTGTTGGTATTATTGGAACGGGCTTTACGATTGGAATTGCCAGGAACCACATCAAGGCCTATCTGCGCTGTCCCGATGCGCAGATTACAGCAGTATATGATTTGCTGCCGGGACGGGCGGAAACGTATATTGAGGACTTGGGGCTGAAAGATGCAAAAGCTTGTAAGAGTACAGAAGAATTGTTTGAGCTTTGTGATGCGGTCAGCATCTGTACCCCCAATGCCACTCATGTGGAGCTGGTGGTGGCAGCGCTTAAGGCCGGTTGCCATGTGCTGTGTGAAAAGCCGTTCGCCCCGGCCCCGGAGGACTGTGCAGAGGCGCTGAAATATGCGAAGCTCTCTGACCGTGTGGCCATGATCGGGCTTTGTTACCGTGATATTCCGGGATTTGCCTATATGAAAAAGCTGTTGGTGGAAGGTGTGATCGGCAAAGTATTCTTTGTCAGAGAAGAGCAGGGCGGCGACCGGATTGCCAACCCGGCGGTGAAGCTGGAATGGCGGATGCAGAAAGACCTTTCCGGGCCGGGGTCGCTGGCCGACTTTGGCAGTCATATGATGGATATCTGTGATTATCCGCTGCGGGATACCTGTGGTAAAATCCGGGAGATTCACTGTATGGAGCATATCGGGATTACCGAACGGGCAGTGATTGGCAAAGAAGATACGATGGGGGCTGTGACTAATGACGATGTGGCTTGCTGGAACTGCCGGACGGAAAGCGGAACCCTTTACAGTTTTACGGCCAGCCGGATTGGGGCAGCCTTTATGCTGGAGATTGTCGGCGAGGGTGGTAAGATGATGTTTGACGGAGCAAAGCCGTTTCAGCTGACCCTGCAGTTAAAAGATAAGAACAGCGGTTATCAGAAAGCGCCGGAAGTGGTTCCGGTACCGGAGGAATGTTTTGGTAGAGATGAGAATGCACCGCGGATTCCGTTCGATATTAATTTCTATTATGAGATCCGCCAGTTTCTGGATGCGATTACAACGGGAAAAGATTCGCAGCTGACTTTTGAACGGGGAATCTATATTCAGGAATTGATCCAGGCAGCACAGAAGTCGGCAGACACGGGTATGACCGTGACATTATTCTAAGGAGGGATAGCAGATGAGATTTGGCGCACATTGTGTATTATATGGAGCAGAGATTGCCGCTGACCCGGAAGCGGTTCTGGGCCGGCTGGCCCGGGCCGGAGCTAAAGGGTGTGAGATCGGCCAGCGCTTTTTCGGAACAGATAACCGGGAGCGGCTGCTGGCAGCACTGGAACAGAACCATGTGGAACTAAGCGGGATGCATTGTAACGGCCTGAACCTGACGGACCTGCTGCAGAATCCGAAGGCAAGTGAGGAAGCCTTGATTGCCACCGCCCGGTTTGTTGCACCGATGAAGAATAAAAATGTGATTGCGACCGGCTGTGTGGAGATGGAAAAGATCAAGGACTGCCCGATTGGCATGGGGGTTCCGGAGGAGGCTTTGCACGATCCCGAACAGGTTAAGCAAATGGCAGTAACTTTAAATAAAATCGTCAAACAGATCCGCCAGGAATATGGGGTGCAGGTTCATTATCATAATCACAGCTGGGAATTTGCCGATCAGGGAATGATCTGGAATGCACTGGTCCAGTATGCTCCGGACCTGATGTTTGCACTGGATACCGGCTGGGCGGCGGTATCGGGATTTGATCCGGTCAAGCTGTTAAAGAACTGTCCGGACCGCTTCCAATATGTGCATCTGCGGGATTATAAGAAATCAGCGCTGGCCGGGGAACCGATATTCTCACAGGTACACAGCGGATATGTAGACCTTGGAACCGGCGATATGGATTACCGCATTCTGCTGCCGGTGCTGGATGAGGTGTTAGGGGAAAATGACTGGGCGATCGTGGAGTACGAAGTGGGGAATTTTGATGAAACAAGTTATACCGGTGCATTTAACTATCTGCGGGGAATGTATGACGAGATGGACGGAGGCAGGAAATGAGGAAGAAATTGCGGATTGCCGTGATTGGCTGTGGGCGAATTGCTTCCGTATATGAAGGTGCTTTTTATAAGCTGCAGGAGGAGGCCGAGGTAGTACTGGCGATGGATAAGGTCCTGTCCCGCGCCACTGCGCTGGCTGAAAAATTCCCCGGATGTCGGGCTTCGGATCAGGTGGAAATGGTGGCTTTCCAACAAATCCTGAACGAGAGCAGGCCGGATCTGCTTCATATTCTGCTTCCCCATCATCTTCATGGCCGATACGGGATTGCCGCAATGGAGTGCGGTGTCCATGTGCTGACAGAAAAGCCGATAACCATCAGTCTGACAGAGGCCGACCAGTTGATCGAAGTACAAGAACGGACGGGGATGCAACTGGGGGTAATCTATCAGAACCGGTATATTGAAGGAGTTCAGGAAGTGCGGGAGAGGATTCGCCGGGGCGATTTCGGGGCCGTCAAGGGAGCATTTTCAGTACTTAACTGGTATCGGCCGGAGAGTTATTACCAGTGTGACTGGAAAGGCAGCTGGGAGACCGAAGGCGGCGGGGTGGTCATTGACCAGGCGATTCATTCGATTGATCTGGTCCGCTATATGACCGGCCTTGAGGCGACACGGATCATGGGGCACACCTCCCGCCGGGTTCTCACCGGAATCGAGGTGGAGGACGAGGCAGATGCGGCAATCTGGCTGGATAATGGAGCGGTGTATTCCTTTTTTGCCTGCAATTATTACACGGCCAACAGCCCGATCCGGGTGGAGATCAGCTGTGAAAAGGCAACGGCACTGCTGACTTATGATAAAATGGAGATTACTCTGGCGGACGGAACAAAAGAGGAGATTCAGTCGGCGTCCGGTCCTGACAGCGGCGGTGAAAACTATTGGGGAAATTATCATTATTATCAGATCCGGGAGTGTTATCGGGCACTGCGGGATGGAGATGCCATGCCCTGGACAGCAGAGGATGCAAAAAAAACGCTGGCAATCGTTCAAGGTATCTATGAATCAGCCAGGATCAATGGAGTAGTAGAACTTTAGTGGGAAAATCTTATCGATTTTTCGATTAAGGTCTTGTATAATGTAATAAAAAGTACGGGAAAGGCAGGGATGAGCCTTGAAGAAAATTTCAATCAGATACCGAATCCTGTTAATTAAAATCAATAATCATTGTAAATTTCCGCATCTCTCATTTAATATTTTGAAATGATATGTGGTATAATTACTTAGGAAAGTATGATGCCTTGAATGATAAAAACCAGCAATTATCTTGCTGGCATCTTGCTTTCCTATATTGTACCGAGTTGCGGAACTATTTCCTGACAATTCCGGATATCAAAGATTACAGATTTGCCGGAGATGGGCAGCAATATATGGCAGCACTTGGCTGGCTGCGGCTGGGGCCGCTGCTGTTTTCAGGGGTTACGGTGATGGTTCTTGTGGCGGCGTGGATTTATTTAAGGTATCGTTTTTTCCGCCCCTTATCTGAGCTGATATATACCATGGAACGTATCCGTGCCAATGACTTGGAGAGCAGGCCCGGCCGTTACTCCAGCCGGGAATTTGCCCAGGTAAATGAAACCTTTAGCAGTATGATTGCTCACGTTAATTGGCGTATGTTTCATGTGGTTAATCCGGATAAAACACCACACTTATAAAAAAACACTTATATCCCAGATGTGATTTAAAATAATAGTTGAAAAAAACAGTTTTCCAGTGTATAGTAAATATTGTAATTCTAGTTTTCCTGGCATGTCCGCCAAAGAATTCCTGATTTTAAAATAGTGAAAACGGAACCAAAATGGAAATATAGAAAGAACACTCTTGTAAACCTCTTATCTATCTGATAAAATCATGTTTAAGAGAACCTCTCTCATATTTCCTAAACTAAGGAAGGAAGAATATATGGGAGAAACAAACAATCAACTGCAGAGATTTTTCTCTGACAACGAACGTTT
>Ga0153942_1000947_pt1 | contig 11668 bp, 13 predicted proteins | sample TSNJ026MetaG_FD_104731 | JGI IMG/M metagenome (GOLD analysis project Ga0153942, IMG submission 104731) | Attine ant fungus gardens microbial communities from New Jersey, USA - TSNJ026 MetaG | ecosystem: Host-associated > Fungi > Mycelium > Unclassified | place: USA: New Jersey, Brendan T. Byrne... | reverse complement strand
CTGCTCGCCTTCTGCCGCATGGCCTCCGGCAACAACCGCCTCAAAGGGCGCAGCGGAAAGTACCTGTTCAAACGGGAGCTGGGCAAGCAGGCCAAAAAGGACCGGCATATCCGGCAAGCCGATCCCTCCCACATGTGGGAGGCGGAGGAGTGGTATTAGAGTCCGCCTGTATATACAAAACCAGTGCTGATATGCCGATAAATACCCCTTGCCAATTTTGGCTGGAGCATGTATACTATTTTTACGAGGGAGGTGCGGCTATGACAGACAAGGAAATCCTGGAGGCTATGCGCTCCATGCTGGAGCCGGTCAATACACGGCTGGATAAGATGGATTCGCGTATGGATGCCATGCAAGCAGATATTCGGGTTGTGAAAACGGATGTTCAGGCGTTGCAGTCCAATGTTCAGGCTCTGCAGTCCGATGTTCAGGTTATGCAGGCGGACATTGACCAAATCAAGGAGGATACGAGCGAAACCAGGGAAACGGCCAATTCTCTTACCGAGTGGACGGATCTAGCCTCGGATGTTCTCAACATCCGGTTTCCCGTAAAAAAGGATCCGGCTTAAACAGAAAACAGAATGAATCAGCGGACTGCCCGCAGGCAGTCCGCTTTTTGAATGGCGGCGCAGTTTTGCGCCGCCATTCACCGTTTGTGAACAGATACGGAGGGAGTCTATGAAGAAACAAAGATGGATAGGAATCTTAATCATGCTTGTGGCGGGGAGTTATCCCTGCCTTTTTCTTGCCTACAACCTGCACTCCCTGTTTGCGGGCAATCCGGGCATGGAGCTTCGTCCGCTGGTGATGCTGGCGGGAGCCGGGGAGGAAAAAAATATCCTGCTGTTTTTCGGTATCGCCATGCTCCTGCTGGTAACCCTCACCGGCTACGCCATGGTGTTTTCATCCACTGTAAAATACAAGGCCGGAGTGAGGGAGATCATCCCCGGAATTAAGACGCCGCTGCCCTGCGGGGAGAACCTGTTCGGCTCCGCGCGCTGGCTTTCGGCAAGGATGTACAAAAGAGCGTTTTGCCCCATAAAAATAAACCCGCGGGATGAGGCGGTAAAATGGCTGGTTGGCTCTGGCCGCATGGATCTGGAGGAGGCATATATCCCGGAGGAGGATGCGGTCTTTGAGGCGGAGCCGTTTGCATCCGGCGGCGTTGTGGTGGGGCAGGAGAAAAACGGAAAAACACTGTACATTGTGGATGAAGATACCCACAGCCTCACCATCGGCGCAACCCGGAGCAGCAAAACCCGGAGCGTGGTGTTGCCGTCCATCTGCGTCACGGCCCTGGCCGGGGAGAGCATGGTGATCAGCGACGTGAAGGGGGAGCTGTTCTTCTATACCGCTCCCTTCCTGCGCCGCCTGGGGTATGAGGTTATCGACCTGGACTTTGAAAACCCCGCCAAAAGCACGCGCTACAACTTTATGCAGCCGGTCATCGACAAGCTGGAGCAGGGCGACGTCACCGGCGCGAAAACCGCGACAAACGAGCTGGTGGAGGGAATCACCGGCAAGAAAAACAGCCCCTACGGGGAGCGCATCTGGACCGAGGGCGAAAAGTCCATCCTGGCCTGCTGCATTATGGCCGTGGCCTATGATAACCGCAACAACCCCCGCCTGCAAAACCTGACCAATGTGTACCACTTCATCGCGCTTGACCCTGTGTCAGAAGTGACCGCCGATAAACATTCCTTCGGCTTCCGCAAAGGCCGGTGCTGTCAGGATGCTTGCGAATATATTTTCGCGGACTTGGCGCGTGCCGTATCGCCGGAGTGGGTGCTGGAGGGCGACATCAAAGGTTGCTTTGACAATATCAGCCACGATTGGCTGATGGCAAACATCCCAATGGATAAATCTGTCCTCAAACAATTCCTTAAAGCGGGTTTCGTTTTCAAGGACGAACTGTTCTCAACGAACGACGGAACCCCGCAAGGCGGTGTTATCTCGCCAATTCTGGCGAACATGGCGTTGGACGGGATGGAGAAAGTTTTGTCAGACCGCTTCCACACGAACAGGCTGGGCAAAGTAGACCTACGCTTCAAAAACGCCCACAAGGTCAATCTGGTGCGTTACGCTGACGATTTTATTATCACAGCGGCAACAAAAGAAATCGCAATGGAAGCAAAAGAAATTATCCGCAATTTTCTGAAAATCAGAGGGCTGGAACTGTCGAAGGAAAAGACGATCATATCCCATATCGACGACGGTTTTGATATGCTTGGCTGGACATTCCGCAAATTCAAGGGAAAGCTCATCGTTAAACCGTCAAAGAAAGCAATCAAAGCCTTTGTAGCTACACTTTCCGAAACCATCTTTGGACGCGGTAAAGCTTGGAAACAGAAAGTCCTGATAGGAAAGCTGAACCAGAAAATCCGCGGCTGGGCGAATTATCATCAATCGGTCTGCGCCAGTGAAGCGTTTCCTTCTACGCCCATTTATACAGGGTATATGTATTTGAGGGGCAAACGGTGGAGCTAAGGCGGCAGATCGCTTTGTCGGGGGGTGACCCCACTTTGCATTTTGCCGGCAACTCCACCGGCCCGCACCTTCATCTGGAGCTGCGGAGAACGATGGAATACAGCTCTCACTTTAACCCATATGCCTATGTGCTGGACCCCAATCCCTTTGACGGCGAAACCAAATCCGTGCGCTGGGCCGCTGTAACATGAGCGCGAAAAAGCGGTTACTTTTTGTTTCCGGCAGTATTGTAACCGTTTTTGACGCCAGGCTCCCGGGCGGCAGCCGGTAAAAGCGGTTACACAAAAATCACAAGGAGGGATTCTCATGTTGCTTTGCCTGTCAGACGGGGAGGATGTGTCCCCGGTACTGGAGTATTGCGACCGCCGCGGCCTTTACGCCGAATATATATCCATCGGCGACTACCCCAACATCAAGACGGCATTATCAAAGTACCGGGCCACGGCGAATTATGATTTTATTCTGTTCTACTTCACGGCGCGCACCATACCGGAGGAGGATTTAATTGAGTCCGCGTCCTTCATCCTGAAGTTTTACCACGCCCGGATAATTGTGTTCGCGCCGTCCGGCGCGGGGACTTCCCAACTCTTTGGTGAGCTGTTTGACATGGGACTTAGGGAGCTGGTTGACTACAACGACACAACGGACTTGGGCGCTGAATTGGAACAATGTCTTTCCATGGACGGAAAAGGCTATGCCGAGGCGGTACAGGTGGGCATCACCGCGCAGATTGAAACAGCGTGGGCATACATTCGCCCGATTCTGGACATCCCGGAGGGTCTGCGGCTGACCATCGCCATTGCGGGGGCGCAGCACAGAATCGGCGTGACAACCCAGGCGTTCAGCATGTACCATGCCCTTGTCGCTTTGGGTTTTACGCCCTGCATCGTTGACGTGGAACAGTCCTTTATCGAAAGCCTGATGATGGTTTATGAAGATGAAACGGAGGCGGAGGGCAGCATCGTACATATCCAGGGCATGGATTTTTCCCATGACATTCAGGTGGGAACGGGCCACAATGTATTCCTGTACGACTTGGGGGTGCTTCATGAAGCTGCGGCGGAAATCTTCCGGGGCTGTTCCCTGCGCGTGCTCTGCGCGGGGACAAAGGCGTGGGAATTGCCGCTCCTCGCCGAAAAGCTGGGCACATACCGCGACGATATCCAGATGATTGTCTTTTCCTTCGCGTCGAAAAGCGAGGAAAAGCGGATTGAAGCCATGGAAATTGGCAGCTATACCACGGCATACGCGCCGTGGAACCCGGATATTTGGGAGCACGGCAACAAGGAGTGGTACGAGCGGCTCCTTGTGCCGCTGCTGAAAGAGCGGTTGTCTCCATGACCGGATATGTGCTGCTGTTCGCCGCCCTGGCCCTGGCCACGGCCTTTGACATCCGGAAGCGAAAAATCCCGGACACCGCGCATGTCCTTTTATTTTTCTCCGGTATGCTTTTCATATTCGCGGACGCCCGGGACTGGCGCGGGCGTCTGGCCGGATTCCTGGTGATTGGAATTGCCATGCTGGCAGTGGGCCTTTGGCTGGGGAACATGGGCGGCGGCGACATTAAAATGGGCGCGTGCCTCGGCTTTGCGCTGGGGATACTCCCCGCGTCTTACGCGATACTGGCCGGACTCTTCCTCGCCGCGATTGTGTGCGCGGTGAAAAACAGAGTGAAATCAAAAAGTGAAGCGGTACCGCTGGCTCCCTTTTTCAGCATCGGGTGCGCGGCGGTTTTTCTATTCAAGGAGGTACTATTGAATGCGTAAACGCCAACAAGAGAAAAAAGAAATGAGGACGCCGCCCGCCCATGGCGGGGCGGTTGTTGTGGAGGCGGGGAAACCGCCAAAGGTAAAAAAACAGAAACCCCCAAAAGCGCCAAAGGAATCCCGGCGCACTGTAGGCGACTTTTTCCGCAGCCGGATCGTCATCGGCTTTATCTGCGTCATTGTGGCGCTGCTCATCGCCTTTGTCGGGTTCCCCATCGTGCAGGGCATGGTGTCCGAGCGCGTGCCGGTGGTGGTAAGCGCCGGTGAGATTGAAAAGGGCACGCTCCTGACGCCAGAAATGCTGGAGGTCACGGAGATCGGGGCCATTGACCGGCCAAAGAACGCCGCTGTGAGCGTCGCACAGGCAGTGGGAACCTACGCGAAATACAACATGGCGCAGGGGGATCTGGTCCTGTCCAGCAAGCTGTCCAGAGAGCGGCCTCTGGCGAACCCCTATCTGTACGAGCTGCCGGACGATAAGGTGGCGATTTCCGTCAGCGTCCAGGGGCTTGCGCAGGAACTCTCCGGCAAGCTCAAGCCGGGGGATATCGTATCGGTGTACGCTGTGTGGAGCAAGAGCGATGCCGAGGTGGAATACGCCGCCATGCAGCCCCTGGAGCTGAAATATGTGCGGGTGCTGGCCGTTTCCAACTCCACCGGCGTGGATATTGACGTGGACGATATCCAAATCCGGGATGAAGCGGCGACGACGGACAACCTTCCGGCCACCATCACGCTGATGGCGGGGGACTACCAGGCGGCGGCGCTGGCCGGACTGGACGTCAATTCCACAATCTATGTCGGTCTCGCCGCCCGCGCAAGCGACGACGCTGTTTGCGCGTCCATGCTTGCCGCGCAGGAGGAATACATCGCCATAATGGAAGCGGAGGATGAAGAAAAAGCCGGGGACGAGGCCGGGACCGGGGACGGCGACCCCGAAGCGTCCGGGGCGCAGGCTGCGGAAGATGCGGCCTCCGCCGGTGAGGCCATTGCCGGTGAAGAAAATCAAGAGCAAAGCGAGGTGAACCCCGCGGATGGTTAAAATGATTGCGGTTTGGGGAAGTAACGGCTCCGGCAAGACCACCCTTTGCTGCGCGCTGGCCGCGCAGCTTGCGGCGCTGCACAAGAACAGCGTCATCATCTCCACGGACAGCTCCACCCCGTCCCTGCCGGTGTTCCTGCCGAACCGGTACATCACCAGCGATGGCTCCCTGGGGGAGCTTCTTTCCAAACCCATATCCGGCGTCGGCGCGTTAAGGGGATATATTCACATCCACCCCTCCAGCGAGCGCATCGGCTTTATGGGGATAGCCAGCGACGAGACGCCCATCACCTACCACTCCTTCAAGCGCGACGTGATGATGTCGTTGCTGCGCGTCCTCAACGACAGCCCCTTCGACTATGTGATCTTCGATTGCCAGTCAAACCCCGTTTTCGACGCAATGACCCAGCTCGCGTTGTCCACCTCAGAATATCCCATCCGCATGCTCACGCCCGACGTGCGCGGCGTGGAATTTGAGAAATCGCAAAAGGGATGGCTGCGGGGCATCCCGGAAATGCGGGTGGACGGCCACATCCGCATATTCAGCCCGGTGCTGCGCGTCTCGCCTCTGGAACAGGCCGTTGCCGTCACCGGCAAGGGCGACTATCTGCTGCCCTTCTCCGAGGACGTGTTGGGCAAGAGCACCGCCGGGCAGCTCGTGGCCGGGTGCCACGACCGTTACGGCATCCAGTACGACAAACAAGTCAATAAACTCGCGGAAAGGATTGTGGGCGATGAGCGATACAGTATACACGACACAGACGATTGAATATGAGAACCTTCGGGAAGAATTGTTCCGGACCACCGGAACGGAGCAATATGAGAATGTGCTTTTGCGCACGCAGCAGCATTTATCCAAGAAGCTCACCGGAGACGTCTCCAAAATGAATGAACAGGAGCTGAAGGACGTTATTCTGAGCTTCATCACCGATTACAATGTCACATGCAGCCTGACGGACAGGCCCTCCGTGCTCACCAATTATCTGTACCACGACATGGCCGAGCTGTCCTTCATCACCCGTGAAAAGCTGTTTGAGCTGCCCGGCTTCGAGGAATTGGACATCAACGGCTGGAACGACGTCGATATGATTCTCTGTGGCAAACGCCAAAAGACGGCGTACTCCTTTTTGGGTCCCAAACACGCCGGTGATATCCTGCGCCGGATTATGCAGCGCACCAGCCAGCCCTTTGACGACGCCATGCCCTGCGCGGTCACGGACATGGGCGCGACCATGCGCATCGCCGCCCTCAAGTACCCTTTGGTGGACGAGGAACGGGGTATTGCGTGCAGCATCCGCAAGGTGTCCGGCTCGGTCATCACCCGGGAACGGCTCATTGAGACGGCGCTGGATGAAAAAATGCTGGATTTACTTCTGTTGTTTGCCCATAACGGCGTGTCCCTTTGCTTCTCCGGCGAAACCGGCTCCGGCAAAACCACGCTGGCCGGATATATTCTGTCCAGGGCGGCGGAAACCCTGCGGACATATACCATTGAGGAAGGAAGCCGGGAGTGGGACTTCATCAAGCTTGACGAAAGTGGAAAAACCGTCAACAGCGTCGTGCATGTGAAAACCCGCCCCAGTGACGATCCCAACCTGAATATCAACCAGAACAGGGCGTTGCAGCTTGCCCTGCGCTTCAATCCCACCATCATCGGCGTGGGCGAAATGCGCAGCGATGAAGCCTATGCCGCCGCCGAGGCCAGCAACACCGGCCACACCGTCGCCACCACCGTCCACGCCAATTCGGCGCCGGACGCGCCGGGACGCATCGTCGGCCTGTGTAAAAAAGCGTATCCTCAAGACGTCGGCCAAGAAATTCCGCTACCATCGGCTCCAGCCTCGCGATAAACCGGCGGTTTACCTCGCCTTGGCTGGTGCACGCGCTGTCGGGGGATGTGCCAATTATTTAATTACAAAAATTTCTAGTTGACAAATTCAAAATTATTATATAGAATATAAGCGAAACGTTACGCTTATTGCTAATATAAAAAATGGCTTTTTAAACGCAATTTTAAGATTAAACCAAAATTTAGTATTAATTTAATGCGAAACGATTCACAAATGCTGACAAAGAAGGTGTATGTTATGCTGAACTTAGGGTTGATTGGAGCCGGTCGTATAGGTAAGATCCGGGCAGCTTGTATCCGACAATACGTTCGTGATACAAAAATCCTAGCTGTTACAGATCCGGTCACTGATAAGAATGATTTGAAACGATGGGCAGAGGATGAGGGAATTTCAATCATATACGATGATTATCAACAAATGCTCAACGATAAAAGGATTGATGCAGTACTGATCTGCACCCCTTTGAATACTCATACGATTATTGCTATTGATGCTATCGATGCGGGTAAGCACATCTTCTGTGAAAACCAGTTGATAAGAGTATCGGAGAGATTCAAATGATCATCGATAAGCTTAAAGGTAAAACATTAAAATTCCAAGTAGGCTTTATGCAGCGTTCAGATCACAACTTTAGAGCCTTGAAGAAAGCAATTATAGACGGTCATGTCGGCAAAATTCATACAGTCAAGCTCATATCGAGAGACCCGTTCCCGCCACCGAAATCCTATATCGAATCGTCAGGCGGGCTGTTTTTGGACATGATGATCCATGATATCGATCTGCTCCATTTCTTAACCGATGGCGAGGTGGCTGAGGTCCATGCGTATGGGGCTTGTTTGATAGACCCCGCATTTGCGGAATTTGGGGATGTCGACACAGCCATTGTGACTATCAAAATGAAGAACGGCGTACTCGCTACCATAGAGAATTCCAGAATATCCGCCAGCGGCTATGACCAACGCACCGAGGTTTTCGGTGACAAAGGGGTCGCTACGATAGGTAACGACATTGACAATACGATTTGCGTCGGAACAGAAAAAGGCTTTGTATCCGAGCGTCCCGAGGGCTTTTTCCTCGAACGTTACATGAACGCCTATATCAGAGAAATGAAATCATTTGTTGATTCGGTCAAAAAAGACCAGCCTGTTATCGTCAGCGTCGAAGACGGGCTGAAAAACCAGATAGTCGGCATCGCATTGACAATATCTTGTAATGAGGGAAGGCCGGTAAGTGTTGATGAAGTTGTTTGAGACAGTATGCTCATCAAACCTTTGGTCGCTTTAGGGTGATATGCCTAGAAAAACCCTCCGAGCCAGCATGGTAGATCGGAGTAAAGCGTCCCAGTGGATGTGAAGGTAACTGGTAAACAAGCCAACGGGTAAATAATCATTTTATAGTTGCTAACTAATAGGAGCATTCCTGTAACGGTTAAAAATGGAGGTTGAAAGGATGGAATCAACACTATTTGGCGGCAGATGAAGCTGCGTGCGGTGGGTAAGAAGCGAGCAATACAGCTTTACGAGGCGGCGGAAAACAGCGTGGGCTGCACAGACGGCAGCGCGGCGGCCTGCATGGAAATCAGGCTGCTTCTGGAGGACTACGAAGTGAAGAGTCGGCAGTATGAGGAGATCATGAGGGCGGTGGAATCACTGTGCACACAGTTGCCAGAGGTTGTCGAACTGCTGAACATCAAAGGGATTGGTCTTGTAACCGTGGCCAGTTTCCTCGCTGAAACAGGCGATATCCGCCGGTTCGATTCCCCCAGCAGATACAGAAGTTGGCCGGGCTTGCCATCACAGAAAATAGTTCCGGCAATTTCAGAGGACAGACCACCATCAGCAAACGGGGGCGCTCCCGATTGCGGGCGGTTTTGTTCCGGGCAGCGATTTCACTGGTTGGTAAAAACGGCAACCAGAAGTTCCGTCAGTTGCGTCAATACTACACTACCAGAAGCAAGAACCCTCTGAAAAAGAAGCAATCTATTGTAGCTATGAGTTGCAAGCTCATCCGGGTGTTCCACGCGCTCATCACCAAAGGCTACGCCTACGACCCCGTGAAGCTTATGGCTGACATTCATAGAAACCAGCCACTGAAAGCGGCGTAGCCGTTACGGAAAGCGTCTCTCTGAAGCGTCGCGGCGAGACAACGGCTTCCATCATCACAGTTGTTTCACATACACAGAGCCGGTAGTCGGTCATTGTATATTTCCATCAGAGCATCGACTCGGCATAGGAGCAGGACTGACACCACCTTGCGGGCAAGCAGAGCGAAAGAATTGAGGGCATCGACCCTGTTAGACATGGGAGGTTTGCTGCTATGGGATTTGTGGGTTACCGTATGGCCTGTCATCAAGAAACCACCTGACGCTGGCTTTGCCATACCCTTTTGCTCGCTGGACTTGGCGCTTGACGCCGTCCTACCCGCTTACCGCTTTGTGGCACTGGTAAAATACTTTGATTTCGGGAGCTATTTGAAGAAAATCTATGATTATTTAGGGAGGATAAATATTGTCTACAATAAAAGATATTGCAAAAATAACGGGTTTGGGGCTAGCAACAATATCAAAGTATCTCAACGGGGGGAATGTTCGTCCAGAAAATAGAGTCGCGATTGAACAAGCAATAGATGAGTTAAACTATACGGTAAATGCTTTCGCTCGTGGATTAAAAACGAATCGTTCCAAGACAATTGGAATTATCCTTCCCGAATTAAATAATACGTTTTTTTTGAATATTGTCACCGCGATTGAAAAATGGCTTAAAAATGAGGATTATGCTGTAATTATATGTGATTGTAATGATAACAAAACCTTGGAAATGGAAGCCGTGAAATTTATCCTCAATAAAAATGTCGATGGGATCATCGACTTCCCTGTCTCATATAGTGGAAAACATTTAAAGCCGGCATTGGATAATAATACGCCTATTCTTTTGGTGGATAGCCTAATTCCGAAGCTTGTCGGCAAGGTAGACAGTATCGCGATCAACAATATGGCAATCTCTCGTGAGATAGTAGATTTGCTAATAAAAACTGGACATCGGCGCATTGGACTCATTACAGGAGAAAATGAAATATATACCATGGATAACCGAATGAAGGGCTACTGCACTGCACTGGAAGAAAGTGGTATAGAGGTCAATCCTGCCTACATTAAGAGGTGTAACTATTCGTTACAGGGTGGATATGACGGCTTCCGAGAGTTGGTCAGTACTCATAATGATGTCACTGCTGTTTTTGCAGCTAATCATTATCTAACAATGGGTGTTTTGGCAGCGGCCAACGAACTCGGTATAAAAATTCCGGATGATATTTCGATTGCGGCTTTCGATTACATGGATTGGCATCGTATCTTGCTCCCTAAGCTGACTGTCGTAGAACAGCCGATGATTCAAATTGGCCAGCAAGCGGCGGAAATGATGCTCAAAAGATTGCAAAATGGCGACAATAACATGCCGAATGAAGCTCGTACCCTCTTTGCAAAAATACGAATGGGCAATTCCATTAAGGAAAACTATCTATTGTAAAAATAGTCGAAGTCAAATGATTATCAGTAAGGGTTAGGAAAGATGATTTCATTAGCAGTGAACATAAATTTAGAGAATTTTCCGTCATTAATAGAAAAATATAAGCAACATCATAAAGAAGTTTGGCCGGAGGTTTTATACAGCATCCGGAGGAGCGGTATCAGGCGTAGTAAAATTTTCTTATTGGGTACTCGGTTATTTCTGCTGGTGGAAGCGAAAGACAATTTTCAAGGCGACCAGCTTCAAAACTATACAATTTGTGAGCGCGAGACCGAGTGGGATCTGCTAATGCGAACATATCAAATTCCTGAACCGGAAGCAAAACCGGGAGTATGGTGGCGGAAATGGAATTAGTCTATGATCTGGAAACGCAGTTGGAAAGGCTCAAGCAGTCATATTATAAGGAGTGATGGGTATGAGTAAAAACATCTTAAAAAAAATTCTGAATTTAGACTTGTTGAGCGTTGTTTTAGCAACCGTTGTTTTGGCAGTCGCATTGGCAACAACGGCAAAAGGATTTCTGACAACCACCTCCACGCTATCCATCCTCAGCACAGGCGCTGTTTATGCGATGGTGGGCATTGCTCAGTTACTGGTACTTGCTGTCGGCCAGTTCAATCTTGCCTTGGGCGCCATCGCCTGTTGTTCGGCGATGGGCAGCATGGCATTCATGCAGGCTACAGGGATGCCCATGGTAGTGACCTTGTTGGTCGGCTTGCTGATTGGAACATTGCTGGGCGGTATTCAAGGACTTTTGGCTGCAAAATCGGGAATTAATCCGTTTGTCATCACATTGGCGATGAACAGTGTGTATTACGGCCTCGCAACCGCAGTATTCCGCTCAAGCGTTTTTAATCAGGTGCCCGCGGAATTCAAGGCGATCAGTACAAATAATGTCGGGGGCATCCCCGTCGTATTCTTTATTGCCGTGGGTATCGCGATTCTGATATGGCTGCTGCTGCAGAAAACATATATGGGACGGCGCCTGCTTGCAGCGGG
>Ga0153942_1000943_pt1 | contig 11726 bp, 12 predicted proteins | sample TSNJ026MetaG_FD_104731 | JGI IMG/M metagenome (GOLD analysis project Ga0153942, IMG submission 104731) | Attine ant fungus gardens microbial communities from New Jersey, USA - TSNJ026 MetaG | ecosystem: Host-associated > Fungi > Mycelium > Unclassified | place: USA: New Jersey, Brendan T. Byrne... | reverse complement strand
TTTTTATAATTGTCAGATCAGCTTTGCAGCAATGCGTTTGCCTGTTTACACACATCATAGATGCTGTCATATTGCTTTTCAATCAATGGTGCGACCTTTTTGGTGCGGCTGTTCTTCACAGCTTTGTATATGAAGTATGGCAGGATCCAGCCGAGGAAAGCGGGGATGGCAAAGACGATGCAAAGAGCGATCTTGCCGGCCAGCACACTGAATACCGACAATGCCATGAAAACCGTTCCAATAAACCCGATAGTCAAGGCCGCTTTGCTTGCGCCGGTGCCTTCCGAATTTTCCAGATTGACGATTTCACAGGCGCTTTTATCGAATTGATGCTGAAACCCTGTAAGCTCTGATTTGTGGGGAATTTGGCGGTCCCTTTTGAATTTAAGCTTTATGGAGGACAGCCCGGAAGAGTCTGTTTTATCCAATATCCAGCCGAAATTTGAATACCCATCCGCATATACGCTTTCCATATTGCCCTGCACGGTTACGTCTCTGTATTCGTACCCAATGAAGTTTTTATTATCTGCCATGACAATGGCTCCTTTCAAGTAATATAAATTTATCAAACCCATCAAATTGCCTTTGCAAGTTCTTGAAGACTTCCCCGAAAGCATAGTGCGATTTGCGGCTCCTTTGTAAAATCGTTGGGATGATATATGGAAGACGGTTTTCGAAGTGACAAAGCACCGGACACAGTAAGAAGTTCGGCAACAAATTGCGAGCAGAAATAATGGTTTTTGAAATGGTGGGGAATTCTCAGGAAACAAAGCGCTGCGCCGAAAAAACTGTAACGGTATCGCTTGGCGTGACACTTAAAATCCTCAAGCCGGGTCTTGATCTGTTCGTAAACTTCTTCGGTAACTTCCAGGTGATACAAGGCGCATGACTCAGCGTTTTTTGAAAACTTTGCCGCCACTCGCGGCATTTCAGTGCGAAATCCGCCTTTGGTGACAAAACTAAAAAACTTGTTCCCGTATCCTTCAATCCCTATAGACGCATGTGTGTATCTTTTCCCAGTTATGATCCGATAAATTTTCGAGAACCAGTCCGAATATTCGGTCAGCAGTATGGAGATAGTCTTTGTCGGCTTCAATTGGAATACGCTCCTTTCCCGTGTATTTAAAATACCCGATGTTGTTTGTAATTTGATTTTAAAGTGTTTGCGTAAATTAATCCGAGTATCCGGCATGGTGATATTTTCGGCCTGAAAACGGGCACGACGGAATGTTTTTCATTTACGCCGGCTCTGGTTTCACTGACGGTTGACGTCTTTTCCCAAGCTATACAGACTCCGGTGTCTTTATCGACTTGCAGCGTATACGTTACAGCCTAATCTCCGGCACCGGTTTTTAGCGTGTAAGTCAATCTTTTTTTTCTGAGCGCTATCTCGTTTTCTGAGGCTTATTTTATGCTGGGGATATTTTTGTTTTGTTTGAGAAGTGTTTGAGAAATATTAATTGTAAAAAAATAGCCCTCATTCCAACATGAAATGAAGGCCGGTTATCTTATAATTCCTGACGTGCAAGCGAAGTGTTTCAGAATTATTAAATGTGTTTTTGCGTTTTTTCCCCGTGCCACTATTGATTGTAAGCTGCCGCTTCTCGTCTTTTATCAAAGCTTATGATAAAAGCTATGCCTACAATCTGAAGCTCCCCATTCTCAAAGGAATAGGGAGCTTCAGATTGCTCTTTTATTCAGTGGTTGAAGGATGCAAATGGTTATTCATCTGTTGAATACTTTTTTGGAAGCAACCCGTTTGCCTTTTCGCAGACTTCATATATTTCATCATATTTCGCATCAATCAAGGGCTCTACTTTTTGACTTCTTTTCAAACACATCGATTTATAAACGAAATACGGAAGAATCCAACCGACAATACCGGGCAAGCCAAAGATGATGCACAGCAATATATTGGGTGGCTCAGCGGTAACGGCAAACACAGAACCGGCTAAAAAAGCGCAGCCAATCAGCCCGATAATAAGGGCAACTATTATGGCATTGGTCGTTTTGGATTTTTCCAGAGTCACGATTTCACCCACACAAGCGTCAAACTGGCGCTGGAGGCGAGTTAATTCAGCCTTATTCAATATTTTCCGGTCACGCTTGAATTTTAAGAAGCTGAAACTCAGCCCGGTAACCACACCTGATTTTTCATCCAGTTCCCAGCCAAAATTCTGATAGCCATCAGCATAAACCGACTCCATATTGCGAGGGGCTGTGATGTCTTTATATTCGTAACCAACAAAATCCCTTGATTGGTTTATTCCGTTCATCTTGAACACTCCTTTACTATCTATGTCATAACCTCTTTGTATCATTATAGTACACCTCCTTTTTGTTTGAGAAATGTTTGAGAAATGTTGCTGAAATATTAATTTTACTTTCCACTGCCCGATCCTAACGAAGGCTGTAACCAGAAAGCCGTATTTCCATTGGACAATCCCATTATAGGGCGGAGATGTTTTTGTTTTGTTTTGATATTGTTTGAGAAATATTAATTAAAAAAGACAAGTGATTATACATCCAGCTGTACAGTAAAAATAGAGCCTTTTCCAACCTGACTTTCCACAGAAAGAGTTCCCCCGGCCTTTTCGACAATACGGTACGCAAGCGCGAGTCCCAAGCCGTTTCCTTCCTGAGAATGAGAGGTGTCTCCCTGATAAAACTTATCGAAAATATGCCCCATGGTTTCATCGCTCATCCCGCATCCGGAGTCCGATACCGTGACGGTGATGGTATTTGTGCCGGATGTCTGTTTTAACACAATCTTACCGCCAGGTTCGGTAAATTTGATGGCATTGGACAGCAGGTTGTTCCATACAATCTCCATCATGCTTTCATCAGCCGTGATAACCGCCCGGTCATCGATCTCCACCTCAATTTCGAGTTCTTTCTTTTCCCACAATGGCTCAAACTGTAATATGCAGTCCGCCAGCTGGCGGCAGAGGTCATAAGGCTCCGCGGTGGATTCGATTGCCTGGCTGTCGAGCTTGGTTAGCCTGAGAATATTGGTGATCAACGCGGAGAGTTTGTCTGTAGCGGAGGCAATGGTATCCATATATTCTTCCCGGATTTCATCGGAGAGACCGCCCTTTTTTAATAGGGTTGTATAATTTTTAATAACCGCAAGCGGCGTTTTGAGTTCATGTGAAACATTGGACACAAAATCATTCTTTAACGTTTCGATGCTGCCAAGCTCTGCCACCATTTTATTGAAATCCAAAAACATGACGTCGATATAATCATGCTTATCGGCGGTATGCATGGGTTCGACATAGATTGAAAAATCACCCTCGGCTACCTTTTTGGTCGCCTCGCTGAGCCTTCTCATAGGCTTGTCATAGCCCTCTCGTATCTGCCAATCCGTTATGAAGGTAAATAGAGCCGCGACGATCGCCCAATAGATCATAACGATTGCCACTTGAATAAATTTATTCATGGATAGAAAGCCGGGAAAAACAATGATTCCAACTTGAAAACCGACAAGCAGCAACATCGCGGCATAAGTGATAACTGTTTGCTTCCAGCTAATGGCCTTTTTTTTCACACGGGCGTCCATTTCCGCCGGGGTTCTTTTTATCATGATAAAACCGCCTTATATCCCAATCCGCGCACTGTTGTGATTGTAAAGCCGTCGCATGCAGAGAATTTATCGCGAAGCTTTGTGATATACACATCTACGGCGCGAAGGCTGGCGTCACTCTCCAATCCCCAAAATTCGTCCATCAGCTGAGAACGGGAGAAGGTCTTTTTAGGATAAGAGAGGAGCTTGAACAGAATATTGAACTCCCTTAGGGTCATGGGGACTTCCTCGCCGTTAACCGTTGCCGTCATTGCTTCCGCGTCCAACGTCAAATTCCCGACAGTCAGGGCCTTGTTCTCCATGATATTGGCTCTGCGGAGCAATGCTTCGATGCGCAGGATCAGCTCGTCCATGTCGATGGGCTTGACCATATAATCGTCAATGCCGGCATGAAAGCCTTTCTGTTTGGATGTGATGTCGTCACGGGCCGTCATAAACAGAATCGGGATGGTTTTGTTGATGTTGCGCACCGATTCGGCAAATTCATAGCCGTCGATATCCGGCATCATGATGTCCGAGAGTATCAGGTCAAACATGGCATTATACATGGTGTCGTATGCGTCATGGGCGTTAAGGCAGCCCTTTGCGGTATATCCACGGTCATTCAGATAGGTACATACAATCTGGTTTAACTTCGCGTCGTCTTCTACAACAAGAATATTAATCATTATAATTTCCTCCACAATGGGCAGTTTTTTTGAGTATAGCAGGTAAATGTTTGAGAAATGTTAAAGCCGGGGACCGAATTCAAATATTTTTATTACGGTTATCCGGCGGTTTTTCCGCGTCTTTGGGGATCGCCCAGGAGCGTCCGAACCGCAGCACACCAGCTATACGGTTTTGCTGGCATAAAATTTGAACGCGCCTTTCTGAAATGCCCCACTTTTCGGCCGCTTCTTTTGCTGACATGTAATTCTCCATGAAAGCCTCTCCTTATTTTTTATAAGAATATTATAACATATTTGCGGCGCACGAAGTGCGGCGGGACGGCGGCAGCCGTCAAACACGAAGTGTTCAAATACTGTTTCAATGTTCTCGGGTACCTGTTCGAAATCTTTGGTTTCGGTAACGGGTGAGGTTATTATATATCGGATAAGCGAATAATATCAAGCCTAAAAACCGACTTGTCGTTTTCTTCTACAAGCCGGCCCTTAAGACACTTCCATTTTTTGTTAGCGGCGACGCTTATTTTAGCCCTTTGCAAATGGGGATCAGGCAGAGAAGCAAGATAATGCCTACAAGGCCAACAATGATACCCCAGATGATTTGACTCCATACCATAACCAGGCACATGCCAACACCAAAAGCCAGTGCACCTACGATACCGAGGAGAACGGTAAGTATCGTTTTCCCTGTAATTTTGATCGGCGCCTTGTTTGTCATCTTGCGCCAAACAATCACGGTAATCAAGGCGAACAGGAGACCTACGCATCCCAACACGACGCCGGGCGCAAATGCGTTCCATTCCGGAAGCAATGCCATACACATGCCGATTGCTATGAATATGCCGCTGATAACGCCCAGAATCATTCCTACAAAACTGCTTTTTTTCATGAGAAACCCTCCAGCTAATTTATTTGATATACATACTCTACCGTGTGTATATTTGCGAATTGTTTCAAAAATGTTTGAGAAATATTAATACGATAAATTTTTATAACAGGCGGCGGATTCAAGCAAAACCAAAGGGCCAGGTTCCCATCAATTTCGGAAACCAGGCCCTTGCCGCTTGATTTTATTTTTTATCTGTCTACTTAGAAGGGAGCATATCAGCATGCCCAGCCGTCTTTTCGCTTTGTTTTGCGCCGTTTTACAGAGTATTCATTCGGTTAAATTTGACGACAGCCTAAACCGCAGTACTCAAATCGCAGTGACAATCAAAATGTAAGGCTCCCGGTGAAAATTCCATTGGGAGCCTCGTCTCTTGTAAATTTAGTATTTATGCGGGTTTTCGGGCTATTTCGCCGCCTCTTCCACAGCCACGGCGCAGGCAACCGTCGCCCCAACCATGGGGTTGTTGCCCATACCGATCAAGCCCATCATCTCCACGTGGGCGGGGACGGAGGAGGAGCCGGCAAACTGGGCGTCGCCGTGCATGCGGCCCATGGAGTCGGTCAGGCCATAGGAAGCGGGGCCTGCCGCCATATTGTCCGGATGCAGCGTGCGTCCGGTACCGCCGCCGGAAGCCACGGAGAAGTATTTCTTGTCATTCTCATAGCTCCATTTTTTATAGGTGCCGGCCACAAGATGCTGGAAGCGGGTGGGATTGGTGGAGTTGCCGGTGATGGATACATCCACTTCCTCCCGCTTCATAATGGCCACGCCCTCCAATACGTCGTGGGCGCCATAAACCTTTACCGCGGCCCGCTCACCGTCGGAGAAGGCCTTTTCCTGCACTACCTTCAACTCGCCGGCGGCGAAGTCAAAGTCGGTCTCCACATAGGTGAACCCGTTGATGCGGGAGATGATGTAAGCCGCATCCTTGCCCAGGCCATTGAGGATAACCCGGAGAGGCTGTTTCCGGGCCTTGTTGGCGGTGCGGGCGATGCCGATAGCTCCTTCGGCGGCCGCGAAGGACTCATGCCCTGCCAGGAAGCAGAAGCAGCTTGTCTCCTCCCGGAGCAGCATAGCGCCCAGATTGCCGTGGCCCAGGCCTACCTGCCGCTGCTCGGCCACGGAGCCGGGAATACAGAACGCCTGCAGGCCGATGCCAATAGCCTCGGAAGCTTCAGCCGCCTTAGTGATGCCTTTTTTAATGGCAACCGCCGTACCCAGGGTATAGGCCCAAGCCGCATTTTCAAACGCGATGGGCTGCACCCCTTTAACAATACCGTCCACATCAATGCCTTTTTCGAGACATAAATCCCTGGCGGCTTCCAGGGTTTTAAAGCCATATTCATCCAAACACTGCTGGATTTTGGCCATTCTTCTATCTTTGCCTTCAAACTGCGCCATAGTCAAAACCTCCTACTCCTGCTTATTGAATTATTCTTCACGTGGATCGATATATTTAGGAGCGTTTTCATAGCGCCCATATGTACCGATATTCTTCTCGTAAGCCTCGCCGGGGTCCATGCCGTGGCGGATATCCTCCAGCATTTTTCCCGCACGCACAAACTTATATCCAATGGCCTCGCCATTCTCATCAACAGCCACTGAAAGGATGTAGCCCTCGGCCATCTCCAAATAGCGCACGCCCTTGGCGCTGGTGCTGAATATGGTGCCCACCTGGGAGCGCAGGCCCTTCCCCAAATCCTCCAAGGATGCGCCGATAGGCAGCCCACCCTCGGAGAAGGCGGTCTGGGTGCGGCCGTAGACCAACTGCTGGAAGATCTCGCGCATAGCCACATTGATGGCATCACAGACCAGATCGGTGTTGAGGGCCTCCAAAATGGTCTTGCCGGTCAGAATCTCGGCGGCCATGGCGGCGGAGTGGGTCATACCGGAGCAACCGAGGGTTTCCACCAAGGCCTCCTCAATGATACCTTCCTTAACATTCAGGGTAAGCTTACAGCCGCCCTGCTGAGGGGCACACCAGCCGATGCCGTGGCTCAGGCCGGAGATGTCGGTAATCTGGTAGGCCTTTACCCAGCGGCCCTCCTCGGGAATGGGGGCCGGCCCATGTTTTGGGCCCTTGGCTAGGGTACACATTCTCTCTACTTCATGAGAATAATTCATTTGGGTTCGCAACTCCTTTCAGTATGCTACAGGTTCTACAGGAAAAGAGAAGGGGCCCCACCACATTACTTCGCGCTGTCACAGGTTTTGGGACCGTTTTCTCCCTCTATAAAAAATGGGACCAACTACTCTCATTATTATAAATGCTTGACAACAAATTGGCAAGCACATTTCCACAATGGTGGTTGGGATCTGCGTTTCCTCTTTATAGAACATCAATACGCAGATTTTCACCGGGGAAAATGTGAAATTTGCATAAAGGCTTGTTTACATTTTTAACCTTGTTTCATAGGCAAAAGCATTGTATAATAAATACAATATTTTGAATAAGAGGGGAATAAATATGAATATCATACCAAAACCCAATGGTGATTTGATAAGAGCCGAAGGCTTCTATACACTCCACCGAACCCTCGCCGTAGACTTAGGCCCCTTTGAGGAGTACTGCGTCCGCGCCTTTGAGCGCAGGGCAGGTGTTTGTTTGGAGCCAAGGGCCTCAAATCCCAGTCTTGTTTTACAGCAAGACATTGATTACGGGCCGGAGCAGTATTGTCTGGAGGTGATGCCGGAGAGGGTATCTATTACCGCCGCCACTGAACGGGGTGTTATTTGGGCGTTAACCACTTTGTACTTAAATATGGAGAAAAGCCGTATTCCCTGCATAACACTGACAGATGCTCCCCGTTACGGCCACCGGTCACTGATGCTGGATGTATCCCGCCACTTCTATGGCGTATCACAGGTCAAACAGATTATCGAGCAGCTTTCCTTAGCTAAAATCAACTGCCTCCACTGGCATCTCACCGATGACCAGGGATGGCGGATTGAGAGCCATGTGTTCCCCGAGCTTATCCAAAACCAACATTACTATACCCAAAAGGAAATAAAGGGTGTGGTGGCCTACGCCAAGGAGCGGGGCGTGGACGTAATCCCTGAGATCGATATGCCCGGCCATATTTCCTCTCTGCTGGCGGTCAAGCCGGAGCTGTCCTGCGCCGGGACCGCACCGGTAATCCCCGATAGCGGCGGCATTTTCCCCGTTATCCTCTGCCCCGGCAAGGAGGCCACCTTTGACTTTATTGAGGCCCTATTGGATGAGGTGCTCCCTCTCTTCGACTCCCCCTACTTCCACATAGGCGGAGATGAGGCGCCTAAGAGTGAGTGGAGGAAATGCCCCCACTGCAACGCCCGGATGGAACAGCTGGGCCTTACGGATTATGAGGACCTCCAGGGCTACTTCACCTGCCGGGTGGCGGAATATTTGGCTGGTAAGGGCAAAACGGCCGTCTGCTGGAATGATAGCTTAAAGGCGTCTCTGCGCCCGGACAACCTGGTGATCCAGTATTGGATTGAGATGGGCGGCCCAAGCCCCACTGTGGACTTCTTCAATGAAGGGGGCCGGGTGTATTTTTCGGATATGCTCCACTATTACTTTGACTACCCCCATGGCATGATACCGCTGAAAAAGGCCTATGAATATGATCCTCAGCTCTATGGGGAATCCTGCGCCGGCAAGGAGAACACCATGGGCGTGGAGGCCTGCGTTTGGGCTGAAAGGATCCGCACGGAGCAGCGGCAGGAAGAGCTGATTTTCCCCAGGGTTTATGCGGTGGCAGAGACCGGATGGAGCCGGGATAAGGATTACGCCGACTTTGAACGGCGTCTTGAACCGATGTTATCCCAATTGGATCGGGCAGGGATTTCCTACACCTCCTTAGAAAACGCCAACCCCACTGGAGAGGTCCGGCGGCGGGAGGTCATGGAGCTGCTTAAAGGCCTTATGACCGTGCTCCCCGCTGAGGGTGAGGGGGAATCTCCCATCCCGCCTGAGATGATAGAATATTTTATGCAGAGCTTTGTGGATCCGGAGGACATGCCTTATATTAAAGAAGCTATGGGTATGTAACGGTAACATAAAAGAAAGCCGGATTATTAATCCGGCTTTCTTTTATGTTATCTAAGGGTTTGATTCAGGCAATCCTTAATAAATGAAATATCCGAGGGCTGCTGCCAGATTTCTTCATATGATCTTCTGATCTTCGCAATCCCTCACGGCACATTCATTAATATCCCGTCAAGACGGAGACAGCTGCAAAAAGAATGGTGACGGTGGTGATTACGGCCAGATTGACTGTCCAGAATGTAGCGGATTGATACTTTACCTTCTGATACAATTCCCGGACTGTGCCATAGAGAATAAGGGCGCTGCTGATAAAAGCAGTGAGCAACAGGGCGACAATAATGGTTTCAAAAATCAAAGAGGCGTAGGCGTATTCGGCGATGTAACCCAGGATACTCGTGACAGCCAGCCCCAACGCGGGGGGCACCGTCATAGCGGCTGTAATTCCAAAGGCATTTTTAAAGGGAATCTGCAGCTTAAAGACCTTGGAATAAAGCATCAGGAACGTGGCCAAAATAATGGCGGTAAACCAAACCAAAACCACGGCCGTCACATAGGTGCGGGGGCCCATATCGCCAAGCAAACCAAATACGCCGGTTACCAGGGCCATGAGCATTATATAAAAGAAGGAACGGCCGTAACTGGCCTTGGCCGCAATAGCCTTACCCATAGCCAGCGGATCCTTGAAGAAATACCCATATGCCTGGAAAAAGCTCTTTATCTTCTTTCCAGCCTGAGAGGGCCGCCTTTTATAGAACTGGGGCGGGTAAGCATAGGGATAAGGAGGCTGGGGCGGGTAGGGCACATATCCCTGCGGAAGCGCCCACCCCTGTGGAGGTTGCGTTGGGGCTGCTTGGGCGTAATTTTCCGGCGCAGCCAGGTTCTGATCCTCAGGCTGGAGGGGCGTTGTTTCTGAGGAAGGTCCAGGCGCAGGCGCCTCCACAGGATCAATAACCGGGGGCGGCGTATGGGATTGGGCGGCGGATTCGGGGCAATCACAAACCTCATTGTCCGCCAAAGGCTTGCCGCAATATATACAATTTTGCTCCACTGATACGACCTCCACTCTCACTGCTACAGCTTTTTCTTTATTGTAAATCAATTCCTCCTGGATTGCAATGAAAATACGTAGAATCAGTGTAAGAAAATATTTTGAAAGCTGTCACACAACGACAGGTAGGGCTGTATATGGGCAAAAATGTGAACACTAGTTTAGATGCGGGTTAACCAAAGAGCTTACGCAAATTCAAATGCGGGTACTACCTTTAAGCCGCTCGCTACGCGGCGCATATTCAGGAATCAATATAACATGGCTGAACCGTTTACCGAGGTTACATATCCCGGGTGGCCACTATGTCCACGCCGGTACCACAGACATCGCTTACCACAACCTCCCCCATCTTTACCGGAGCGGCGACCTCTACTTCGTTTATAATGGACATAACCTCCATCAGCTTGGCCTTGGGGACCTCCGACCGGGTTTTCACCGGTAATCTGGGATACAGACCTCCCCGGACCCGCACGGTGCTGGTCAACACCCGGGTGGGGTTAGTCACCTCCGCCTTGCCGTACGTGGCTCCCCGTGGGCAGCTGTTGCCGGTGACGGCGTAATCGTTGTCCTCATCCACCTGTAGCCTGCAACCCATAGGACAGACCACACAAACGACCTCTTTCATCCGCGAACCTCCCTTATTCAATCAATACGGTGATGGCGTTTTCCTCCGCGGACAGCAGCCGCTCTTTGGGCACTGTCAGCCGTTCCATCTCCCCAGGCACCACATAGCGCCGCTTCCGGCTATGGAGTTCTTTGGAGCCACTCATCACCTTGACGGTCACATCTTCATAGGTGTTGTCCACCCGGAAAAAAATATCCAGGGTTTTGCCGATATTGCCGGTGCGCAGCTTTTGCGGGACGGTGTAGGTTACATGGGAGCCCCGAATAACCTGGATCTCCGGCTCATCCTCCTCAGCGCACGAGATTTTTCTGATATAGTTCGCGGCATTCCGGCCCGCGCGTTCAGCCTCGCCGGTGACAAAATCCACCAGATCGTGGACGTGAACCACATTGCCGCAGGCAAAGATGCCCGGTACAGAGGTCTCCATATTTTCAAATACCATAGGGCCATTGGTCCGCGGGTCCAGATGAACCCCCGCCTCCTTGGACAGCTCATTTTCAGGGATCAGGCCCACCGATAACAGCACGGTGTCGCAGTCAAAGACCATCTCACTGCCAGGGATGGGCAGGCGCTTATTGTCCACCTTTGAAACCACAACCCGCTCCACCCGGCCCTCTCCTTCTATGCGGGTTATGGTGTGGGAGAGGTAGAGGGGGATATTAAAGTCGTCCAGGCATTGGACAATATTCCGGGTCAGGCCGCCGGAATAGGGCATCAGCTCTATACAGGCCAATACCTGGGCCCCCTCCAGGGTCATGCGGCGCGCCATAATCAGGCCAATATCCCCTGAGCCCAGAATGACGATTCGGCGGCCCACCATATAGCCCTCCATATTTACATAGCGCTGGGCGGTGCCGGCGGTAAACACGCCGGAGGGGCGGTCTCC
>Ga0153942_1000935_pt1 | contig 11789 bp, 13 predicted proteins | sample TSNJ026MetaG_FD_104731 | JGI IMG/M metagenome (GOLD analysis project Ga0153942, IMG submission 104731) | Attine ant fungus gardens microbial communities from New Jersey, USA - TSNJ026 MetaG | ecosystem: Host-associated > Fungi > Mycelium > Unclassified | place: USA: New Jersey, Brendan T. Byrne... | reverse complement strand
TTTTTTACACATATTTTCTAACGAAATTCATTCATTAATATAGGAGAGTGAAGATATGCCATTAAAACGATTTTTTGCTTATGTAATTGATTATATAATAATAACTGTTATTGCCTCTTGTTTATCTGCTATTCCTTTAATAAACACAAATATTTATGAATACAGATATACAACCGATTCTATTTTAAAGTTAAATGAAAATTATTTAAAAAATGATATAGAAAGAGATGAATATCAATCTAATTATGAACAGTACCTCTATGAAGGAACAAAACAAAACCTAACTTATACAATAATAAAAATAGCATTATTACTGGCTTACTTCGGTTATTATCAGTATAAAAAAGGGCAAACGATTGGAATGAAAATTTTAAAAATAAAAGTCGTGGGAATAAAAGAAAATCCAAATCTAAAAACCTATCTACTTCGAATTATCATTTTAGATAATATTATTTTTACGGTATTAAAGACCTTATTAGTTTATATTATGACCATAGATAATTATTATTCGCTATACCAACTTCTAACATTTATAGCCAATTTAATTAATTTTGTTACGGTTATTCTTATAATTTTCAGTCAAAATAAAAGGGGAATTCACGATATTTTATCAGACACATCTGTCGTTTCTGTCGATTAACGTCCAATTTTTCCAAATTTCATGATAAAAGCTTGATTTTTACATAAAAAACTTTGCAAATGAACACATTATTTAGTATAATGAAAAAGCTGATTGAAAGAGGAAGTGTATATAAATGAAGAAAACAAAAATTGTTTGTAGTATTGGACCTTCAAGTAATGAACCCGATGTAATGGAACAAATGGTTCTTGCTGGAATGAATGTTGCTCGTATCAATTGTTCTCATGCTACTGAAGACGAAAAAATAAAAGCTGTTGAAAGCGTAAAAGAAGTTCGTAAAAGAACTAATTTAAATGTTGCTATCTTATATGATTTAAAAGGACCGGAGTTTAGAAGTGGATTATTAAAAGATGGAGAAATCACTTTAGTATCTGGAAATACAATTCGATTATTAAAAGATTGTGAACAAGGAGATGTGAATGGATTTACAGTAAATCATCCAAGTGCCTTAAATTCAATTAATGTTGGCAATATAATCTTACTCGAAAACGGATTAATGAGTTTAGAAGTAATTAGTAAAGAAAACGATGGATTAACTTGTAAAATTATCGAAGGTGGAGTTTTGGGAAACAAAAAATCAATGAGTGTTCCTGGAGTTCAATTAGATTTTCCGTTTGTATCTGAACAAGATTATGAAGACACTGTTTATGCTTGTAAACATGAAGCTGATTTCTTGGCTTTATCCTTTGTATCAACAAAAGAAAATGTTTTAGAAGTGAAAGAAATTCTTAAAAAGCATAATCGTGAAGATATTAAAATTATTTGTAAAATTGAAAATCAAGCTGGTATTGATAACTTAGAAGAAATCTTATCTGTATCTTATGGTGCAATGGTGGCTCGTGGTGATTTAGGTACAGAAACATGTATGGAAATTTTACCAATGGTTCAAAAAGAAATGATTAAAAAGTGTCGTGAACAAGGTAAGGTTTGTATTGTTGCAACAGAGATGCTTGAATCAATGAAGAAAAACTCTAGACCTACCAGAGCTGAAATATCTGATGTTGCAAATGCCGTGTTAGATGGAACTGATGCTGTTATGTTATCAGGAGAAAGTACAGTTGGAAAATTTCCAATTGAAACAGTTAAATTTATGGCTAATATCTGTGAAACAACAGAAAAGCAAGCAGATCATTATAACCCATTTGATTATAAAAAACGAATTGGAATTACACAAACAATTGCTAATTGTGTAGTTAATAGTGCAAAAATGTTAGATGCTAAATTAATTGTCGCTGCTACTGTAAGTGGATTCTCAGCACGTAAGATTAGTAATTTAAAACCAAATAGTATTGTTTTAGCAGCATGTCCTGATGAAGCAGTAGGTCGTGGCCTTGCACTTAACTGGGGTGTATATCCTGTTAATGTTCCTGTTTTAAATACAACAGATGAAGTAATTGCAAGAAGTATGGAAGAAGCAAATAAATTTACAAAACTTGAAAAAGGAGACATCGTGATTGTAACTGGTGGATTCCCAAATACAGGTGATGCAAAAACTACAAATTTAATGAAAATCGAAGAAATCTAAAACTGTTAATCGCAGTTTTTTTTCTTGTAAAAAATAGGAATATCAAATATAATGAAACTAGGTGAGTATATATGAAAAAAGAATTAATAAATTATTGTTTGATTTTGGCATTTTTAGCAGTTTTTATCTCTGGAATTATTTTTGGTGGATATATAATACTAATAAAAGAAAAAAAGTCTGAAAAAACAGTAGAATATGATTTAGTAATAAAAGAAGAGGACTTAACTGGTTCCATTAGATACTATAGTTTAATGAGTGAAGAAACAGATCATATTAAACTTGGTAATTATCCTTATGATGTAGAAAAAGAAAGTTATATTTATTCTGGTATAACAAGATCTATTCATGATTTAAAAGCACCTATGATTGAACTTAATTCTGAGGATGCTTCAAAAGCAAACAAAGAAATTCAAGCTTTGTATGATAAAGCAGTCAAGGCATATAATAATTTTGCATCATCTAGTTCTTATGAATCAAAGATAGAATTTGAAACATCTACATATAAGAAATATGAAGCAGTCTTAATTAAACAAATGATTGTAGCAGATACTACTCCAGCTCCAAGCTATTTAACATATGTATTTGATACAACTACAAATAAAAATTTATCTTTAAAAGAATATTGTGAAAAAGAAAATATTGATTATGATGAATTGATGGAAAAATGTGAAGAAGCCATTAAAATGACTTTGAATAAATATTTTGTTGATTTCTATTTGGAACAGTCAATTGAAAATTTTAAAGAAAATCAAAATTATTTAATTGATAATGAAGGTAATATTCAAATTATAAGTAATTTAATGACTCCATTATCACAAGATGAGAATCCAATGATGATGAAAATCCATGTAATAAAAAAATAATAGACTAGAATTAGTCTTTTTTCTTGGAAACAATAAATGATTAAATTTATCTTTTGTTTATGCTAAAAATGAGATAGAATAAGACCAGTGGTGATTAATATGGAACTTGTAGATATTGAAAAAAGTATTATTAAAAAATATCGTAAAACAATTTGGAGTAAATTTATTAAAGCAATAAAAGAATATGAATTAGTGAAGGATAATGATAAAATAGCTGTTTGTATTTCTGGAGGTAAAGATTCCTTTTTAATGGCAAAATGTTTTCAAGAACTAAAGCGTCATGGACAAATGAATTTTGAATTAGAATTCATTGTTATGGACCCAGGATATAAAGAAGAAACCTTACATTCTATTAAAGAAAATGCTATAAGTTTAAATATTCCATTAAATATATTCAAAACAGATGTCTTTGAAATTGCGGACACTTTAAATGATCAAAGTCCTTGCTATATGTGTGCAAGAATGAGAAGGGGACACTTATATAATTATGCCAAAGAATTAGGATGTAATAAAATTGCTCTCGGTCATCATTTTGATGATGTCATTGAAACCATTCTCTTATCTCTTTTCTATGCCGGAGATTATAAAACAATGATGCCAAAATTAAGAAGTGATCATTTTGAAGGAATGGAGTTAATTCGTCCCTTATATCTTATAAAAGAAGAAGATATTATTGCTTGGGGAAAGTATAATGAACTAGGCTTTATTAACTGTGCTTGTAAATTTACTGAAAAGAATAGTCAATATAATCAAAATAGTAAAAGAATCGAAATGAAAGAACTAATCAAAGAACTGCGTAAAAAAAGTCCATATATTGAAAAAAATATTTTTAAAAGTACTCATAATGTAAATTTACATACTGTAATTGGCTATCACAAAAATAAAGAAAATTATAATTTCTTGGATGATTATGATAATTAATTTTAAAAAAAGAGCCAAAATGATTGGCCCTAATTTTATAGAATGCTACAAATAGTAGCACTCCATCAGAAGCAATTATTTATTGCTTCTAATTATAGTATGGATCAAAATCAAAAGGATTATACTAAAAAATATAACTAAAAAAGAACCACATTCACATCGTGATTCTTTTTTTACATTACAGAAGCAACTATAACCTTCGCTTCCAATAGTAATATGGTTGTAAATATATATATTATACATAAAATTTGCAAATTTTTTTTAATTATGATAGAATATTTTTCGACAACAAAAGTTTACGGTCAGAAACCAAAAAAGATTTAATAAGGATTGGAAGTAGTATAATCAACAATTTTACTTTTCTAGGTTAAAAAGTAAAAAAATCAATAATTATAGGAGTTGATAATATGAATAATAATCGGGATTATTTCAATGATGATTTACCCCAAGCATTAACAAAAGAAGAAAATAAAAAACTTTTTCAATTAGCCAAAAATAGTGATAAAGATAGTAAAAAGATACTAAAAGAGAAAAACTTAAGACTAGTAGGACATATTATCAAAAAATATCAATTAACTAATAATTTAATTGATAAAGACGATTTAATGGTAATTGGAACTTTTGGATTAATAAAAGCAGTAGATACATTTGATTTTGAAAAAGGATATCAATTTACTACTTATGCTACTCGATGTATTGAAAATGAAATTTTAGGAGTTTTAAGAATAGAAGCCAAAAGAATAAAAAATAATATTAGTCTGAACGAAGTTTTAAATTCGGATAAAAATGGAAACGAAAGAATTATTGAAAATTATCTAATATCAAATAAAAATACTGAAAATGATTTTATCCGAGATGAAACGATTCTTATAGTGAGAGATTCTTTGAAGATATTAGATAATTTAGAAAGACAAGTAATTGAATTACGTTATGGCTTTAAAGGTGAAAGATTATCACAAGAAAAGACTGGCAAAATTTTAAATTATTCTCAAAAATATATAAGTAAAATAGAGGCTAGAGCTAGAACTAAACTTGCTAAATATTTAGAAAAGCTTGGGCAAGGGTATACGAAAAAAAAATCAAAAACATTAAAAAAACAGTTGCAATAATTTTTATATGTATTGTGTAAAAATAATTAAAAAATGAATTAACAAATTAAAACTAGAAAAAGCTAATAAAATTAATCAAAGATTTAAAAACAATAAAATATAAAACTCGAAACTTGGAGATTTCGAGTTTATAGTTAGTGGATTAAAAGTGTCTATGATACCTTCTTGTAAAAAATTATTTAATTTAAATACACAAATGTATAAAAATACATCAAAACTGAAGAAAAAATACATCAATGTGTAAAAAAATACAAATTTTATTAAAAAAATGTGTTGATTTTTATTAAAAATAGCATATAATAAATGTATGAGAACTTGTTTGCCGAGTTCCTGTAGGGAAAGCTTAATGTTTTCCAGCACGCATGACGTGTGGGATCCTATAGACGGAGAAGGACTCATTTTTTTTTGCTATCAAACAGTTTCTTTGGAACTTTTTTTTATTTCTTCTAATAACAAAAAATCATTTGGCATTCCTTCTGGAGGCACGAATTTTATTCCATAATTATTTATATGATTATATCTGCTGTAACATTTACTTAATAAAGGTTTATAAATATCGCAACATTGTTTATTATTATATTTAATTGCATGCCCTAAAGCACTGCAACAACAATCTGCGAGTTGTAAAATTCTTTTTTGTTTATTTGGGTGGATTTTAATTTGTTCCTTAGTTAAATTTATACGCGAATAATCGATTGAGTGTTTTTTGCTTCTTCTTTTTATATAACCAATTAAATCTTCTTTATTTAGTTGACTTCTACTACTAATATAGAGACTGGCACATCCATTCATTTCAATCATCATTTTAGAAATTCTTTCATATAAATATTCTGTAAAATAATAATACATGTCTTTTGAAGGTATAAATTTAATTTTACGAGTATCTATTATAACATTAATTAATATTATATCTAAATCCTTAATACTATCAACAATCATCTGTTTGTTTGGACGTCCTTTAACACGATTCCAATGTAATTGAGATATTCTATTTAATTCTAAATTTTCTTTAATACTATCAACTTTTCTAGCTATATCTAAATCGTTTTCTTTTTTTACTATTATTGCCGTCAAAATAAAATAATTACTTCCTCTATTAATTCCTTCGTCACCAGATTCATCTATATAAGCGTTATATTCAATCGCTTTTTTTTTCATTATATAATTCCTTTCAGTCCGTACACTAGAAACATTATATAATTGCTTTTGTTTTGTGTAAAGAAAAACAACAAAATTTTCACATAATTAAATATTTGAATCAATCCTTTTTGCTTTAATGTACTTATCTTTACTAAAGAAATCCGTAATAAATGAAAGTTAGATGATTGTAATGAAAAATGTTAACTTGTTTATCTTTATAGTCTTTATATTTACAATTAGACCAATTCAATTTTTTCTCTTTATTATAGAATATTCGACTGTTCCGTTTAAATTTTTTTTTATATATTTACAATTCATTTGTACTTCCTTAAAAGAAAACAAAGTTAAGATTAAAACGCAACGTAATTGCAACGTAAAATATTTCATTACAATAAAAAACCCTTTAACTAAAGGGATATATTTAAATGGTGCCAACACTCGTAATCGAAACGAGATTTAATCCTTACCATGGACTTGTAATAACCATTATACTATGTCGGCTTGACAAGATAAATATATCATATTTTATAAAGTAGATGCAATAATAAATAATGCTTTTAGAAAATGTTAATAAAAAAAATTTATTTTCATAAGCTTTATTATGGTGATTACATGAAATTTATGGCCAATAAATCTTTTCCCAAAAAATTAGCCGAAAGAAAAAATATTGATTATGCTAGATTCTTAATGCATGCTTATGCAGGAGAAATAAGTGAAGAAACTGCAATTCATCAGTACTTGTATCAAAGCATGGTATTACCTAATGAAATGCAAGAATATAAAAACATTTTAGAAAATATTTCTAAAGTTGAAATGATGCATTTACATATATTAGGTAAAACAATTAAAGAATTAGGTTTATATCCAGTTTTTGCTGATTGTAGTACAAAATCTACTGAATATTGGCGAGCGGATTATGTTAATTATGAAGTATACTTTGAAGAAATGATTAAAGAAGATATTAAAGCAGAGCAGGAAGCTATTAAAGATTATAAATTACTGTTGAATGTGATTGATGATAAATATGTGCAAGAAACATTAAATCATATCATTGAAGATGAATATATTCATCTTGAAATATTCACAAAAATATTAGATAATTTAGAAGCTTGAATAAATGGCTTCTTTTTATTTATTAAAAAAGCTTGAGTTAATATAATAAAAACACTAAGAAATAGAAAAGCTATCTCGTGAGGATAAACAAGAATATTTATTAAATTACTTTAGTTCTGTTATAATATATATAGGTGAATCAAAATGATACAAAAAAAAATACTAGAAAACATGTACTCAATGGATACTATTACAAATGAATTTGCAACTAAAAATAAAGAAGCGATTCGTTTTATTGAAGAGGATTCCGATATTCGTCCTCCTTTTTTTCGTGATACAGATCGTATCATTCATTCTTTAGCGTACAGTAGATACATGGATAAAACACAAGTGTTTATTAATGCTGAAAATGATCATATCACAAAACGAATGATCCATGTCCAACTTGTCAGTAAAATTGCTAGGACAATTGGCCGAGCTTTAGGATTAAATGAAGATTTAATCGAAGCCGCAGCCCTTGGTCATGATCTTGGTCATACCCCATTTGGACATGCTGGTGAATATATTTTAAATGAATTAAGTTTAGAGTATAATCAAGGCTATTTTAATCATAATATACAAAGCGTTAGATTATTAAGAAATCTAGAAAAAAAAGGGGAAGGATTAAATATTACCTTACAAACACTAGATGCTATCATGTGCCATAATGGAGAATTTGTTTTAGGTCATTATGAACCAAAAGAAAAAACCAAAGAAGAATTTATAAGGGAGTATGAAGCATCTTATAATGATGCTAGTGTATTAAAAACACTAAGACCAATGACTCTAGAAGGTTGTGTCGTAAGAATTAGCGATATTATAGCTTATCTAGGAAGAGATATTGAAGATGCTGTACGTCTAAAAGTATTTAATAAAAAATTAATTCCAAGAGAAATAAAATCAGTACTAGGGATAACAAACAAAGAAATAGTAAATACGGTTATCATTGATGTTATTAATAATAGTTTAGACAAGCCCTACATTGAAATGAGTGAAAAAGTATATTATGCCATAAAAAAATTAAAAACATTTAATTATGATAATATATATGGACCTTCTCTAAAATCTGAAGAAAAAGAAGAATTACAACGAAAATTTCGTCTTGTTTTTGAAACCTATTTAAAAGATATAAAAGAAAATAATCAAGAATCATTAATTTATGTTACTTTTTTAAAGTATAAAAATAGTGATTATTTAAAAAATAATCCTGCAGAAAGAAAAGTAATTGATTATATTGCAGGCATGACTGATGATTTTTTTCAAAAAAATTACAATTTAATTATAAATAATTAGAAAAAAAGTATACTAAAGAAGAGGTGGCTTATGAAATATACAAAATTTGAATATGATACATTTAATATTTACACTATTAAAACTGATAAATTTAAAAATTGTCATGTTGAAATAATTTATAGAGATAATGTTGATAATGATATGAGTGCAAAGAGTTTTGCAACAGAAATGATATCTTATTCATCAAAACAATTTCCAACAAGGAAAGATATGGTAATTCGTTTAGAAGAACTTTATAACACCTATTTTTATAGTGTTAGCAGTAAAGTAGGTAATACCTTTTTATCTAACTTTATCTTGGATTTCTTAGATCCAGTTTATGTGAATGAACCTGAATATTTAAATGATGTATTCACCTTTCTTTTTGATAGTATTCAAAATCCCAACATAAAAGATAATGCTTTTGATTATCGTTCTTTTCAAATTCTAAAAAATTCTTTAAAAGCAGAAATTGATTCTTTAAAAGAAAATCCTACTAATTATTCTTTAAGAAGAACATTAGATGAATTATACAAAGACTCTGTTACGAGTAAGAGAGTGATTGGAACAATTGAAGAACTTGAAGATATTACTCCAGAAAGTCTATATGAATCATATAAAAATATCATCAAAAATAGTTATTGTGATATCTATATTATTGGCAATTTAGATATGGAAGAAGTTAAAAAAATTATTTTAAAACATTTTAAAAATAATGTTATTAAAAAACATCAAGTTGAAATTATGGTACATAATAAAAAATATCGTAAAACAAATACTTTAGTGGAAACAAGTCATTTTGTTCAAACCAATTTAATCATGGCCATGCAATTGAATACATTAACAGAATTTGAAAGTAATTATGTCCTATCTGTCTTTGCTGAAATCTTTTGTGGAACGAATTTAAATTCTAAATTATATGATTATTTAAGAACCCAAAATTCTTTATGTTATAATGTCAAAACAATTTATCAAAAATATGATGGAGTCATGTTCGTACATGTAGGCCTTGATGAAGAAAATACTAACTTAGCAATTAATCTTACCAAAAAAGGATTAAAAGAAATGCAATCAGGGAAATTTAGTGAAGAAGATATTAAAAACTCAATTAAGTACTTGAAATTTGCTTCTCAAATGTCTTTAGACAATCAAAATAGTATTATTAATAACTATGTCTTCCATGAAATAGCAGGAATACCTTTTATTAAAGATAGAATTAAAAACTTAGAAAAAGTAACAAAACAAGATGTTATAAATCTAGCTAAAAAATTAAGTCATATCTACACTTATAAGCTAATGGGGGAGGTTAAAAATGAAACAAATTGAAATGAAGGGATTAAATGAAGTCATTCATTTTGAACAATTAGAAAATGGTCTGCCAATTTACATTTGGGTTAATGAAAAAGTAAATGGATTTTATGCTACATTTTCAACAAAATTTGGATCCATTGATACAGAATTTAAAGTTGGAAATAAAACTATTAAGCTTCCTCATGGAACAGCTCACTTTTTAGAACACTTAAAATTTAATGAACCAAATGGTAAAAATGCCCAAGATTTCTATCAAGAAATGGGAAGTGATATTAATGCATTCACAACCTTTGATTTCACATCTTATTTAGTTTATGGTACTGAAAAAATAGAAGAGAACTTAAAACATTTGATAGAATTTGTTTTAACACCAGAATTTAATGAAAAAATGGTAAATAATGAAAAAGGAATCATAACAGAAGAAAATAAAATGGATCAAGATAATCCAAGTAATAAATTATTCTATGGTGCCTATCAAAATCTTTTTTATAATTATAATCAACAATTTCTAATTACAGGAACAGAAAAAGATATTAAAGATACGAGTTTAGTAGATATTCAAAATGCATTTCAATATTTTTATCATCCGAAAAATATGTTTGTAGTAGTTACTGGAAAAGTCAATCCTTATGATGTGGTAAAAACAATCAGTGAAGCAACTGAAGGAATGGAATTTGAAGAATTTAAAGAACCAAAAAGAAAACAATTAAAAGAACCAGCAAGAGTTGTAAAAGATTTTGAATTAATTGAAACAAATGTAGAAATCCCTAAATTAAAATATTCCTTAAAAATACCAAGAAAAAAATTTAATGTTGATGATTTAAAACTTAGAATTATCTTATCCCTAATTCTTAATTGCACCTTTGGTACAACTAGTGATTTAAGAGAAGAATTAAAAAGTAAAAATTTAATCCTTTACATGAATGCGGATCGAATCCTAATTGAAGATTATGTTATTATCTCAATAACAATTGAAACAAATTATCCAGATGAAATTATCAAAATTTTAGATGAATCTTGGGATTTACAAGTCAATGAAGGAGATATCAAGCGTAAAATAAAATCATCTATAGCTAATATGGTACTTGCTTATGATGATATTACGGAGGTAAATGGTATGATTCAAGATTATCTAGTTATATATGATGAATTAATTACTGATTTAAAAGAAATATATGAGAATTTATCTATGGAGGAAGTCAACGAAGTATTAAATAAAATAAGTGCCAAAGAAAAAAGTATTATTGTTTTAAAACCTAAAAAATAGAAGCAGAGTTTCTGTTTTTTTAATGCAAACAAGAACTCTTTCATAAAACAATTAATATATACAAAAGATTGTTTAATACGTATTTATTGTATATAATGAATACAGAGCTAAACGTTTTTTATATCTTAAAATGTTCAAAGAAAAAGGAGAAAAAATATGAAAAAAATGGAAACCACATTATTGTTATTAAGAAAAGAGAATCAAATATTACTTGCTATGAAAAAACGAGGCTTTGGTGCCGGAAAATATAATGGAGTTGGTGGAAAAATAGAACAAAATGAAACACCAGAGGAAGCAATGATTAGAGAAGCACAAGAAGAAATATGCATTACACCAACTGATTATTACAAAGCTGGTAAAATAGAATTTTTAGAATTTTATAAAGGAGAAAAGTTAAATCTAATATTTCATTTATATGTTGCTACTAATTGGTTAGGAGAACCTAAAGAAAGCGATGAAATGAAACCAGATTGGTTTGATATAGATAAAGTGCCTTATGATCAAATGTTTCCAGATGATAAGTATTGGTTGCCTTATGTATTAGACGGAGAAAGAATAAATGGTTTTTTTGATTTTGATGAAGACTGGAATATTTTATTTTACAAAATAGATAAAATTGATGAGGAGGTTTAAATGAAATATCATTTGG
>Ga0153942_1000933_pt1 | contig 11817 bp, 11 predicted proteins | sample TSNJ026MetaG_FD_104731 | JGI IMG/M metagenome (GOLD analysis project Ga0153942, IMG submission 104731) | Attine ant fungus gardens microbial communities from New Jersey, USA - TSNJ026 MetaG | ecosystem: Host-associated > Fungi > Mycelium > Unclassified | place: USA: New Jersey, Brendan T. Byrne... | reverse complement strand
GAGTTCTACCCTTGTTCCAAGTTGAACTTAATCTTTCAAAAAAGGAAGGTTTTATGAAGAAGTCGTCATCCCAGCCAGATCTCAAATCATGCGCTATAGGGCCCTTGTAGGATAAATCATCAGAGGGGGGAGAGAATGAACTTCGGTGTCCTAGCGTCTTGTCTTCATGGCAGGATCTGTTTGAGGGACAATGTTAATCAAAGCCATGGTGTAAATTACCGAGGAGCGATAAGGGAAGGAATACCCAGTGATATCTTCTTCGTAACTTCTCGAAGGTGTCCGATAATAACCCGGCCTTCTTCACCTAAGACGAGGACAAGAAAGATGTAACATGTTGTAATCACACGCAAACCCCATCAGTTAATTGTGATGCCAGCGATCTGTCTTTTCTCTGTTACGATGAAGACTTCAGAAAGATGAAGATGCACATGTTGCCATGAAACCCAAGAATCTGACATGGGCAGTGAGAGCACTGAGTAATGATGTTGGACACATACAAGCCTCATGTCAATCTCACATTTGCGCACGTGCTCTATCAATTACAGTAGACAGTGTAGAATAGCTCCCTAGTTTTGACCTAGCTATCATATATCTTAGATTCCCTAGCACAGGGTTCAAGATCATAACACCACCATCCCCCCTTTGACCCACAGGAACTCCCTGGCTCTTTGCAATCCGACACATGCTGGCATTAAATTCCATCCTAGACCCCTGGTTACACCTCCTATCAGTATGCCAGGAACATGGACTTAGCGATGTCATCCGGCATCCCGGCATTACTCGGCATCGCTCGGCTAGCGGAGCTTTAATTATCATTCTGGATATGCGTCCAGTGTCAGTCATTTCATCTGCTCCCACAGTAATCATAATCTACGCTAGAGGACAAATATGCTGTGCACCTCGCGACAAACTTCACCTTCACCAGATACAGCTGTGCAGCCCAATTTATCGATGGCATTAATTCAATTTGTGAGATAGAATGTGTATGCTCAATCCTAATTTTTGTCTCAACCTACACATTCACTCGAAGCATTATCCTTCTACTTTTACCCTACATAATCACGGTAGATCACCGCAACTCACCCTCTACGTTCAAACAGTCTAAGCCTTTCGCACTCGCTGGAACCAAGAGGATCCCTCTATCGCTCTCCTGCCGTGTCCGAGAAATAGCCCGTCATGACTTCGGTTTTTCCATCCTCCTTGAACAGCTCTCCGATGGAAGAGCCACTTAGACAGGAGGCATCTTGCTTAAACATCACTTTGATCAACCCATTTGGAATTATCTTCTTGTTCGTTTCATTAATTCATTGAATAAAGACCTACTCTTTGGTGTACCTGGAGGGTCGCCTTCGCCACTATCTTCGCCACTATATTGGCTCGGGAATGCTATTCATCACCTGGAATGCGGGAATGTGGGAATGAATGTGGGAATGACGTAGGTGATGGCACAATGAAAGATAAACTTGATTGATGCTAGTAACTCTAGTATTAAGCATTTGTATGTGACTAGCAGAGGATGCTTTCTGTGAAAAGGGTTTCGACCATACGAACCATACAAGTGTGACTACATCACGTATTGAACTCCACCCACTCCATACTTCTCTGGCACTAAACCTCCTGTAGACACCTTAGTTAACGGGCCCTTTTTCAGGCCCTCCGTGTCCTAGCACTAGTTTGCTTGTTGCGAATAGAAATCAAAAAGAACACATCACATGCCATAATAAGCTAGAAACTTTCGCCTCCATTTGGTCTCAAAGCCGCTCTACAATGGAAACACTCGATTCCGCGCAACATGTATACAGGAAGCCGCGTTACCTTTACGGCTGCCTGGACCATGAGCCACTTGAAAGCTACATTCCGCTCGACAATGGCCGACATTATTGCACGCCCATCTCCCCCGGTTTCGGTTTTGCCACCAGTCAGCTCAACAGGCTCCCCGTAGAACTCGTCATTGGGATCCTGTTGCAACTTGACATTCCTTCTCTTACTCGCTTCCGCCGCATCAATCGCCGCGCAATGCAGCTTGTCAACCCCGTCCGCCTGTATGCTGCAATCATCGAACAGTGCCCCAACATCATCCGCGCCATTATCACCATCCAGGCGGAGGCGTTTGACTGTGATACACGCTTTGTACAACCCGGTGTTCCACCTGCGATCGTTTTGGCGATTATCTCTATCTGATAGTCTGTCGCCGCGTCTGCTACATCTGTTTAACCAAGCGCCCAGAGTGACCCCCCTCTTGAAATAAACGATGCATACCAAATCTGGGTCGCCAACGTAGGGCGACAGCGTGATGATATGATCTTCTGCAAATTCTTCACGTTCGTAGAACCACCAAATATCCTAAGCTTGCCCGAGCCATCAAGTTCGATGTATCGAGGGATACGGCCTCAGCTCTTCGACCTCCAGGCAGTGGTCCAGGGCTTGTTGGGCGGTGATCCTTTCTGAGAGCACTACATTGACAGAAATAATCAGCGATTCAAGGCCGTCATCACGGCACCGGTTCTGCTTAATGGTAGCCGGCAGGTTGACTAATGAGTGTTCTGCTGAGGCTGCACAAGCGAGAGAGACCAGAAAACCATGCACTGGAGAAACAGATATACGACAGAAGAGATGCCGGAGCACATTGCAAGATATGGACGAATAGTAGATAAAAATGTATTTATGCCTGGCGGGTTTGTGCATGTTCAATCAGCGTTGTACAAGGGACCTGCCCTATAACTGAATCCTTCCTAATAATTCAACACCAATTATGAGCTTTCAATGTACAAAACAATGTAAATGTCCTAGTTACTGTTCCTAGTATCGAGTTCTTCAGGAAAGGTATATGCCTCTTTTTGCACCATGGTCTGAGTGGTGGACCTCTGTGATGTATCCGATAGGAGATACATAGCCCTTAAGGTATGGAAAAATCAGAGACACAAAACATAGATGTAAAGGGAAGACATCAGACCCTGCAGTTGGACTCTCAAGCGAAAGGCAAACTCTGTAAAAGCGACCTGATGGTAGATACGCGGTGCCTAGATCTAAAATGAGACGCTCGAGTGACGCGAGAGAGATAGATAGAGAGAAGACACACCCAGCTGAGGCATCATTATTCCTCTCGCGCCCTGATCGAAAGTTCCAGGAGAACCATCTTCTTTAATCATTTTGTTTGCCAGCTGAGACGTGATCACAATCTATGACGCGTGAATCAGTCTCTTCCAAACAAATTTTCCGTAACCCAGCTGAATATGAGAGAAAAATATATTTACAGCCAATTGACGAACGGCTGAAATATGACTGAGAGTTCGGCCAACGTGTTCCATGATACCAGGCTTGAGGCGGGGGTTGGGGAGTGTAGAGAAGGGAAATGAAAGTGAATTGAACACAAGTAAGGATATGCGTGGTTTTGAGTCCAAGATGATGTTGATCGAGTTTAGGAATACCATGAGTTCCGTTGGGCTCAGTAGTCGGATAAAGTTGAATGAGGCGAGGTGCGAGCTGAGGCCAGCTGCTGAACAACGACATGAGACACAAGTCAAGAGCCGGGGAAGATTTGTAATCCCCACAGATGATACGACTGCGAATCCCACATACAGAAGTCATATTTTGGCAGTCTAAAAAAAAGTTGTTTGCATTCAGTAAACCAAAGATGTTCATGTTCCAAGGTTACCAACGAAAATCACTCTTTCACCAGCTTGCAAAACAGATATTGCTATATCAATAGCTATTGTTTCCTTGGGACACCCAGGAGGACCAGAAATTTCGAGAATGTGACCATGCGCTATTCCTCCTTTCAAGAGTTTATCAAGAGGGGGCCAACGAGTAGTGAATTTGCGCATTGAATTGACTATCATTGCAGCACTTTGAGTCAAAGGTATACCATTCTTATTTTGTGTTGAAGGATTCTGGGCCTGTTCCACTATCTCCTCTGCCTCCAAGTTGGAGATATTGAGATCTATAGCTTTGGTGGTGAACGGATAACAATCGAGGCCAAGTTGCCTTACCTTGGGCAATTGAAATTGGAGTAGCGGAGAGGATATCTTGAACCGTCTCGTACCCATTTCTATATAATGCGTCTTTGGTGGTCCTTGGTAGCCTCAGTGAGAGAATCGGGCGCGAAGACATGGGAGCTAGACAATGATACGATCACGCGTTTGATTTGTTTGATTTAAGATACGTTGTTGATGTTATCTACAAAATAAGATGCAGAGTACATAACACTGGTGCTATAGTGTACCCAGGTTCGAGTCCTGGTAGCACCTGCATGTATTGCTTTTCTCTGGTATTAGAACCCATCATTGAGCTGTTGTCGGATCTGTAAGTGCTCCTGGACGACAAGACCCTTGACTTATGTCTCCCAGATCCTCAATTGGTTGGTGAGCGTTTGTTAAATGGGGAACAAAGTGTACATATGATCAGAGGTATAGGAACAATCATCTAGAGTTAGAATGACATGGTTACTAATTCCAACCTAGAACAGTCCATTTTCGGACCAGCGTATATATGAAAGTAAGATGTGTACAGGTATCCGTATCCAGAACATAAGCAAGATAATTCAGAATGTTCCGTCAAAGGCATCATCACGCCCACCAGAGTGAGCAAGGAACGCACCATCCCTGGAACCAGTCCCAGTCTTCACGGCGAAGCCTGTACTTGGAAATGTTCGGTCCTTAGTAGTCGGATAGGCATATGGGGGGATATGAGTACGTTGCTCATTTTTGAGATGGCCGAGAGTCAAGTTGAATGCAGGGGAGATTGGAGAAGCGATAGAGGTACTGTCACGAGATGACTTTGAGGATTTGGTTTTCTTGGATGTTGAGGTGGATGTGCGACTGCGAGAATCAGAATGGGAGGCAGAACGTCGCCTACGAGTGTAGAGTGTTCCATCCAGATCGGCGCCGTCACCGTCACCGTCGTCGTCATTGTTGTTGTCATCGTCGCTGACATAGCCAGGACCAGCTGTTGTGAGTGGTACTCCTTGTCCGCTTCCCTGAAATCCCTCAAAGAATTCATTGTCAATAGCCGCCTGAGCAGCGAGTGCCCTGGCCAGATTCCTCTCGCCTCTTCTCCTCGCTCTCGTCTCCTGGTCTGTTCTGTTCTCCTCCTCTGGCACGAGAGCTAGACTATGAATCGAATCCGGATCAGATGCAGCAGCAGCGGTATTTGCATGGTGGTGAGAATGAGAGGTGGGGTCATGGATGTCGTGGTCATCAGCAGGAAGCTGGATGGGTTGGCGCCGAAAGAAAGACCATGCAAACCAACCTCCTGAGTGCGTGTTTGTTGTTGGAGAACTGAGAGAGTCTGCAGAGGGAGAATGACGGAGACAGGGCAGACATGTGTTGACTGCAATGTTGAACCGGTCTGCCCACGAGAACTCTGAACTCATGGTTGTCCTGGTCAAATCATTACAACTCCCAATTCACTTCTTTATCTGACTAATCTCTATATATTATTTCTTGCAGTCTATGACTAGTTCTCTGTTAGTATATCGGTTAGTACACGTGCTTGTCATTGTGATGGTCGCGCGAAAGCGGGGTTCGATTCCCCGACAGAGAGTTTCACCTTTCACTTGTCCTTTTTGGATTTTAATCCTATTCGATGCCCTGGCAAATTTCCTTGTCGAAAGAATAATGATTTGCCAGAATAACGTTTACATTGGCACATGGTATCGTTATTCAATATTACTGTGACCAAAACAAGATGTAATCAGCTTTCACTTGTTCCTTCAAGTTCGGTTAAAACTAACCGCGCTTCACACATCTTTATTGGGTGATTATACAGTTTCGACGACAGCTCCGACGTTCCGGAACTGTCGCAGTCTTCATGTGATTATTTATCCGAAGCGGCCCCTACTCGGAAGCCTTTCACTCGAACAAATTCCAGGATTTTGACCATAGGCATTCATACTAGCAAGGCGCAGGAGTTGAGGTTCAGACCATTTGTCTCTAATTAGCCAGCGTTTTGAAGCTAGGCCCTTGAACCGTATTCTCGGGTTCGGTCGACAGATTGTATAGGGACCTATCACTCATATTAGTAAGCTTACATGATCAGCAACGGGACCCTTCCGGTAATCGCAAATAGCCGGTGTCGACCTCGAAAAATCCTCGAAAAATCGTGTTGTCGTCTACGATCTCAGTTTCCTACTAGTTTTGAGCAATCCTCTTCCAGTCTGGAAATTTGATTGCGATTGGATTTGAGATGGTCAGTGCAAGGCACTGATTAGGTGGAGACATGATCATCCATCATGACATCATTAGTCATTATCCAACCGTCATTCAGATGCGAGTACGATAGCATCGGCCTGCTTCTTGATTTACTTATATACACTCGTTCACGGAGATCAAGGATTGTCTTCACTTGTTAATTCGAGTGTCCCATATCATCTAGCTCTCGAAATTTCCGGCTGACATGACTCCGTCTCTGTTTCCGAATCAAACTGATACTGCCGCTGCTTCTACGGTTTGGCATCCTGCCGCCGAGTTCTCTCGATCGGAATCGCAGTCCTCATCTCAACAACAGTCTCAGTTAACTTCGCATCCATCTTCTAAGGCTACATCGAGTAGATCATCATTTACATATGCACCTCAAGATGAAACTACCCAAAACCAACATCACGAGTCACCACCACTGCACTACTGTTCATCCTACATCCCCTCTGCTCCTGTTCCTGCTTTGATAGATGGTCATCAACGACGACATTCTGCAGACCTAGTTTCTCATCCACATCCCTATAAACCTTCCATCCCTTTGCAAAATCCCACTCATATTTCTCATCCCGTCGATAATCCACTGGACTCTACTGTCTCTCGTGCTCGACCACTTTCCACATCAGCCGCTCTCCCCTTTTTCTCTTGTAATTCTTCACGGAACAATCCAGTAGTTAAAATTGATGCTGGTCAGAAATGGTTTTACGGACCTGCACCTAATTCATTTGGTGGTCCTGAATGTCCATTGACTAAAACATTGTCGAATCCTCGAACGAGGCTGGAGAGAGAGATATCGAGAGATGAGAGGGATGTTCAGATGTATGGTGGAGATGCTATAAGGGATCCTCCTCTGAGATCACCAGACTCCGTAATCCGTGAAACTGGCTCAGAATATCACAGTGAAGATGGGACGGCCATTAGTGAGCATGGGTTGGAGAGTGAGGCAAGGGACGTTGCAGCAAATGCAACAACGGATACAAATCTCGTTGGGTGGGATGGACCAGATGATCCCGAGAACCCGCAGAATTGGAGTGTGAAGTATAAATGGCTTGTTACGGGAATTTGTATTTTGATGACTGTTAACGTGTATGTATCCACCTCTTCCCTTTTGCATGTTATTAATGGGATGATTTCTAGGACATTTGCTTCTTCTGCTCCTTCACTGGCGACTCAGAACATAATTCAGCAATTCGGTATCAGTCGAGAAGTATCAGATCTTACCACTACAACGTTCCTGCTTGGATATGTCTTCGGCGTATGTACTTCACCTCTCTATATCATTCATTTTACTCATCCCCCAACTAGCCATTGTTCTGGGGACCAGGTTCCGAAGTCACAGGTCGCAGACCTATTTTCACATTTGCGCTCACCCTGTATACCCTCTTCCACCTTGGCCAAAGTCTAGCTCCGAACATCGAAACCCTCCTCGTGACTCGTTTCTTGTCGGGCTTCTTCGCAGTGGCACCACTGACGAACAGTGGTGGTGTCATTGCGGATATCTGGTCTTCTGCTGGTAGAGGTCCTGCAACCAGTTTGTTCACTGCGAGTGTGTTTCTAGGACCGGTCTTAGGACCGATTATATCAGGATTGTGAGTCGTAGTTTCTCGGTCATGGTGTGGTGAAACGATCAGATGCTCATGGTCCCTTTCTTCTATAGCATAATTGAACGGGGCGTTAGCTGGAGATGGGTATTTTGGGTGATGATGTTCTTCGCGGCGGCGTGCACACTACTTACTATATGCTTTTTGCCCGAGACCTATGCACCGGTCATCCTTCTCAAAAAGGTTTGTTGGTCCCCTAAGTGTGTATTTTCAGTTTCACTGATTTATCTATAGGTCAGACGATTGCGAAAAGAAGATCCTGTTGGAAATAAACACCTCTATGCTGAACATGAAAAGCAAGATTGGTCTGCAAGTGGGTTATTGGACAGAACATTGTTCCGACCGTTCAAGATGCTCGCTATGGAACCTATCCTTGTTCTTGTTACTATTTACGTCTCAATTGTCTACGGTTTACTCTACGCACGTACGCCTCCTCTCTCTGTCTTTTTTTTCAACCCACTCACGTATTGTTCAGTCTTCCAAGCCTTCCCGATTGTATTCACTATTCGCCGCCACTTTACAATTTCCCAGACCGGTCTCACTTTTATTGGCATTGGCATCGGCACTACTATTGGTTCTATCATCAACTGGTACACTACTCGCAGATACAACCGACTTATTGTGAAATGGCGCGGATTTCCGCCTGCAGAGGAGAGGTTGATAGGAGCAATGATTGGTGCACCTATGCTTGTGATTGGTGTGTTTTGGTTGGGGTGGACAGGAGAGTACGAGAGTGTACCGTGGTATGTTGCGGGACTCAGTACGATCGCGGTTGGGGTGGGGATCAGTTTGATTTTCATGAGCTTTTTGAGTTATCTGGTGGATACATATTTGTGAGTTTAGTTGTTGACTGCGCCGATCTTGTCATGAAGACTAATGTTCTTCCATCAGAATGTACAGCGCATCAGCATTTGCAGCAAATACGTTTTGTAGATCGGCAGTCGCTGCTGCGTTCCCATTGTTCACTGTTCAGATGTTCACTACTGTATGTCGTTGTATCTTCTTGACTTTTTCCACTTTGTCGCTGACTACGAGTCATTTTTCCACCAACAGTTGGGTGTGAATTGGGCGTGCACACTTATAGGTCTCCTTGGACTATTATTCCTCCCTTCACCATTCTTGTTCTATAAATATGGAGCGAGAATTCGAACAGAAAGTCGGTTTGCACCTTGTATAGTATGTTGCTTGTCTTAATCATGTGTATGGTTCTGAGCTGATGATATTTGTGTTAGGATCTGAAAATAAAAAAGCAACTCGAAGAAGAGGAGAGACAGAGAGAGAAAGAAGTATTTCAGGCGACGAAGGTGTGATGACCTGAAAGTGCAATGAAAACACGTGGAGTTTATCTTTTGTTTCATAATATGTTTGATTTCATCTTACAATCAAAGCAACAACGATGGACTTGGTGCAAATGACATTATTTCAACGTCTAGATTTTATTTCCTAGTTTGTATCCATAGAGACATATAGATATGTTGTGGTTGAGTTGTCTAATTCATTGATTGATATCATCCGGACTGTTATGGTTTTAATCGCGATTGATGACAACCAGCCAGAGGAATATGAGGGATAAGCTTTTGATCCTGTAGATGTGTATCATGGGATTCATCAATGAGGCCCCGGGTACTATTCGGTATTCCCAGGTTGCCGACGGCTATTGGCAGATGACACTATAAGTTTTCCTGCTTTTTCGATTAATTATAGAGAGATTAGGTACTCGATCTCATTGCAAAGCACTCTGCCTCCCTCTTGTGGAATTGTCTTCCATGATGTCATTTTGTTTCTTCGTTTCCTCCTCAACTGACTCTTCCCTGCCCATCCTCCCATTCATTTTTTTTCGGATTTCAAGACGCACAGTTTTAAGCGCCAGCGCCACTGGGAAAGAGGAGGAAGAGGGAGATCTGAACAGGTCGATTTCGTTTACTGTTGTTGTTTTCTGTGTTGAATTTTATCTTGGAACGACTTTGCAGTCAGAAAGTAGTGCCCACAAAACATCACTTTTTCTGGGGGGTCAGGTTTCTTAGATTATCAATTCGAGAGAACCTGTGCGATATGTCTCAGTTTCCATATAAGTCAGTAGGTACTATTTGTAAGATCTTATCTGTTTGCTCCTCTTTCGACCACTGGGGCTAAGCTATTCTACTCTTGTATGATTACTTTTACAAGATTCCAAGACCGATACTCGTTAGCGGTATTAGCACCCTCCGGACTCCATCGGATCAACGTGACGGAATATGGTGTCAATTCCTCGTAGCATTCCACCATTTGCATTTTTACCATCATTTCAGCATCTCAGTTTACCCGGTCAGCCGATAGCATGAAGAGTTGCCTATAATATGTAAGAGTGACCAGAGGTCAGTAAAAAAAAAGTGCATTGAAAATATAAATTTTTTGACTCCAAAGCGACACTGCATTCATTCAGCAAAATCTAATTTTGCCTTGTTTCTACATCTTTTTCGAGTAGCCCATGACAGATAACTACCACCAATCTATCAGACTACCTCCGTTTTATCTCATCAGTACGAGATTTTCTATGCAAGCAATTCCTTGATAAATGATAGTGATATTGTGACAGAATCAAGGGTACTGATCGGTAGCATCTCATCAATACATTGTTGGATATGTTGGTTGATCATTCCCATATGGTAATAAACTTCCCCAATGCAGCTGAACAATGAAAATTGACCAAATATATTTTCATTTTACTTCCTCACCCTTTGACCCCTTGATACAAAGATCCCAAGCAAGTTCTGTGTATGAAATCAGATGCAGAGTACGGGATCACACTTGAAAATCAAATGTGAGTACAGCTCAGGCCGCGACAGGATCATAATAGAACATTTGGAATGGCCAGTCAAAGCTCAGCTATCTGCGATTCAACAGTTGTCCGGTCAAGGCAATGCCTGCTGTCCACGTCGGGTTCAAATAAATGTGCTGTACAATAAAACCATTCTTAACTCCAAAGTCAGCCGGTCACTATCCAATCAAAGAGTCAAAACGAGTTGCAGGACACGGAACGAATCAAGTAAAATACAACGCATATGGTATAACACACGAGCAACGACGACTCCGCCTCGAAGTACAAGTTTACTCAAGCTTGGAGGAGTAGACCCTCGCCAATATCATCTCCAACCCCAGTTCGGACAACAATTGAAGCTTGGATATCGTCATTGTCAACGGGTGGGAGACCCACCGGCAAAAGCCGTGGTGCCGGTGGACAAATCAAATATTCATCCCCCGAGTTGTTTGATGAAGGATGACTGGAATCTAGGACAAAATCCAGCTGATGGAACAACGTGAGTGTGTGTGTCAGCTCACGGTCTGGGGCCTTATCTCCGCCGCTATCTCTGCCACCATCCAACGTATTCATGACCGATGAATCAACATGGTGCATCATCGTCTGGAAACAGGCAGTAAGCCTTCTACCAGAGACCTGTTGGCAGATGAAAACACCTGTGGAAAGGGGGCTATGTTCGAGATTGAGGAAGAGCAATGAAGAGGTACCAGACCTCCGGCCGCCAAGTTATAGAAACCACCAGACACCAGCAGGTTCGGCTTTGCCTATTACAGAAGAATGGGCCTCGGTTTTTTTCGGTGCATTCGTCAACCACAATTCGTGCTTCTGGGACGAAAGACAAAACGGAGTTTGGCAACTTGCGTTGATTCTTTGTAGACGACGCATCAGGACTCGAGTCAGCAGATTTCTCACAATATGGGTGGATCCGGCCAAACTTGGGTTCCCGTATTATTGGATAAGACAGGATACGCGTCCACCCCTTGTACCATATACATGAGCTGTATAGTCAGGCCTGCGATGAACTGCACAGCTCCGATTCCAAAATAAACCTCATGAGCATTGCTGTGTTTCCACATGGGGTCGACAGGTGAAGTCACTGCAACTCTTGTCAGTGTTTCGATGACGTATCATAGCATGTACAGGACAAGATAGTAAGTATAAGTTGGGGTGGTATATGCAAATTTGTATCTTTGTTCTATCAGTACATCCCATACTTCTCTTGAATCTC
>Ga0153942_1000931_pt1 | contig 11824 bp, 14 predicted proteins | sample TSNJ026MetaG_FD_104731 | JGI IMG/M metagenome (GOLD analysis project Ga0153942, IMG submission 104731) | Attine ant fungus gardens microbial communities from New Jersey, USA - TSNJ026 MetaG | ecosystem: Host-associated > Fungi > Mycelium > Unclassified | place: USA: New Jersey, Brendan T. Byrne... | reverse complement strand
TATGCTCTCAATATCAACGTCGTTTCAAAGATGATTTCATATGTAAAAGCAAGTAACTGGTATTGCTTTTTCCCGAAAAAAATTATAGAAAAGGATTTGCATGAAGGATCACTGATTGAAATTCCGTTTCTTGACATTGATCTTCCCACAAAGCCAAGTTTTATGGTCTACAGTAACAGTTACGAGAAAAACGATGCTCTTGTAAAACTTATTGATTTGATTGAGCAGGATTACGTTCAGGCTTAACGCATCAAAACTCCGGTGAGCACAAGCAGCTTGTCTTACTGAATTTTCAAAGCATAGGACGCCCTGCAAGAAAGCATAAACAGGCAAACCGTCTACCCCCAGTAAAATCCATATACCCGAATGTCCAAGTTTCAGCCACAGGTTATGAACCCTTGTTGCCCTTTATAACTTTCATAGAAAAGCAGCGGGCCAACAAGCCCGCTGCTTCCATATATTTTACCATGTATCAATAGCTAACATGTGTTTGAAAAATTGCCAGGGGCAATAAGATAAAGACAAAAGCCAATAAAAATATCTTTTGACAAAGCAGAAATCATGGTATATACTATCCTCAACAGGAATTTCCAAGTGTAACAAAAATCGCGGCAGACTGATGTGTTGGTAGCACATCAGCCCTGCATAAGGTGAAGACACCACCCTACACAACCGGAAATCCGGCACCGCAACAAACAGTATACCATAAATCCCTTTATCTTTAAAGTAGGATTTCGGTTCTGTTTTGTGTTGCCACCAGATCAAGAATCTGCGCGTGTATGGGTATCGCTGCATTTTGCAGCCGCCTTTACACGCGCTTTTTGTTGCCCGGACGCCCCGGGCCGAAGCCCGGGGCGGGGAGATTCCTGCGGGCTGCGGAGAAAAGCCGGGAGGAATATTCCGCCGCGCTTTCCAATCCCAACCGCCGCCTGCGGGAGGAACCATGTACATCCACAAAATGGGTACCATTGCCTACGAAGCAGCCTTGGCGGAGCTGGCCCGCTCCGGACACAAAGAGCCGCTGCAAGCGTTTTATGCCGTTGACATCAGCGTCAATGACGGTAACCGAAGGGCGGTTTGCTGCCCTGAAATTTGCCTGCTTTCGCCAGACTCTTTTTAGTGGCGCGGGTTTTCCGGCTGGTCTGCTTTGCGTGGAACTCGTTGAAAAAGTTATACATGGGCATCATGTCGGCGGATGGCTCATCGTCCAGCAAGCTGTCATAGCGATCGCCGATAGCAATGAAGCGTACGCCCATCCGGGGGAATATCTGCTCGATGTACTGGCCGGTCCCGATGTACTCCCGCCCCAGCCGGGACAGGTCTTTGACGATCACCATGTTGATCTTTTTCTCAGTGATATCTCCCAACATCTGCTGAAACCCCGGGCGGTCAAAACTGGTGCCGCTGACCCCGTCATCCACATATTCGCCTGCGATCCGGAAGCCCTGCTGGTTGGCATAGTCGGTAAGGATTTGCCGCTGGTTGGTGATGGAGTTGCTCTCCTGTTTGGCATCCTCGTCTCTGGAAAGGCGCAGGTAAAGCGCCGCGTTGTATCCGTTTGGGGGAATAATATTCATAAACACCTCCTGGTTCTCCCCGCAAAACGGCTTGTGGATTCGCAACCACAGGATACCACAAACCGTCGGGGAAAGCTATGGGTATACCGATTTATTTCTGTTCGGTTTCCACGCCCGAAATGTCCCGCTTGATTAACCGCACCAGTGCGTCGAGGATATCGTCGGTGGTACCCTCCGGACACTCGCTGGTAATGCTATAAATGGTATTGCCGATTTTAGTTTCATAGGTGATACTGAATTCAGAGGTCAGCATTAATTTTCCTCCATTCCTTCAAGCTCCACGCTGTTTCTGATGGCTTTAGGAAGTGTAATAAAGCCCCTTGTTTCGTTTACAAGCTTAACCGCCTTTTTGCGAACCTCTTGTGTATCTCTATAAGTCAGCTCACAAAATGAAGCCAGAAGAACATGGACTTGCGCCATCTCTATCGCTATTTTATATGACAGCTTAGCCATCCTCTCCTCCATATTTTTGATTTCACTTCGTTCGATTGCGCCGTAGACGCTGGCGATCTCCTGCGAAAATTCCTTGAGAAGATCCTTCCCCAAGTAAGCTCTGACAGCCTTTTCAATTAGCTCGGAACGGTTTGAGCAGCCCAATTTGCTGATGCTTTCATCCGCAAGTCTGAGTGTATCGTTGTCCATTGTTACCGTTATCTTCTGTGAATTTCGTTTCATCTTACTCATCCTCCTGATCATCCAGACCGTGCTGGAATCGATAGATACTATTGAAATCTACAGTCCCATATGATTTTTTAACATCTGCAACACACCTCATTCGAAGCTGGTCCAGCATGCCCTCACCAACGTTGGCTTGATATGCACTGACATGAGACGCAATCGCTACTTCTACTGCAAGCCTGAATATTTGCTTGCATACTTGAGCCTCCAAAAGACGGAGCTGCTCTTTGCACGGCGCATGCAGCGTCTCCGATAAATATTTCCCAGCTCTTTCAGTGTTGAGATACCCCATAAAAAACTCTACAGCGGCACAAATAAACTCGCTCCGGCTGCTATAATCATGTGATGGATATAACTCATCCATCTGCTTCATCAGGTCGGATTGCATCCAGATAGACAACCTGGTCTTTTTTTGTTCCGGCATATTGATTCTCCTTTTTCTTTTGAATAGTGTTGATTTCCGGTTTAGACATCCCAACAGAGCCCATTATGCAGGCATTTATTTCATACGGGACATCCTGACCGGAAACGAAATCGGCTTTTGGCACCTGTTCTCGTCTCCCCGAACGGCGTTGCCGTGCGGTGTTTTCCTCCGGCGGGGGAGGCCCAAGCCACCCCGCCTTTAACCTGCTATACCATCCACACCACACGAAAAGGCTCTCCCACAGGGCGGGAAAGCTACCCGGGCGGTTCCGCCGGCGTGCCGGATCAGGCAAACCCCGCCGAAGCCGACAGTCTCGCCCCGGGACCGCGCAGCTTCTCCTGCGGACAACCGGATCAGGCGTGGGAGTACCAGGTGCGTTTGGATGCCCGGAGAGGACGAGACGTCGGGGCAAATGCCGCAGGAAAAGAGAGGGAACGGGAGCTGGCGGTATCCCTACCCCGGAGGGGGGTGCTGTTCTCAAAATCCGCGTCATTTGTCGGGAGAAATACACCACAGTTGTTTTTTAGGGCCCGTTCCCGGCCAAACCGGAGAAGCCGGTGTCTGCCCCTGCCTCAGTTTGCATGTAATCGAAGGGATGTCTTATCTTATCTGTGGCCATGCCCATAATTTCGCGTTTGAGGCTCAAAAACCCCAACACCAGCCCAGCATTTCGACAAGACAGCGAGCCGGCAAGGGTAATCCCCCGTCCGCCCGCCTGCCTGTCCAAAATACCGGGAGACATCCCCACAAATTGCGCCGGCTGACTTCCATCTGATAGCGGTCGCGGCCAAGCCGGAGAATCCGGTGTCTGCCCTCGCCTCAGTTCGCATGTATCGGATGCTCCAACCGGAGAGAAGGCTGAGCCTCTTCCTGCGTTCCCGATGCCTCCGGGTCGTCGGAATTATGTTTGGTTACCAGGGAGATGTTCCCGGTCTCCATCTGCCTTCGAGCCCGTTCTCTGTATGCCGCGCGCTTTGTCTGGTCGAAGGGTTGTGTGAGCATGATGCTCATCCGCTGTTTGGGGAGCGTGTAGGTAACCCCGCCATAAATATCCTCGTTCTCCATCACAGCGACGCCCGGATAAGCGGCGGCGTACTTTTTCAGCCGCTTCTTTAGCTTTGCGTTGTAGGTAAATACCTGCGCGGCGTCCTCTCCTTCGTTGAAGAGGATGATGGTTTCTTTCTCAGTTTTGGTCAGTTTCAAGCGGCATACCTCCTGCGGATCGACTCGCGTTTTTCTTCCTGGTCTTAATAAATACTTCTCATTAGTCTTGTTGAGATTCGTCTTCTTGTTCCTATCCATCTGTGAGACAGTCCCTGTCCGAGAGGGAGATACACCCCGGTTCAAGCAGGAGATAGGAGTTGTTGATCTGGCGGCCGCTGCGGTAATGATGCTTTCGCTCAATCAGTCTCTCCTCCTCCAGAATCTCAAGCGCTCTGCTGACCGAGCTTACCGCGATGCCGCAGGCGTTGGCGATGGTTCTCTTGCTGGGGTAGCAGCCGTTCTGCGGGTTATTGCATCTGAGCAGGTAGCTGTAGACATAAAAGGCGACAGGGCTCAATTGGAATTTGAAAATCCAGTTCGGCATCTTAAAGAAGCCGTTGTCCGAGTTTGTTTTTTTGCTTGGTTTTACTGTACTCATATGGGAACCTCCTTGCTGTTATTGATTTTCACATCCTTCAACGTAACCACGCCAATTCATTATTGCGGTCCCGGGGAGAGTGATGCTGCAGACAATTCCGCCTGCTTTGATAATTTGCGGTCTACCCTTTAAAGACACTTTACCTCCGATTTCTGGTGCGCTTTTTTACACAATCAAAAAAAATTACATTTACACTCTGATTCACCCCTATCTATAAAAGACGGATTACCCCCTGTTTTTGGGAACATTATTTGGAATAAATTTAATGAAAAAATATACGCCTGCCCTTTAAAGACGTTTTACCCTCGATTTCTGGTGCGCTTTTTAAGCAAACATAAAAAAATTTACATTTACATTCCGTTTCCCCTGTCTATAAAAGACGGATTACCCCTGATTTCTCATGCGCTTTTTTATGCGATTTTTTAAATTTACAATTACCTCCCATATTCGCCCCTATCTATAAAAGACACTTTGCCCCCGGTTTTAGACAATCTTTTTTTAGTAAATCTCTGTTTTGTCCAATAATTTATGCCTATGCAAAACATGTCCCACAAAAAAATTCCCGAGTTAAGGCCGCCTGCCATAACTCGGGGATTCTCTCTATTCGATTTGCTTACTTAAGCGTTGGGCTGTCACCAATGGCTTATCTGACCGAGGGGTTAGAACATCCTACCTCAGATCGTCTTCTATAAGCCCGTCGTTCCTGTAAGCCCTCCCGCCCTGTCGGAAGAGCAGGGCGGCAATCTTGTCCATTTGCAGGTTGACGGTAATGCCCTTCTCTCTCCATCGAGATTCCAGCAGGGCCGCCACCCGGCGGATTTGCTCGTCCAAGCTGAAGTGTTCCCTGTCCGTCAGAATGCTGATATTTTCTATCTTGGACAGATTCAGCACATTTGTGGCAAGTCCCGCCAGGCGCTCCGATTCGCTGATGATGATATCGGTGTACTCCTCCCGTTCCTCTTCGGGCAAGTCCTTGTCCTTGAGCAGCTTGGCGAAGCCCCGGATAGAGACGATGGGCGTCTTGAACTCATGGGAGAAGTTGGACACAAAGTCACTGCGCAGCGTTTCGATGCTGCCCAACTCCTCCACCATCTTGTTGAAGCTGCGGTTCAAATCCTTAAATTCCGGCAAATGGCTTTCTTTGAGGCGCACGGAGAAATCCCCTTCCGCTACAGCCCGTGTGGCATCAATGACGTCCCGGACCGGTTTCAGCGTCCGGTTGCCGCCCAAAGCGGTCATCACGGTGCTCAGCAAGATGCTGAATGCCAGCATGGCCAGCACCGGCAGCAACGGACTGCGCCCGCTGCCAAATGGATCAATCACGCCCAGATGGGAGAGCACCCCTACAAAGACACCCATGATACCCATCGACACCAGCATAACGATAAAGACAAACATCGTTATCATAAAACGCAGGCCGATCTTCCTCTTACTAAATCTTGGCTTCTCCCTCATTGCAGTTTCTCCGCCTTGTACCCCACCCCGCGCACCGTGACAATCTCAAAGTCCCGATTGCCTTTCACCCTATCGCGCAGACGATTGATGTGGACATTTACGGTGTGGTCGTCCGTATCGGAATCCATGCCCCATATCTCGTCCATAAGCCTCCCGACATCTTCCGGGGCTTTGGATATGACAGCAACAGAAAAATACATACGCATCTCCTTTCTGGTGTTTCTATACAGATGTGGGAATCCCACAACATGACAGACCGTTGGGTAGTCAGTTTGTTTTCATAGCCGCCTGATTCAGCAGTATGAGTATTGTATCGTCGCAGCCCTTGTCAAGAAACTGGTCTCCCGGAAGGGAAAGCAGCTTGTGGGGGTGTTTCCACAGGGCGCTGGCGCGCTCCATGGCAGTCCACAGCTTTTCCTTTCCGATTGCGACGCTTTCATTGATATTTCGGTACTTGTCACGGTCAAAGACCTCCACAACTGTGTGAAAGCCCCTGTCGGCAAGTTCGATTAACACCTCCTCGATATTATGCAGGTTCCCGGCCCCCGGCAGCCCGATCACGGAAAACCGGATACCGGGACAGAGCCTGCGGTATAGATGATAGATCATATCGGCCTTTAGGATACCCTCCGTAATGAACAGGAATCCGCCAAAGAAGTCACCGGCAAAATGCAGCTCGCCATAGGATTTACTCCCGCCTTCCATATTGGTGGAATAGAAGGGAAGGTATTTGCCGTAATCCAGCCGCAGCTGCAATGATCCGATGTACCCGTCCAAGCCCCGAACCGGGATGAGGTATCCGGGAAATGGAGCGTAGATACTCCATTTCCCGGCTTTGTTTTTGAAGAATCCCGGAATGTGTTCGGGGGACACGCCAAGACCGATTAGCTCCGACGCCAGTTTTTCATGTCCGGTTGTCGGCGCCGATTTGTAGCCCAGCTTCACAATGTCGCTGTCTGTCATGCCCCTGCGGATGAGATCACGCCGGTGGCCCCTGTTCAGCGGAAGCCGGTCCAGCATGCTCCTGTACGCAAAATGACGTTCATAGCGCGTTCGCTGCTGCCGTTCCGCTTCGTCTTGCTTGACGGCCTCGCGGCGGACGGTTTCATTTCTCCTCTTTGTCTGGAGCGGCAGCCCCGAGTGGTACGCGTTCATTTCAGCGTGGGCCTGTTGCAGGCCGACGCCGCGAAGACGCGCATACAACTCCAGCATGCCGCCCTGGGCGGGGCAGCGGTTACAGCGGAAGGTGTTGCCGGCTATGTTGATGTTCAAATGCTTTTTCTTATCGTCGCAGAAAGAACAGCGGTAGTTACCCGATGATCCGCGTATCTGGTCTCTCGGAATCCCGAGAGCGTCCATCACGTCAATCATCGAATAATCGAAATCGTAGTCTCGCAAGCACCTCCCCCATTTCCTGTGAAATCAGAGATTGTTAGCTCGCCTTCTTACCACCTTTCGCCGCGCTGAGCAGAAGCTTCGCCGCCTTGACAACCGTCTGGGCCTCATCGGTCTTAGCCGAGAAACGGCTGACAAGCCATGTGATCAGACCTGCGTTTTCAATGGATATCTGGCCCAGCGTCATGCCATAGTAGGGATTGGTCTTGCTGATCACCGTGCATTCAAGCGCCATCGCTTCGCCAACCGTCATACCGGCCTCGGCCTCCGTGATTACCTCGACAAACGGGGAAGGCTTTTCCTCACTCATTGTCCATCCGGGAGCCGGGGCCGGTTTTGCCGCCGCAGCCTTGGGTTTGCCCTTGTCGGATGACTGCGCCTCTTCCTTTGGTTTGGAATCCGGTTCAGAGTCAGGGGAAGATTTTGCGGGCTCCGCTGATTTCTCCGGCACGCCCGGTTCCTGTTCGGGAACGCCGGACACGTCGTCGGGAAGTCCCGGTTCCCGCTCGGGGATGTCGGACGGCTCTGCGGACGGTGGAGCGCTGTCCGTCTGCGGCTCGTTCCCCGGTTCTTCGTTTTGCGCCAGAACGTCCCCCATGCTCACCTGCGTGGGATCAGTCGGATTTTCAGCGGATTCCGATTCCTTGCCTTTTTTCACGGCCTCCAACAAGACAGGGGAGGCAGCCGCCACCGGGATACCGTTCTTTTTCTCCGTTTCCTGTTTCCCGTTGTTCCTCACAGGGGTATCGGAGGGGCCGCCCTCGGTGACATAGGCGTCGGCGGAATGGCTGTTAAAGCCGGCCGCCCCCAGAGCCCTTACCCGCGCGCGGGTTGCCGCCGTTTCCAGATGCTTGTTCTCAATCGACGGATTGACCTCGTCATACCGACAGGAACCGTAATCCTCGGTGATGTATGCCGTTTCCGGATCATTGCGGTTGGCGTAAATGCGGCTATGGAAGATGATCTCCGTGTCGTTCTTCTCAACCAGCCGCACGCTGATCTTACCCTCGGGATATTTCAGCCAGAACCACGTCAGCCGGGGCTGGTGCTCCAGGTATTCGGCGCCGCTGTCCAGCGTCACCATCAATTCACCCGGATTGAAACCGCGGACCTTATTGATCTCCAGTACGAGGGCCTTTGTGCTTTCACTGATACTCTGTTTCATCGAATACTCCTCTCAAAATCAAAAGTGGCGCAAAAAAGGAGCTGACATATCGTCCGCTCCCGTTTCCGGTATTTTCAGTTTTGCCCTTTCCTCCTTTCCCTCACATCAGCTTTGTATCTATGTCAAAGGAAGCCGCCTGAATAGGCGGAACCTCCCGTTGTCTTCACGGAGCGTCAGCGCTCCATGTCCCTGCTGATTCCTGCCAAAATCGCGGATACCCAATCCTTTGCGTCAAGTAGCGGTTTCAAACCACACAGCTTGACATACCGGCTATAGCTGGACTGGATTGTATCCCGTCTCCTCACTTCATCGGAATCCTCCGCAAGGCCGTATCCAAATTCCCGAGCAAAGCGCAGATGTCCCTCCTTACCGTGATAGATACATCCTGCCGGTATCAGATTTTGATAGTTGCTTTCCGCGGCACGAAACAGCCGATCCATATATTCGCGGCTCTCCACTACACACCTCCTCTTTGTGGGAAACAAAAAAGGCGCGGCATACCCGGAAAGGGTATACTACGCCTATTTGACTAAAAATTCCGTTCACCAGGGGCAGTTAAGCCCTCTGCTCTCCATCCTTACGTCCCAATTAAGGGCCTACAGCTAAAATATTTCATGTAAATAAATTATATATGCCTTCTGTTTTTACGTCAACACTATATGTTGTGGTGCGTAAAAACGGAAACAGGTCAAAAGCACCCCCACAATCATCCAAAATCGCTCCGAAGTCATTTTTTCTTATCTCTTTGAATTACTGCCCCTTACCTTGCTTATCCTCCTCATATTCACGGAGAAAGCGCTCACATAAAGCCGTGCGGCTGATAACGAATTTCAAATAATAGTCGCCAAGTTCAACGGGGTAAACATTGTCTAAGGATTCTAACGCGTCGTCCAGCGCCTTTTCATCGAACACCGAAAACCGCTTAAACATGGAAAGGCAGGCGTTCTTGCCCGCCGCGCCATATCGCTCGGTTAAAATGCGTAATATAATCCCGTATTTGTCATATTCCGTGAAGTTCAGCTTCGCTTCAAATATTTTGAGGGCGTCCTGCCTATTTTTACGGCCAATAAGCACTATATCATAACTCCCGATGTTGAAAGAAGCGGCGTTATCGAGCTTGAATAGCCGCCCCTGCCCATCAAGGTAAAATTCTTGCGAATCCTCTTCGTTTAGGATTACATACAGCGTTTGAAACGCGCAGAAATCGGCAATATACCCCTCATTATCATCGGCATTTTTGTCATACAGGTACTTCCGGGCCTCAGCAATAAAGCGGATGCCCGCTGCGTATTTGAGTTTTGAGTTATTGTGAAACAACTTTACCTCCGGCGTATTCAGTCCAAGCGCGGAGGCAATCTTGTGGTATATATACTCGTTGCAGGCAAGCTCCGGTGTTGCGCTCTTGACGATATATTGAATTTGGGGATCTGTCTTTGCAGTCGCAAGCTGCAAAGCGCCGCTGTCGCCACCGATACCGGGATTGAACGGCTCAAATGTGAAATCCCCGGCTTGCAATATATCGTCGTTTACAGGCATTCAGACTCTCCATTTCTTATCCCGTTTTTTTGCATGAATTTATCCCTATTAACAATAGCCCTTTCTTAATCACATCTGTATTATATCGGGAGCAAAGGCTATTTTCCGCTTACCGTCTCATACGGCCAGTCAATAATGCCACCAAAGTCATATATATTGATATACCCCATTCCGGTGAGAGCTTTTGCGGCGGCTTCACTTCTCTTGCCGCTCCTGCAATAGCACCCCGTCCCAGGCTCCCAATTCATATTGCTTCTCCTATTAATCAAGCTTGTCCAAGTATTTCGCCATCTGGGTCATAACTTAAATTTAGTTGTTGATATGGAAAGTATCTCTTTGCCGATGTTTCTCGAAAACCGCCGATGTGCATCCGGACGCAACCGCCGTTTATTAAAGCGTCAATGAACAAATAAACTGCGATATTCATTTATTATGGAAACGCGGAAGTTGGGCTAAATGCCCATTTTGCTTATTAGTGGAAGTTCGTTTTTCTATTAAGAAATTTTCGTCATAAACAAACTGCGAAATTCACTTATATATGGATTAAGCAAAGTTACATGGCCGTTCAGTTGTTAAACATTAGGCGAAGATTGCTTCTACTTTCATCTTAATCCCAACTTTAATTTAACCCCATTAATGTCTATACTTGTTTCGTTTGTTTTTAAAAAATTGCTTCGTAATCCATCTAGTGTAACATTAATAAAATTTAACTTCGCTAAGTTCTGTGTTGCATCAACCGTCATCATTTCAAGTTCATCTTTTACCTTGTTATAATTCTTCTCATCTTTTTCGCCCATTGCAATCAGCGATTTTCTCAAACATGAGTACAAGCCATTAAAACGGTTATCTTCAAATCCCTCTTCAAATCTAAGATTGACTAATTCTAAAACATACGACATTTTAGCTATATCATCAATATCAGAAATAGCATTTTGCATAGATTCTTCTTGTGTGAACTCATCTGCAGCAGCTCTTGTTTGCATTATTTGGTGAATAAAATACTCAATCCCTGTATTACATCCCATAAGTATTAAATATCGCATCATCCTATCTCTGTATTCTGATTTTTCAGCAGCACTAGCTCTTTTCGTCAGCACTTCAACTAGCTCATCATGTTTTCGCTGATAAAGTTTCTCAGCCGCATACAAAAGTGTTTCATCATCTAGCTTTTCAGCTACATCGTGATAAAATTTATCTATATCCATAATTTCAATTAGATAATCGATAGATGCCCTTCTATACCATGTATCATGTCTTTTGTTTATACAAACGCCAATAGCAACATCCACTATTTCCGCAATCTTTCTTTTGGCGCAATATTTAAGATGGTCATCGTACACATCGCCCATGAAAATTCCGTCTTTTAAATTAGAAATTACTTTGTTCTTCAGCTTCTGTGGCGTTGCATGCTTTTCGACATAATCAAAACAGCTATATCTCTGATTACCCTTACCGATATACATCGCAATTGGAAGCAGTAGCATATCAAGCATAATATTATCGGTATATTCAAAATCAAGATACATCGCAAAAAAAGTAATGGCTGGTACCCAATTTGGCCTTATCCAACTGCCATCATTTCTAAATTCTATTTCTTTTATAAAATCCCCATTCCCAAAATAGTTGTCGCACAATGCTCTTATGTATTCTTTTTGATGTTCGCTAATATCCACTTTTACTTGCTTATTTTCTAGCACCTTGAGAATTTCTTGAATTTGAAAATACACCCAATCAACCGTTTCTAATGATGCAGCTATTTCCTGTGTTTCATCTTTCCAACCATAGCATATACAATGCTGCACTTTACGCAAATCCTCACGCCCTCTAAAGAGTTCGTATTTCAAGCGTTTGGCTTCCTTACGAGTAATTCTAGGTTTACATCCCAACCTAACCACTTCATCAATTAGTGCTTGGAATTCGTCTTTGCTAAACAGCGCATTAAAAAAACGCTG
>Ga0153942_1000928_pt1 | contig 11844 bp, 9 predicted proteins | sample TSNJ026MetaG_FD_104731 | JGI IMG/M metagenome (GOLD analysis project Ga0153942, IMG submission 104731) | Attine ant fungus gardens microbial communities from New Jersey, USA - TSNJ026 MetaG | ecosystem: Host-associated > Fungi > Mycelium > Unclassified | place: USA: New Jersey, Brendan T. Byrne... | reverse complement strand
TGTACGCCATATATCAGCGTATTAAGCGGAGTGGTAATGCTGTTTATAACTATATGCGTCAGGAGACGGTTGGTTATTAATATGATCGCGACTACAATAATAAGCAAGAAAATACTTACGTTAAACATGTATTGGTAATAGGGTGAATATTCTAGGTCGGCTGTATTGTGTAAATAGTCATCAGCGAACAGGACCGTGTAATCTCCGGCGTCTATTCTAAAAATGCCGGTATTATCCTTTGAAAAATAATGGTCGCCATCCTCCAGCAGAATAGACTCAATAAAGGAATCTTCCAAAGGGACGCCTACTATATACTGTTGCTTTCCGTCCATATATATGGACAGAGACATGTTTTCGTTGCCGGAGCTTTCACTAAAATACTCTATATCTGATTTTATCTCTTCAATATCCATCTGCGTCCATTCTTCCGTAAGGCTCTTAACCTGTATGGCAGTATGAAAAAACTCGTTTCTTTCATCAAGCGCCCGGGTATCTTTAATACCTGCTATAGTCATAACTGCGGTTACTAAAACAGTTGCTACGGTTATGCTGAGCAAGATCGGAATTATAAGCATCATTATATTAGAAATAAATAAACGGCGTTTGATAGTCAAAATGTTCACCTTCCTTTCAATAATTACAACTATAATATACAAATGTAAACTGCTAATCAAATGTTTTTAAACTAAAGGTAAACAATTAAAATTAGGCTATGTTTTTAACTTTAATTTATAAACTGTTTAACTCTTTAGCGTTGTGAGTTTAACATTCCGGATTATACTCGTTTTATCAAGCGAAAGGCAAACCCTGAAACATTAAGAAGGAAGGTAGATAAAATGAGAATAAAATCAACGGCTATTATATTAATACTAATTACGGTATTTAGCCAGACGGCTGTTTACGCGTCGGAAGAAGCCCAACGGCCGGAGCTTACGGTCGGCCAGGCGTTGACAATGGCCGTAAGTAACAGCGGCAACATCAAATCGCTTCAGGAAAGCGAGGTTTCTCTTAAGAACACCGTCACCAGCGCAAGGGACACAATGCTGGACAGTACCACTAACACCGCGTATGTGAACGCTTATAAGAGCATGACCGAGGCCCAGCTTTCACTGTCTTTACTTGAAACAGATACAAAGGTGCAAAAAGAGAAGCTGGAATATAACTTGAAAAGCTATTTTGCCCAGATCATAGCGGCGGAAAACAACCTGGCCCTTACGGATAAGCAGCTGGAGCTGGATAAGAGAAGTCTTGATATTTCCGCTCTTAGGCTGCAGCTGGGGCTTATAAGCCAAAGCGCCTACGACAGCGCGGTATATTCTTATGAGTCCGCGCTGATATCCCGGGATAACGCGGCGGCTAATATTGATTCCTATTACCGAAGTTTGAACGATCTTATGGGGCAAAGGCTGGATAAAAAGTATACGCTTGTCCTGGAGCTTGATTACGAGCCTATAGGGGATAGCTTTAACATGACTACATCTATAGCACGCGCCATAGAAAACAGCTCGGACATAAAGAATCTGGAGAAAAAAGTATACCTGGCTCAATATGACGCGGATACAAAAACATATCAATTGCTTGACAACAATGGAAACTTTACCGTTACCGAATACAACACGGCAAAGCAGGAGGCCGGCAATGCCGTTGCCCAGGCAGCCAGAAACCTTGAGAACAGCAAAACCTCAATAGAGATGAATCTAAGAAGCAATTATGATTCCATAAAGGGCCTGGAACGCACATATGAGTCAAGTGTTAAAGAGCTTGCACAATTGCAGTCTGAGCTGGGCATTTTGCAGGCAAAGCTTGAGCTGGGTAAGGTTACCCAATTGGAGGTAGATTTAAAGGCATTGAGCGTAGAAAAGACGGAGGAAATCATTCGCTCTACGGTTTATGACCACGAAATAAAGTTGATGACATTGATCAACCCTGATCTTGCCTCGCAATAAGAAATATATAAAATTTGGAGGGATATAACAATGAAAAATAAAAAAAAGATTATTACAGTGGCAGTGCTGGTTGCGGTTTTAGCAGTTGTTATGGGTATGAATGTACTCGGCGGCAGCTCACCGGTATTGGCAAGCTATACCGAAATTTACCCTACGGAGCTGAGCAACAGCATCAGCGTAAAAGGGACGGTAGAAAGCATTGAAAAGAGAAATGTCTACACAACGCTGGGGCTTACGATCAAAACAGTAAACGTGGAAGCCGGAGACAGTGTAACCGCCGGACAGGTTCTATGCGAAATGGATACGGAGGAACTTGAACTGGACATAGCCCAAAAAAAAGCAAACCTGAGCGTTACGCAGCAAAGCAGTCTTAATCAGCTGCAAAATAGCCAGCGGATTTACAACGAAGCGGCCTCAAACCTGAATAGCGGCACTAACAACCAAATAGTAAACGCGGATGCCTCCTTTGAGACTGCGAAAATAAATTTGGAAAACGCTCAAAGAGATTATGATAACGCTTTAGAGGATTATCAGAATAATACCGATGCGCAAATCACTACCGCCGAAAGCAATCTGACAAGCGCCGGGCTTGATTTGGAAACCAAACGGACGGCGTACGAAAGCAATAAAGCGCTGTATGGCGCGGGGGGCGTATCAAAGGATGAGCTGACATCGTCGGAAGACTCCTATATTAATGCTCAAAGCAAATACAATGACGCTGTAACAAGCCTTGAAAACGCGAAAGCCTCCCAGAGCAGATCGTTGGAGCAGCTGGAGAACGCTCTTAAAGCAGCACGGGTAAATTATGATAACGCGGCGGCTTCTAAGAATTCGGCTGTTTCAAACGCCAAGCAGGATCTGGAAAGCTACCAAAGCAATGTAACAAGCTCTCAAATTTCTATGAACAGCGATTCCGAATTGATCTCCATACAAAAGCTGGAAAAACAGCTTGAGGATTCAAAAGTTAAAGCTCCCGTATCCGGTACGGTCACGGCTGTATACGCTAAGGAAGGAGCCGCAGGCTCAGGTCTTCTGTTTATAATAGAGGATACGGACAATTTAAAAATCTCGACAACAATAAAAGAATATGATGTCGGAAGCGTTAAGCCCGGTATGCCGGTCACAATAAAATCTGATTCCACCGGCGACGCGGTATATGAAGGCATAGTCAGTAAAATAAACCCGGCGGCTGTCAAAAACTCTGGAGGTGAAACCGATTCAACCAAAGATATAGAGTTTGGCTCGGAAATAGAAGTGACCTCTAAAAACACGGATTTAAAAATAGGGCTGACAGCAAGGCTGACCATAGTATTGGAGAACAAAGAAGGGGTATACAGTGTTCCTTACGACGCGGTAGCAAAAGATGAAAATGGCGATAGTGTGGTTTATGTAGCGGTACAAAATGATCAGAATAGCTATACTGCCAAAAAAACCGCAGTGACAACAGGTCTTGAAACAGATTTTTATACTGAAATATCCGGAGACGGGCTTTCAGACGGAGCGAAAATAATAAATGACGCCTCTAACATGGAGGACGGAATGCTGGTCACGCTGAACTAGGCAGTGGGAAAATAAAGGAGGAAGAAAGCATGAATACCGTAATCAATATGAAGGATATCATAAAATCATTTTATGTAGGAACAGCTAATGAGCTGCAGGTTTTAAACGAAATTAATCTTACAGTTAACAAGGGCCAATTCGTGTCTATTGTCGGGCAGTCAGGCTCCGGCAAATCAACCCTTATGAATTTAATAGGGGCTCTGGACAGGCCAACATCAGGTGAATATTGGCTTGACAATATGGATATAAGCACCTTGAGCGACAATGACCTATCGGATATTCGTAATCAAAAAATAGGGTTCGTTTTTCAAACCTTTAATCTTATTCCAAGGAGCAGCGCTCTCAGGAATGTAGAGCTTCCGATGCTTTACAAAGGAGAAAGCCCATCCAAGCGTACGAAAAGGGCAAAGGAGCTTTTGGATATGGTAGGCATGGGCGACCGGATGAACCATTTGCCAAACGAGTTATCAGGAGGGCAAAAGCAGCGGGTTGCCATCGCAAGGGCTATGGCAAACGACCCTTCCATAATACTTGCCGATGAGCCTACAGGAGCGCTGGATTCCAAGACAGGGCGTCTGGTAATGGATATTTTTCACAAGCTTAACAGAGAAGAAGGAAAAACTATTTTGCTTATAACCCACAATAACGAGCTGGCGGAAGAGACGGAGCGGGTACTTGTTATCAGGGACGGACGTATAATCAAAGAAAGGATCCCTATGGCCGCGTAAGCCGTACAGCAGCCATCCCCTCTGTCATTGCGGGCGTTCCCGCCTCGTCTCGACCCGCAATCCCCCGACCCCTGTCATTGCGGGCTCGACCCGCAATCTCTTTAGTATTGGCAAAGTTTTGGGGATCCCGGGTCAAGCCCGGGATGACGAGGAAGGACAGGGGATTGCGGGCTCGACCCGCAATGACAGGGGGGTAACGAAAGTCTTACAGCCGGCAACACTCTTCCGGTTTATCCGGGTTAGTTAGAGGGAGGAATTAAATTATGTATCTAATGGAGAATATTAAGCTTGCCATAGAAGGGCTTAAGTCAAATAAAATGCGCTCTTTGCTGACAATGCTTGGAATTATAATAGGTATCGGATCAGTTATCGCTATCGTGACGGTAGGCAATTCGATGACGGATTCCGTTTCGGCCTCCATGCAGAGCCTGGGCGCGACCAATATCATGGTTAACGTGCAGGAAGTGGACCAGGAGGACAAGGGGCCGACGAATACGAGCAGCATAGATGAAAGCGATTTGATCACGGATGAAATGATAGATAAATATCTGAAAATTTACGGCAATAATGTTGAAGCCATAAGCTTGTCAAGCTCCGGAGGCTCCGGAAAGGCAAAGGAAGGGCGCTTGTACGCCAACGTTGGCTTAACGGGCGTGAATGAAGGATATGTTACGGCAAACAATATAAATATGACAAGCGGACGCTTTGTCAAGGAAGGCGACATAAAATCCAACCGGTATGTGGCTGTGGTTTCCGATAAGCTGGTGAACAACATGTTTTCACCTAACGAAGATCCTTTGGGACAGGAAATCAAGGTAACCATGGATGACAGCATTCAAACATTTACTATAGTCGGCGTTTATAAATATGAGCAGACAATGCTGATGGGCGGTTCTTCATCCTCTGAAAAGGATATACGCACCGATTTGTACATCCCCATTACGACCTGCAAGAAGCTGGCTTCGGAGGACAAAGGCTATCAATACTTGACAGTTATGCTGACTACAGACGCCGATTCCGAGAAAGCGGTCAACGATACAAAGGATTTTTTCAACACTTACTATAAAAACAGCACAAAGTATGAAATAGACGTAATGAGTATGGAGTCGATGATGTCCTCGGTTACGAGCATGATGAGTACGATTTCCATCGCGGTAGCCGTCATAGCCGGAATATCTCTGATAGTAGGCGGCGTAGGCGTCATGAATATCATGCTGGTATCCGTGACAGAGCGGACAAGAGAGATAGGGACGAGAAAGGCACTTGGCGCGAGAAACGCTTCTATAAGAGTACAATTTGTTGTTGAAGCTATTATTATATGCGGTATAGGAGGGTTGATAGGGATAGCGGCCGGCATTACTTTAGGTTACTTGGGTTCCACATTGCTTGGCTTTCCGGGGTTCCCGTCAATTGCGATTATCGTTATAGCGGTGTTATTCTCTATGCTTATTGGTGTGTTCTTTGGCTATTATCCCGCGAATAAAGCGGCCAGACTTGATCCCATTGAGGCGTTAAGATATGAGTAATAGACAGCAAACAGGCTGCCGCGTACTGCCCTTTGGCAGTTTCGCGGCAGCCTGTTTGGGAAGAAACCAAGAGAGCTTTGCCCGCCCCGTATTCGTTATACAAGCTTTCCCTTCAGTTTTAGATACTCCAGAATCAGCGCCGCCGCGTTATCAATGCCAATAGCCCCGCTATCTATACACAAATTGTAATTGGCGGCTTCGCCCCAATCGCCTTCACCATAGGAATTATAGTAGGACCGCCGGGTCTTATCAGCTTTTTGAATCGCCTTTTTGCTCTCTTTTTCAGACAGCCCGTCTCTCTGGGACACCCTGGCGATTCTTTTTTCCATTGACGAGGAAATAAATATGCTTACAATGTCATAGTTATAGCGGAGTATTTTATCGGCACGCCTTCCGATTATAACGCATGGACCCTTGTCCGCGACAGACATAATCGTTTTTGTTTGAATTTCCTGCAAAACCATATCCAATGGCATCCCTTCCCCTGTGTAACCCCTTCCTTGTCCTTGCACTTGATATGGGTTCAAGGCCATTGAGTATAAAAAGCCGCTAGGCCGCTTTTCGTCAAACAACTCTAAATATGTTGTAGACACGCCTTTGGTTTCCTTCGCCGTGACTTCCAGCAGTTCCTTGTCGTAAAATGGGATTTCCAATGCCGCCGCGATTATTTTCCCGACTTCTCTACCGCCGCTTCCAAATGATCTTCCGATTGTGATAATTAAATTATCTTTACATTTACTCATTTTAGATAACCTCCTCTCAATCCTTGTCATAAGCTGAACGGCTTCGTGATTTCCACTCTGTAATGCATATGGGCAACTCTTTCTTTCTCCCAGGGAATGATGCTGTCATACATCTGGAAATGCCTATCGTCTATATCCCATTCCCATTGATAGCTTTTACCAGGGTTCTTAAGCAAATGGGGTATCGGGCAAAACTCACATCTTTTATTCTCGTTCCACATGGCCTCCCAACAGATTCTACCCTCTAGTTCTTCGGTTCCATGCATATGCAGCGTCATCGGGTTTGCATACACGATTTCGTTTGTCGCTAAATCTGTTACGTAGATAGCAAGCTCTAAATTATCCAGAATGCTATCCCTCATTTTAAGCCCATTCATCAGTTCATCAAGATTTTTAATGTCATAGGAAATTGCGTTGATTCCAGCCTTTCGCCCAGAAGCGCGGCGAAAGGCATGCGGTAGCAATTTCCTAGACAAATCGCGGAAAACAAATACGCGCACAGCGCGTTTTGTTCTTATCTCCTTCAATTAGCTCACCTCAATGACACAATTTTGGGTTATATTTATGATATCTCAAAACAGAAGCAAGCACATCAGCCAAAGGGTGAGAAAAGAAAAAAGATTATCCTCATCATGTAATTTAAAGATAATCTTTTTAGCGTATTTTAGTTTTTCTCTAATACAAAGGCGTAAATTCGCCGTCAATCAATGATTCCTCTGCTTTTTGCCGCTATTACGGCGGATGTTTTGTTGCTCACATCAAGCTTTGAATAAATGGATCTAATATGGCTTTTAACCGTTGAAATTTTTATATCGTTGTCCAGCGCGATCTCCTTGTATGACATTTCGCTGCCGAGAGTCTTCAATATCTTGAGCTCGGTTTTCGTAAGCCCAAACTGTGAGTGGTTTTTCCGGGGGATTCTGATTCCGGCGCGAGTCAGCGTTTTTTTGCAGCTAATAATAATACTTTTTATGTAATCGTCCCTCATATTATCACTTACTAGCTCCAATATGGGCCACAAGTCTTTCGCGTCGTCTGAAAAGATGCGGATAAATCCGTATTTGCGCGCCTCGTCCAGGGCTTCCATTAAATGAAGGCAGGCTCCATCCTCGTTGCCGAGCCTGAAATCAGCAACGGCTTTTAAAATATTCACCTCTATCAAATCCAGGATTCGGTTGTATTGGTGACATAGCCGCTCCATATTTCCTAAAATCATGACAGCCTCGTTATAATCTCCGGTGGAAAGCAGCGCCCTAACTAGCGTCATGTGACGGTAAAGCAGATAAAAGTAAGGCTTTTCCGCATAAGTCTTGTTTTCTTTCTCAAAAGCCTCGGTTTGCCCCGGTATCCCTTCCGCCAGCCTGTTGCGCAGTTTAAAGGCATGGAATTGCGGCAGCAGAAAGGTTTGTCCGTTTTTCAAAATTGTTGTTTCCAGCCGTGACATTAGGGCGCCGATTTCCTTAGGGCTATGCACTGCCTTTACAATTTTAACAAGCAGGGCAATACACACAAAATAAAGGTCTGTAAACTGCTTATCCTCAACCTTGATCAAGATGTTTTTTATTAGTTGCTCGGCCTTAGCGAAATCTTCCAGTTCATAGGCATACTCAGCCCTTATCATTTCCAGCCGCCACTGGGAAACCTCATCCCTGACCGAGCCGTAGCCTGTGTTCTTGTTCTGTTGAACATAATCTTCAAGGATATCCAGAACCGGGCAATAATCCCGTACGCCCCGCAGTATGGATGGGAATCTGTAAATAGCCGCTCGGGAGTGGTGTAAGGTTTGCAGGCTCGGGTCGTATTCCGCGTAATTGAACCACTCCTCATGCTTATTACCGAGTATCGGTTCGGTGGGATTGATGTAGCTGAGCCACCCGGCCTCCCACACGCACTCAGCGTATTCCTCCGGGGAGAGCTCAAGCTCTCCGGGCTCGATCCATTCCAGATATATATCGTAAAGGCGCTGCATTTCCGCAATATTGCCAAGCGCGTAATGAATCAGCGCCATCTTGGCGACAATCAGCGGATAACCGCGCAAGTCCTCCGCATTTAAAGAAGTGACGCAGCTTGTCAGCTCCAGATATCTTTCCAAACCCATTTCCGCTGAATTAATGACTCTGAATACCCGGCTGAGACCGTACATATCGCCTGCTTTGAAGAAATAGGGAAACGCTTGTTCATACTCCATCCTTTCAAACATCCACCAGGCCGTTTTTTTATAAAGCTCCTTTTCACAAAGGCCGGATACTCTAAACTTATATCGCAGGAATGCCCGGAAAACATTCTGATACCGGTATTTGCTTTCATTCAGACGTGATATAAATAAGCCGTTTACGAACAGCCATCTTAATATGGGGGTGGTTGAGCCGATACCTGTCACGGCATTACAGTTGGATGGAGATAAAGTATCTAAAATAGAAGTTTTCAATAAAAAATCCTTGATGCTATCGTCAAGCTCGCTCCATATTTCTGTCTCGAAAAACCCGGTGACATATTCGCGGGCTGCCTCGCCGTATTCAACAGGGCCGCCCCGGGAAATGGTGAGAATAACGTTAAGCGAGACAGGCCATCCTTCCGTTTCGCCGTGTATCCACATTATATCCTGCCGAGAAGCGGGGCACCCGTTAAGATTAAAAAATTCAGCCGTTTCTTCCGTGCTGAAGCAAAGCTCTTTTAATGTTATCAGACAAATACGCCTTTTAAGAATCAAATCGTTAAACACGGGCGGCAAGTCCGCGCGGCTGGTAATAATAATACGCCAGCGTCCAAGCAGCGCCGATATTAGCTCTTTGATTGAACGAAGCAGTGAAGGAGTACGTATAAAGAACAGACTGTCCAAAACCAAAATTTTATCGCAGCCGCTTTTTTCCGCTGTTTCGATTGTGTCCCATAAAAAATCCAGCGGACCTTCTATGTATTTGGGGTCAGACAAAATATCGTCTGCAATACCTTGCCATCCGGCAAGCCGCATAACGGCAGCTGATAAGGTCGCGAAAAAGGCCGTATCAGAATCATCCGCGGCGTCAAGGGTTACCCATGCGGCATTCCGGCCCCGTTCTTTCAGCCATGATACCACCGCCAGGGTCTTTCCGCATCCGTATGGCGCGATAAAACAGACCGCTTCATCCAAAGAGGCGCGGTCTATGACTGCCGTAATATTTTTTCGCGGCAATAATTCATGATATATCTGCGGAATCGACGTTTTCAATTTTAGGTATTCTTTATGGATCATTTATTACCACCTATACGCTTGACTACTCGGTGTGGATGTGGGTATTTTGCTTTGCTGTTTGACATGATGTATTTGCTTCCATTTTAAGGTTTTTTCAATAAAAACACAAGCGCCGCGTGAAATTTCAGATGAATTTCGACCAATGCAATAGCCATCCACCCCGTCATTGCGGGCTCGACCCGCAATGACGGAAAGGGGTGGGGGATACTTTTTGTATTCAGAGTATGATAAAATATAAAAAAATTGCATAAACCGAGGTGGAAAAATGGTTAAGGACACACGTGTTGAATGTATGGACAAAATGGAACTTTGGGAAAAATGCATAGCATTTCATGGGCATCGCTGCGGAGGACTGGCAATTGGATATAAGGCTGCTCTGCTTGCTATTGAGCTGCTTTGCGTCAGCTTCTCGACAGACGAAGAAATTGTTTGCGTTGCTGAAAACGATGCCTGTGGAACGGATGCCATTCAGGTAATATTGGGCTGCAGCGTCGGAAAAGGAAATCTTTTATTTCGTATGCGCGGAAAACAGGCGTTTTCATTTTTTGACCGAAGAAGCGGCAATTCAGCGCGTCTTGTTCTGCGCGGCCGGCCTAGGATGGAAACAAAAGAGGAGAGCTTTAAATGGTTATTTGAGCGTGAGCCATCTGAGTTGTTCGATGTGAAAGAGGTTGGTTTTGCCCTGCCGGAGCCGGCAAGGATTTTACAGTCTATTAGCTGTGAATGCTGCGGCGAGATAACCGCGGAAAACATGATAAGGCTTCAGGAAGGGAAAAAAGTGTGTCTTGATTGTTATCAGCCGTATTCTCGGTTTAATATTTAATGTTTTGCAATTATATTGATCGGAGTTGTATAAAAAATGAAGCTGCTGAAAGTAGACAGTGTTGAGCAGGCAAGGCAAAAGCTGTTGGATTATGTGGGTTCTTGGAAGCTTGATCGGCAAATCATATCCATGGAAGCTTGTTTTGGAAGAATACTGGCGGAGGATATTTACTCCTCCGAGGATATGCCGGCTTTTCGCCGGTCCACGGTTGACGGGTATGCCGTTTTATCAAAGGATACGGCGGCCGCGGGCGAAAGCATACCTGTTTTTTTAACATACGTCGGAGAGGTAGAGATGGGCAAGGCCGCTGATTGTCCTATTGGCAGCGGTCAGTGCGTATATGTCCCCACCGGAGGCATGGTGCCGGAAGGGGCGGACGCCGTTGTAATGGTAGAATACAGCGAGGAATTTGGGAAAGAGGGGATTGCCCTTTACACATCCGCCACCTATGGAGAGAATATAGTTCAAATAGGGGAAGAAACCGAAAAAGGAGATAAGCTGCTGGAACGGGGCAAACGCCTTCAAGCCCAGGCAGTCGGAGTTTTGGCGGCGGCCGGCGTTGTAAATGTACCCGTATATAAGCCTTTGCGCCTTACGCTTATATCCACAGGAGATGAGCTTGTGTCCCCCGAAGCCCCGCTGCATTTGGGACAGATACGAGACGTCAATACCTTCGCGTTAAAAGGGCTTGCGGAAAAAAACGATTTTACCGTGGTAAAAAACTTGATTATACCGGATGATGAGGAAAAACTGGTAAATGCCGCAAAAGAAGCTATGAGCTTCAGCGACATTGTAGCCATATCAGGCGGAAGCTCCCAAGGAAAGAAGGACGTGACGCGGGTGGTGATTGATCGGATATCCAGCCCGGGCGTTTTTACCCATGGGATTGCGTTAAAGCCGGGAAAACCCACAATATTGGGCTATGACGAGCTGTCCGGAACCCTGATGGTCGGCTTGCCCGGCCACCCCGTATCCGCTTTTATGGTATTTGAGCTGCTTCTATGCGATTTGAACAGGCATTTGAACAAAAGCGTAAAGCCTCCCGCCATTCCGGCCCGCGTATCTATTAACGTGCCTTCGTCGCCGGGTAAGTCTACATGCTATCCGGTTACGCTCAAGCAGGAAGACGGCGGGTACAGCGCAATACCTGTATTTGGAAAATCCGGCCTGATTACCACCCTTACCAGGGCGGACGGCTATTTTACGATAGAGAGAGACCGGGAAGGACTATCCGCGGGTGATGTTGTGTTTGTCCATTTGTTTTAGGTCAGCTTCCAATGTCGTAT
>Ga0153942_1000927_pt1 | contig 11849 bp, 7 predicted proteins | sample TSNJ026MetaG_FD_104731 | JGI IMG/M metagenome (GOLD analysis project Ga0153942, IMG submission 104731) | Attine ant fungus gardens microbial communities from New Jersey, USA - TSNJ026 MetaG | ecosystem: Host-associated > Fungi > Mycelium > Unclassified | place: USA: New Jersey, Brendan T. Byrne... | reverse complement strand
TTCTGACTCTATATGGATGTCGGAAATTTCTGCCTGAAGGAGTCGCGGCAACACCTTCTGACCAATTATTCGAAGGTAACCCGAGATATTGGCAACCGTAGTCTTGTCTGACAAGGATCCAGAGCCAAAGCACGCGAGATTCCGGTGATGTCAATTTTGATGACGGGGAACAAGTCCCTACATGAACTTGCGCCTTGATGGTTTGGAAGCACACGGAGATTGCTTTAATCGATTCGGAGCAAACATGGTCATATGCCTTTCCATCCTTGCTCGCGTGAAAAGCGGAAGTCGTTACCCATTTCATGTCAGCTGCGATCTCGAGAGGAGAGCAGTTTTCGCTAGAGAAGAAGGGATTCGAAAAGGGTGATTTTGTGTCCTTTATAGCCATAGCCACCCTAGATGAATTCCTACCGATACGGCGACTGCTTCATACCATAAGCTTTCGTCCCAACCAAGAGAGAAATGCTGACGATTGATCACACCAAAGCAGGCATTATTTGGCAAACGTGATCAATTGATCTGACTGAATGACTATGTAGATTGATATCTGACCCCGCGTGAAGCATAAGACATCCTAGAACGTATGAGGACTGAAGCAGGACATTATACCAAATTTTTGAGGAAGCAAACAAGCACAGGAATGTGACTTCCATCGTGGTCAGGGCTTGCCGCACAGATCAATAACGTGTTGTTGAGCCTTCTTCTGTTCAGAACCGCCCACTCCAGAGACACCTTCTGGAGCCTCCCCATCCAGGTTTAACTAGTGGAAATGAGGTTATCAGGCCACCACGGTCAAATAGCCTCGGAGAAACCTACACGACCACGATCTGCACCTGCATTAATCAGGAGAACAGCAGCTTGAGCGTGAGCCGAGTCCATCGCAAGGTGAAGAGGAGTGTTTCCTATGATAGAAAAAGTAAGATTGTCAGGCATCGGATATGATGTGGATATTTGTGGAAGATTAACCAATCCTATCGCCAGTATTAAGACGCAACTTGTTCGAAGCTCGTGACGAGTCCATTAAGAGACGGATAAATCCTACAGAACCTGTTGTGGCTGCACGATGCCTGAGAGAAATGGGGTGAGTGAGTGCATGGGAAAGAAGTCCTAGGATGCGCACTTACAGAGGTTGTTGGTTGGCTTTGTCCCTGGTATTTATCTGCTCCGTGGTGGGAAGTCCTCGGTTATGAAATTTCGCTTCAAGGATACGTACGTCGGCGCCCCTTGAAATCAAAAGTTTCCCAATCTGAAAATTTTGTTAACATTTTTCCGGTGCCCTGGTTGATTGGGACATCACCTCAATGCGAGACTTTGAAGCAGCGTAGTGCCTATGAGTTGCTCAAGACCAAGCATTGTTTAATACTCTGAAGACAAAATACAAACAATGGGGTTATTCCTTTATCATTTTTCCTTCGGCTACTTTGAGCATAGTAGGAGAATATGAGAAATTCACACCAGACCTATTTACGTCTGCCCCAGCACCAATCAATTCTTCAACAGTCGATTGGTGTCCAGCGCTGACTGCAGAGCCGTGAGCCTTCATGGTACCATATGGATTTTGTTATCACCAACCTGCAATGTGAAGGGCCGTCCATCCACTGTTGTCAGTCCTGTCGACTTCAGCCTTCTGGCCTAAAAGGTACTGCACTATATCAATTGAGCCTGTTGATGCTGCCCAATGTAATGGAGTACGTTCATCCTAATGAACTGGAGGTAGGTGCAAGCATGTAGATTCTATGATAGTAGCATACAGCATCTAATGAGTTCACGAGTCCCGGATTTTCTGTAATGAGTGTCCGAAGGAGTGAGAACTGATCTGACTCGGCAACCCAATCATCAATACAAAGGGTTGAGATTATGTACGGTAACTTACTTGTTTGTGCTGCTGAGTGGACAGATAGAGGCATTTTATCTTCCCTGTGGCGTGAACATACACACTCGAGGAAAATTGGAGTCCTTACACGATAGAAAGCTGGCTTCACTCCGAGGATAATATAATGACGCGTTCACTTTCTACCGGACCATGTGATACGTCACGCTGCTTAAATTAGTCATCTAGACGCGTTCTGCCTTCGCTTTTCAGACAGACAGAACAAGACAAAAAAAATACTTCCCACTCTCTTCTTCCATTTCTTCAGTTACAATCCCAGAACACACTTACAAGACTTTATCAAAGGCCATCGTCATGCCTTTCAATATTCCGGTTGTTTCACTCTTGAGTTTATGCCAGTGCGCTATCTGATACATGTATCAGCCTCTTGGCACCTTTAGAAAGACGGATAGTTATGAATATTCTTTGGCTCGAATCTGCCATTGCTGCTTCAACCATGGTTGCTTGGATTCAGCCCGATGGACAAAAGTGATTATGGCCATCTCATTTTCTGCGACTTTTGCGCTGAAAGCGCTGCAGACTCTATGAAGACTCACTGACAAACCTCTCTCGCTTACATATTCTTCCCAACTCCTCTTTGAAGTTGGCTCTGAATTTCACGTTCAAAACAAGTATGCGTCAAGCACTTACTGGAGGGTAAAAGGTAACATACTGTCATTTGGACTGGACTAATTCAAAATTTCAGTGGAACAAGTGGGAGCTTCGGGGTTCCTGCAGAGAAAGACGATCAACAGTTTGGACCTGATTTTGAAGCACTGGACAGTTTCGCCTTGGAGCGGTGGGAGGTATGACTCGGGGACTGAAGCCAGTTAATGCTGATCCACGGTGTCAGACAATATTACACTATTTGGTGTCTTCCGGAACTGGTCAGAACCCAACAAAACCATCGCAGGGTGTTCTGTTCTTACTTCAGCGTAGTGGTCTGATGTGCACCTTCCAGTAGGTTCTGCCTTCACTCTTCGAGACGGAGATAGATTGCATACATCATTAGTGGGGGGCCTTTACAGATCACGTCAGCGGGCTTTCAGTTCTTGCTCCATTCTCCGCACACGCAGCTCTGGGATCTACTTCTTCAGTATTTGCAACTAGCCGAAGTGAGCCCATACATGAACATAGCTTTCTGATTGCATCTGACGTCCACGGAATCCAGGAAAGGCATATGGACCTAGTTGAAGTTCTAGGATTCCTGTTTATGCTGTCCACCATGGACCTCGGACGAGTAACTCGTGTCGTGGTGCATCACCACCTCCGCTGACAGGTTGAACTCTTTTGCAGGAATACTCGATTGAAAATCTGAGCACCACTCAAAAAGCTATGCTTGAAGACCTCCGTGATTATGGTCTGATTTGGCAACGAAGAGTATGCGCCATTGCAGAATTTGTATACTTCTTTTCTGACTGTTCTCTTCAGCCTAATTCGCGGCGTTTCAGCCCGACTCGACTTGGCACAACTCTGACTTCTTCCATGCCACCGCTTCCCACGACTGTCGGCGCAGACTCTGGGCCTAAGGAAGGGTTTATTGTTCTCGAAACAAATTATCGAATATATGCCTACACAGGTATGTGTGGTTTTTCAACGTCCAACCATCATTAACAGCTATTGGTGAGATACCAGACAACCCCTTGCAAACCGCCGTTTTGAATCTTTTCGTGTCACTCAAATACCGCTTTCCAAATCTGATTGTTGGCATGATTACAAGGGATAGCGTCAAAAAAGCCTTAATGAACGGCATCACCGCCGACCAAGTGCGTGTTGTTCGCTTTGTGATGAAGCAGACACTGAAAGTCCTTTTGGAAGATCATCAGTTACCTGGTCACACATGCGCATCCGCAGATGCGGAAGAATGTAAGCACTCGGACGTTTCCCTCTCTTCGTTTGAGCTTATCATTCATCAGAATCCTCTTCTACCGGTTACCGTCCAGGATCAGATACGACTTTGGGAACTGGAGAAAAACCGGCTCAAGTCCAGTGAAGGTGAGCTTTTGAATGGTCTCATAGAGTTAGCTAAATATTTTCCTCCCCCTAGGTTATTTATATACGTCCTTTACTTCACAAGCCGACTACGAGCTGGTGCTCAATTACGCAAGACAGTTGGATGTTGTTCTTTGGGAAAGCGCCACAAAGCGTTGTTTTTTCGGTAGTTTAGACGGTCATGCCAGGATCAAGGAATTTATCGAGAGACGAACGCAAAATTCAGACTCATAAACACAAGCCACAAATAGTTTAGTGCCTTCCGGGCTCGTTTGACTTTCTACTACCTCGTGATACTATCGCCACATAGACTTGATATCATTTTTTGCACGTTATCTGAATCTGAACTAAATCGCTTTTGGGAGTCTTCAATGACAATATGCGAAAGCAAGAAAAAAAGATTTGGTAACACTACCAGGAATGTTCCAATCCATTTGTAAAGTATAGATCGTTATGGATAGCATGTGTACAAAACACTAAAAAGAAAACAGCTACAAGAGAACAATGCGATTCGACTTGAGATGACACAACTAATGTTTGATATCACATTTCATCAACATTGGCGAATTCTGCTGAGCCGGGCATATTTGTAGAATTAGCAGCGTAGGGTGTTGTATCGTATGAGATGCTGGTTTGGGGCGACAAGGCTTGGAGAGCTGCTGGTGTGTCCATGATCGACGCATCAGCTGATGACCAGCCGGAGGAAGAACTATAAGAATGGGTTGAGGAATGCTGCTGGTGCTGATGCGACTGGTGATAACTCGAGAAAGGCAGAGTAGGGGAAGGAGTAAAAGACGTGTCGGCATGGTGATTCCTGCTGTCCTTCAAATTTTCGACATCGCGCTGATGCCAGCTTAACCCCCGATGACTGGTATCTCTACCACTTGGGCAACGTCCAGGAAATCGATGACTATAACTCGGCGACATGCTCTCTGAGTCTCTTCTCATGCTTGCTGCCTCCTCATAGGGATGACCCGATGTTCGTATTCGTGCACGTTGCTCAAGATAGGGAGATGTATGGTTTGATACATCATGAGATCCGAACCACCTCCCCGTTGAACCGTTCAAGCTCGACCATGATTCAGGGGGAGATAGGTGACTAGTATCCCGTCGCCTAGCAATGCTCGGATGGGAAGAATGGAGAGCAGGCGTCCAAGAGATATGCTCCTGGCGCATGGGCAAGGATGGTAGGAGATTGTCGGCCCCTGAATTTGCCCATCTGTCGCTGGTACTAGAACGTCCGTGGATGTTATTATAAGGGAGACTGTGGCAATGGGACAGCGAGTGACTCGGACTCCCTATAAAGGCATCAACAGACATCGGGTATACCATACGAGAACTCCAACCGGAAGTATCTGGAACATGATATATAGACTCTTCTACCTTGCACTCTGGGGTCGTCTGCAGGTCTTCAGGTCCACATCTGTCACTTCTCGTCAGTAGGAACACCGCTCTGGTTGGAAACAGGGAGCTCTTACTGGAATCCTTGTGTACCATCAGGTCCAATCTCAACTTTGGGTGGGACTCTAAAGTTGGTTGACCGGAATAAATGCGGTGGCATGTGAAGGCTCATGATATCGGAACGAGACGTTGGGCGCTTGCCATCATCGTCAGATCTAATGGACATCTGACATGAGCAGAACTCACTTTGAGGACGCCTGAACGTACGTCCTCCGGGGTGTAGTATGAGACGAGATGAAGGTCTGAGCCTTCAATCGTAACTGTTATTGTCTGCGAAGCCTTCGTCAGAGAAGGGCGAACGTTGGTTCAATGCTCTGGCACACCTTCTTGATCAAGCCATTTGGTTTGAATACGCCTTGGTCACTGCTGGAGTGGCCATTTGCAAGGCTCTTGTAGGATAACTGGTCTGGAGAGTTGCGTCTAGCGAGGTTGCGACCAGATGGGTCGTCTTGTGGATATGGCTTCTTGTGTCCGCTGCGACCAAGTATCTTCTCGATGATCTCCCGATAGACCTGGAGAAAACACAAGATCAACTGATGGCACATTGAATGCTACTCGGAAACTAACAAGAAAGTTGGCGATTATACGTGATGGAGACCAGCAGCGCCCATCTCAAAGAGAAGAGTCAGAACGCGGAGCTCGTATGGAACGGAACCATAATATACCAGTCCAGCGTTTGATGCCACTTTCCTCGACGCTGAAAACAAAGACAGCGCCACTCTTTATCATTGTTCTTCGTTCAGAGTCGTTGAGACGGCGAGTGATGCGTGGAATGATACCCAGACGTGCGGCTAGGATGATTCGAAGAGCATCCATGGTGGTCTCAATATAACCGATGAAAAGAGGTATATCTGGGTTGCTCGTCATTATGGGATGTCTAACTTTGATGTTGTCGGACAATTGAGAGTGCTGGGGTGTGCTACCCGAAAGCTGTCTCCTTTGCTTTATCAAGTGTCTCGAGTTGTGCTGTTCCTTGCATGATCAGAATAATTATCTAGACCGGATCGATGGTAGAGGAAAGCCACCTGTATTCAGGATGCCTTGCGTCGGGCGTCCATTAACCTTTACCAGTATGAGAGTACGTGAGCCGAAGCCCGTTAACTTGACATTATATCGGGCGCCACCGCCTGTCAGCTTGGTGTTTTTTCAGGTGAAGCTGATTTAGTCCAACGGCATATTCGCGCAAAAGACTGAAAATAGATGTCTCGTTTTCCGCCATGATCTTGTCCCTTCATGTAAGAGATCTTGATGAAGGACCCAATTCAGCTCAGACGATCCTACACGGTTATTTCCACCCGACCACCTGCTCTTTGCCGAAACTGAGGAGTACTTTCGACCCTGCTAGAGGCGGTGCAATGGTCCTCCAGAAACTCACTTGACCTAGTCCATGGACTTGGCTGAAAATGACAATCTCTCTACCTCTCAAGATTACGTGGATCTTTTTCAAGCAGCTCCTCCCTCTCCGTGGACGAAGAATCATCAATCCGTTAAACTGAAATTGGGGCCCAACCTTCTTGAGGAGCTGCATCATCTCCGGCTGACTCAGAACACCTGGTATCTACTCCTCCTAGGTTGAACGGTGATTTGCCATTCTGAGCAACGATGCCTGAAGACAAGGTTAAGAATGTTGTAATGGCATCCAGTCCCAGGAGGTGCTTTTTCCCTATACCATTTTCCAGGCTAGATACTCCGAGGCCTAAGGTCACAGACAACCGAAGAACTCGTTTACTTGGCAAGAATTTACGTATTCGTCTTCTTTTCCAGCGCTTTCTCAGCCTTGTTTGTCCCCAGGTCACTACTTCCGGCTTATTGTCCCCCTTTGAAGAAAAACAAATGCTGGAGGGGAGTTGGTGATATATCTCACAAAACACTTTTTTTTTACTCAATATTGTCTCGCAGGTAAAAAGGATGCTCCAGAAAGGCGGGTATGAAGGACACCGTGGAAGGGATCAGGTTTTAAATCTCTATGTCATTCTGAACAAGGCGCCAGTCCGATGTAGGATTCCAGATAGATAATGCAGCGAGTTGCTGTAAATACAGCGTTAACAGATCGCTATGCACAGGTCCTGAACGTTCAAATAGCTCAATGAGAGAACATATGCGCCTTGACTCCCGGACGATTACTGATCATCGTATGCAGTGATATAAGAAGAAAGAGGAAGGTGGGCTGGGTTTCGAGTGACGAAGGTTTTGAAAGAGAGATTAGCGAGGACATACTTCAGGAATAGAAATTTGTTGACCAGTCTCAGTCCTGAAGCTACCCTCCTTCATTTAATTCAGGACACCAAATTCCCAGTGCAAGAATCTTCAGCTAAATGACATCACACATCCATCAGCTCCGTAGACTCCAAATGAGGAATGGTCTGTGGGGACTGTTTAAAAGTCCATTCCTTCAACTACAGAGATACTGACTGGGATGAGGTATGAAGGATCAAATCGGCATCTGCCCAAAGTAACCTACAGGGGCGGTAATTCTGTACCAGACGAAGAGGGTACTTACTACAACAGAAGGAAGTTGACCGGATGCTATTGGTCTAGTGGGTGGAAATTCTTGTGCTGGTCTCCAAGCCTCCCACCTGGTTTGTCAGCATTGGGAATATTCATTTTGGCTTGTGTGCGCCTTTTGAGGGGCGTCCATGTGTACAATAGAAGCTTCATAAAACCGTGATAATAAGTAGACAGAGATGGAAAACGAGCAGATGAGAACCAAAGTACGACACTAACGGTCAAGTTATGCTATAGCACAAAGGGAAATGGAAGAAGAATTTTAGGAGGCTTCACTTGATGGTTGATGCACTTGTCTTCACCATTTCAGAACCAGATACGAAAGAAGGAATGTCTGTTGCGAATAGAGAAGATGCAAACCAACGGTCACATATGCCAGAAATCCATAAAGCAGGATAAAAATGCTATTCACGTGATGGTAGCTCCAGTAAAATCGTTTCCTATCGATCCGACCTTTCCGTTCAGGAGAAGAGTGAATGCCAAAGATATGATGCCTATCGTGAGAGTATTCAGGGATAGGGTGCAAGACACCTGACTCAGAAGTACTTGGTTATCCAAAGTAGGAGAAGCGATGACCATGATGATTTATTGGTATATCCTAGGAGAAAAGAGCCTAAGCCATGAGCGCGATTCTCCTACTTACATATCCAGAAGCCCGCTTAAATGCACTCAAGAGCTGACGCCATGATATGGATGGCCGCCAGCAGCTATGCGGAAATGCCATAAGGCGCATAGATGGTCGTGATCGCCGCTGCCTTCTAAAACATCTGAATCACTGATCTATGGGAATGAGCATTGTAAGCTCAGTTTACCGAAGTTGATAGGAGATTCCTTCAGACCCGCCGAGTCCTTTCCGCATCAACTTTCAGCGGCTCAAGTTTCCGGATTGCGAAAGGTTCGTGCGAGATCTGAGGATATACCAACATTTTCATGTCCCAATAGATTTCAGATAATCGTTATTCGACACCCAGTCAGTTTGATTAAGACAGATGGAATCTTAAGCTGCCTGTGTGAATTTTGGACCCTTTTGATGGTCAAATGATGGCGATTTGTGCCCCAGAATTAGGTAACAAGGGGTAATTCTTAGTACCAGCTACCGCGTAGGTGATCTTTTTTCCCGTCAAAAACACGAGATCAGAGACTACACAAGTCAATGAAGGCGCAGCAATTATTCTCGTATTTCATAAGCATTTCCCACCCTGAAATCCCCGATGCATATATTGTGACTCGGAACAGCATAAAGATACTTGAGCCGAAGTCGAACCTGGGTGCATACATGGCTCAAACAGAGGTTTCATATGGATAGGATGTGAGATCCAGAGTCCTTCAAATAATTTCTGATACTATGTTGTACGTTAATCTTGTGATAACTATGCTTGCGCAACTTGACGTCTTGCAATTGTCGTAATTTTTTGGCGTTCTCCAAGTTGATTTCTCATCCCTGTATTGACATCATCTTCGCCTGCGAAGACCACGGGCGCCCAGTCTTTTGTCGGTCTTTTTTTGCGAGAATTTCAGTTTTACGTGATGTGTCAGTGAGGGCCCTTGTCCGGTAAGATGAAAGCAGCGACTCTGATCGGCCTTGATGTATTCACTCAGATGACAGAGGATCGGCGTTGTATAAAATCAGACACTTTTTTTTGAACCGTTAGCTGCGCATTGTCGGTTCTTCAATTTCGCGGAGTTTGATTTGGCAACACACCCCACAAGTTGTGTACAAGATAAAAAGTCTTGAAAGCGGCAATTTATGAACCATGAGCTTGTGTGGACACGAGCTTCAAGCTCTAACTATGCTTGATAATAAAAAAAAGATGTTTTTGACTCTTTTGCCCAGAGTATCAACTTTTTACTCGGAGTATCTTTAGAACTTTATTCGATTATGATCAACAATGATCTGGATCAGAGAATGGCAGTGCAATCAACCATGTGATTTTCTGATTTATCCTATATAAAGACAATAGCTACCAGCTATCGATCTAATGATCAGTGTAGATGATTTATGCGATGAGAGACTTTGCTTCATCGAGGGATCTAGCCAAGTAATTTTTCCAGTGTCATTTGTTCTAGAAACAGCCATTCCTCTCTTTAGCTTATGGCGACACGACATCTCATGTACAATAGGTCCGTCAAAAGACAAATGATGCAAAAGTAGAACGAGGGTAAGCAGCACAAAATATGAAAGGGGTTCCTTATGATACTTCATCATCAGTGACTGTAGGATGGTTATGCCTCATGGTCCATTCAGGTGGACCCCAAGCCTACTCCTGGACCTTGCGTCATTCAGTGGGTTGAGGGTCAAGCTGAAATATCTCAAGTGCCATATCATTCTCCCTAGAGAAGGATGCTATATCAGTGTGAGTCGTGTATAGATGCAAGTCAAGTTAAATTATTGTTATTTGGTCAACAGATTGGCGGACATATCCGAGATCTCCTTGAACATGCCGAATGCCGAGTCCCAGCAGAGCGTCACAAATAATCTTCCAACTTCCTCAGCACATGTTCCTCCCCTCCCCACAGGTCCATGGATTCCAAGCCCACATAACCCATGTGAATGTCGGATACAAATCGTCAAATTGCTGTATCGTGCAGGTCTCAGCCTAATGAGCGAGATATCTTGTAGGAATATCCAACTTCTCTTGAATTCTTGTGCGGTTTCGCGACCGTTTACGATGCTCTAATGTCGCAATGACTTTGTTAGATATGATTTTACCACAAACAATGAGACAGTATCCCTATCTACGTTCATTCTGCAAGCATTGAGGAATGACATGCCTCGTGGTAATAGCTTCCTCCAAATAAAAGGAAACAGCCTCCTTGCCATCGACTCATATACCTCTGGAATAGATGAACTAAAGATTGATGATTTTTTCGAAGCGAGTAACAGGAGGCCTCAAACCGAAGCCAAGGATAGAAGGCCAATCCCTATCCGCTAGTCAATGAGACTCATCCATAAGGTATCATTATATACCCACATCCTGATCCTAGAAAGTGCGGCCAAGGTAACGTTTATAGCCATAGGAAACACGACAGCTAGTGATCACTAGTATTAGTTAGTCAAACACAATGCTATTTGTTGACAGTGTCTCGCCTTAGACCTGGATATTGCGCTTTCATTGTTTCTTTTCAGTCAAGCTTTTGCACCTTGACAGTTTTTATTTCTTTAGATAGTCATTCAAAATTGTTGATTACTTCGCTAGTTACTGGCCTTTCTCATGATACAAGAGTCCTTAACTCCGATGAAGTGAGAAATTTGGAACTCAAGGCACGAGGTCTTTTGTTCTAGGCCACTGACATGAGAATTGGCGCTCCGCGGCGACGAGACTACTTTCGTCATAACAGTTGATCACAGAAACTACCATCTAATGTGCCAAAGTGGCTTAATCGCTATATGGTATAATAGTAGGTATCACCCGAGTATTGCTTCCATTTTTCCCATCTTGTGGTTCTTAGAAAAGGGAACGAGGTACTATATGTCATCAAAGAAAGAACTTCCTTGACTGACCTTCTTTCCTCTGCATGAAAAGAGATGATACATACTCACCCTTTATTTATCGCGCTCCTAGCTATCATCGGTCGTCTCCGATGGAAGACCCAAGAGAATGGACCTTGGAACATGCTGGACACTCTTAATCAGAACCATGGAGATTAATCACAAACCCGAGCACTGTACAATGCGTCGGAGACTATCATTCAAAAAGGAGATGAAGGCCTTACTGCTGTGCGATCTGAGTGGAGTTTTTAACAGCTAGCTTGAAGATTCGCGATTTCAGCTCTAGAAAAGGACTTCCAACTAGAAGATAGCCAGAAGCAACCGTTGAAGCATGATTTATCAGGTCTCAAAAGATTTTCGAAATTTTTCTCAGTCTATTCACAGTGAGCTTCACTTGCCAACGAACATGGCCACTGTTGTATCTCCTGGACATACTGGAGAAGACTCCTTGGAAATTAGATTCCCATTGTCTTAATCTCCGGAAAGTTCGGCTAGCCTCGGGGTAGCTTCGTGTTCAGAAGATTTCTTCAT
>Ga0153942_1000926_pt1 | contig 11850 bp, 19 predicted proteins | sample TSNJ026MetaG_FD_104731 | JGI IMG/M metagenome (GOLD analysis project Ga0153942, IMG submission 104731) | Attine ant fungus gardens microbial communities from New Jersey, USA - TSNJ026 MetaG | ecosystem: Host-associated > Fungi > Mycelium > Unclassified | place: USA: New Jersey, Brendan T. Byrne... | reverse complement strand
TCGCCGTACTGATCAAAAGCGATCGGGAAGTTTCAGGGCCCTCCTGCGCCTATGACCGTACCCATTGCCGTACCCATTACCACTTCCGTACCCATTACCACTTCCGTACCCATTACCACTTCCGTAACCACTACCACTTCCGTACCCATTACCACTTCCGTACCCATTACCACTTCCGTACCCATTACCACTTCCGTACCCATTACCATCTCCATCTCCATCGCCATCGCCATATGTCGGAGTAGGAGGGGTGGGAGTGGCAGATGGCTTGTGTGTGATAGAATGAGACCCAGGTTGTGGCAGGCACTGATAAAGTGCATTGTACCAGTCGTAGCCTTTATTACACTGGGGTTGAGGTTGGTTGTCCCCCGGAGGGTAACGAGGTACACAGCAATTCTTAACAAGGCTCCAGTAGTGGCTACTGGGGGGACAGGAGACACCTTTTGGAGGAAGCGGGGGACTAGTTACTCCCCCGTTGGGCAAACAACATTGTTTATCCTGCCACCTTTACTCATTCAGTACGCGATCTAATTCGGAATCGAAATTATTCACCAAAATTCGGTAGACTCACAACTGTCCTTCAGGTCACTAGCCATAGTCAAGGGAACAATGACAGAAAAAGCAACAAAAATAGTTGAGAAGTGCATAATGGATTCAAGAACAAGGAGTGACAGGGTCGAAGAAAGAAGAGGAAAGAATAAGCACCATCTACAAGCGCTCTATTTTATAGGGCTTCTTTGTTTGTAGAATGTGTTAAATTTTTGTACCTGAGCGTTCACGGCTCGACTTAAGCGGTTTAGCGGACAAGTGGATAACAGGGCCATTTATAGGAATCTAGCAACCGTTACGGGGACCTCAAAATCAATCAATCATTCCTAGTATAATTAAGTCTGTCATCACAGACTTTCAGGAGAACTCCGATTACTTCTGATGCTATTGGAATCTGCTTGTTTAAGTGCGTATAGAGAATGGAGAGGGTAACTACAGGTTGATTCACTAGACCAAGAGGGAGTCCTGTCATTATTCACCTTGATGAACTCGCTGAAAGAGCTATTTGCAGTGCTCGAGATGCGAAATACCGTACGTCTGCATCAGAATCATTCTTCTGTCGCTCTAGGGTAGGAAGAATGAATTCTTGAATGAACTGACTTCCGTCTTGCGTAAGACTGAACATCGGGACCATTACTTCGAAGGACTTGGCTACGTTGAAACGAATGTTGGGGATAGGGTCATTGGATAAATCTAGCAGAAGCCCAGCGATGTCAGTACGGATTATCTCCGGACTCAAGGATGGTGAAATTATCTGTATTGGGATGCGAGTCAAAGATAGGAAGATATGGGAAAAACGTGAACACTAACCGTGATAGCTTGGATTGTGGTCATCCTGAAGAGAAAACTAGGATGGGACCCCATGCCAACCACTTTGGGTACGATGGCGACTCGCGCCCAATCCACGCCGAAAACCTCGGTCAGTTTCTTGAGATTGACGGTGGCGGCTTCCCGAATGCTATACACAGAATCACCCAGCCAAGACATACACAAGTTGCCTAGCTCTTCATCAAAGAAAGGTCTGCCAAACTGAGTTGCCAGAAGGGGGATGTACTGGATTATGGCCTGCCGAACGCGCCAAGATTTGTCTTCAGCTAGTTCCACGATAGCAGGAAGCAAGCTATCGGACAACAACTCAATCCCAATTACTGACCAGGATCGTAAATCAGTAAATGTAAGTCAGATGCAAAGGACACAGTACCATCGTTGATAATTTCAAGTTTACTGATAACATTGAGCCTAACCTCAGAGAAATCGTCTTTGAGGAGATGTAAAAAAATGGGAAGAAGGTGTTCAATGGTAGGTTCTCTAGTAAGGAGTGGAGCAAGACCGTGGATTTGGTTTGCCAGGGCCGCACGGACATGCTGAGACGCATCCTGGGAAATGTCTCGGACACAAGGAAGGATTCGAAGCAATGTAACCTTTGTGCCAAGGTGAGCGGAAAAGCCTAAGAACAGGAGTTAAGCGGTCGTTGTGTGGTGGTTGTATACAGCTCTACCTGAAATTTGCGTCGCAGCTGCAGTTCGAACTTCTGCTTCGTTATCTTTGAGGAGCTGGATATATTGGCCGATCAACTCATCCCGTACGAGTTCAGTCCCAACAGCATCCGCAAGCTTCAAGATGTTAAGAAGTTCAGACAACCATAATAGATAAAGGACATGATGTATACCTCATTGAAATGACTTGCTGTCATGTATCGCACTCTCCAGCTTTTATCACTTGTACTTTGTCTAATCTGTTTGAGCAGCAACTCATGCTTCGGCAGAAGTTGTCGCGCAAGGACAATGAGAGTTGTGACTGTCAGCAGACGGACAGAATCTTGATCATCAGCCTGGAGTCTTCGATATATTGGTAAGCCATCCGATATCATTTCTTGTTCAGAGAATTGCTCGAGCAAAGGCTATATCTAGCCATCAATAACTAGCTATACCATCGTGATGATGATAACTTACACTCAGAGATTTTGCAGCAGCTCTGCGAACCATCGGTGTATCATCCGCCCCGAGTGCTGTATACCCCCTACGCAAATCCTCCTGTAAGGCAGGGGATACTTTGGAGTAGACAGCTGGGTAGAGGGTCGCCGCAGAAGTTCGTGACGTGAACCACTCGCCAGACGAGAGTCGTTTGAGTAAGGGAATATAATATTGCTCAGTCTGATTTTGTGAAAGAATAGCACCTATTTTTGTTATTGACTCAGCTGCCTGGATTTCAAGGTAATTAGTCGGCAGGAATCAAGATCTGAGTTGAAACGCGTACCTTATCGCGCACAAGAGTTTCCTCTACTGCTGACAGATGCTCTAAAGGACCAAGGATAACATGTGCATGCTCTGCACCACCAACATACTCCTCGAAGTTCTTCCCCAGCTCTTTTGCCAAGGCGAGCAGGACTTCATCTTCGTCATCAACAGAATCTTGAAGAAATGGTATCAGCTCTTCGCGAGCACGATCTGGGCCTAGCGCCAGTGCTATTGTTGGAATACAATGGATCGCATTTAAGCGAAGCTGGACATCTTCAGACCGCAGTTCATCCATGAGGATGGCAATCGGGGCGATCTGGTGCAGATAGGTCAGTCAAGTTTGACATATAATTGCACATCAAGCCCCACATCTTCCATTGACATCTGCGAGTCCATTGTTTCCTTTGCAATATAATCCGAAGCAGAAACAAAATGCTGCTTTGTAGAAAGAGGAGGGGCTATGGAATTACAGAGTATATCACGTGATCAGGAAGGACTTCTGCCACACAAGCTAGGATAAGGATAGGATGTGGTAGGTGGACATCCATACATCCTCTCCCCTCTCTTCTCTTCTCTCTCTCTGTTCTCATTCTCGCCCTTCTTTCAGTATTCATAAATCTATCGCTTAAGGAAATAGGCAGGGAAAAACTAGAGGCTTCGCGTAGTGCAATTGACCAAGACTACATGAATTCCAGAACTAGTATACACGCTCATAATATATTAGCTAATATATGAGATTGGTCCGGACGCTACCGAAATAATCTTGCCTTCATGCCAGTAGAACGATTGAAGGATAAAGTTTTACTTCAGCATCCCAAAGTACGTGTTCTTATGTTTGTGTTATGTTCTATGTTTTTTGAAAAGACGAGGATCACAGGGTGCTTCTGTCGAGGTTCTTCATTATGGTGCAACCATTATATCTTGGAAGGCAGGAGGCCTCGAAAGACTTTTCGTGTCCTCAAAAGCTATCTTGGACGGTTCAAAGCCTGTGCGGGGTGGTATACCTGTTGTTTTTCCATGCTTCGGGGCTGGTATACACTCTGAACACATGAAGCTTCCGCAGCATGGGTTCGCCAGAAGCGAGAAGTGGACGTTGGATGGTATCGCTAGGGACAATGACTTTGAGGTTTCCGTCAAATTCAGTGAGTGTCCTTCCCTGATCATACTTTGTACTTGCTTTGAGTTTATTTCTTTCTTCTTTTTGCTCGAAGTCCTGAAACCATCGACTCAGATCATGACTAAATATGAACCTAAATTTGAAATTTCATACACTGTCACACTATTTGAAAATCAGCTCTGCACTAATCTCACTGTTTACAATCCGCCAGACAGCATCAAGGAGCTCGAGTTCCAGGCTCTTCTTCACAATTATTTCCGGGTTCCTGCAACCTCCGTCAGAATCACTCCATTGCAAAATGTTGGTTATTATGACAAAACTCGAGCTACTGACGAGGAGAAAGCCATCCGCAGAATTGAATCTCGTGCAGAAGTAGACGTTCAAAGGTACACAGACTTCGTCTATGAGGACGCCCACGGGGTCTATATCTTGGCATGGCCAGACGGAAAAATTGTCATTGAAACCAAAAATTTCAAAGATGTGGTCATTTGGAATCCCCAAGAGGAGGGAAATAAAATCGGAGACATGGAGGAAGGAGGTTGGTAAGTAGATCAGCTTCTGATCGTGGCTTACTTGACAAAGATTCCAGGGAGAGGTATGTTTGCGTTGAGCCAGGTCACGTTCGAGGATTTGCGAAGATAGGCCCAGGCAGAGAGTGGAGCGGGCAGCAGATGTTGACTGTCGTCAAGCTCTAGACCTCAGTGACTGGTATTAAATTTGTATCAGGTACAGGTACAGACCAGTGTAATGATGGAGGCGTGAGAAAATCACTTTGAATTGGGAGGCTCGACAGAATACTAATTAGCCATCAATGGTTGGTCTGTTCACGGTCCAGGTAAACCAAATTGACTATGTAGTTGTTCAACCTGGGGCCCTTGACCGCTCGCACCTGTCAAGAGTACCTGTCCTTCGAATTTATGGCCAATCTTCAATCGGCTCACGAGCATGCCTTCATATTCACCAAGTCTATCCCTACTGTTACGTAGAGTATCCAGGAAACCTTCATCCATACCAGGGTGCGGATTGAGCTATCCACAAAGATAGATCCTAATTTATCCTCCACAGTAAAACGATACATAGGGAACCTTAAACAATCATTGAATTACGCCATTGCCTTGTCTTTGAGATGCGACCCTGACTCCGCAAAATCTCAATATGTGCGCGCAATATTCCTAGTCAAAGGCGTTAAATTTTACGGTTTTCACTCACAATATTCGCCATTCCTGAAAATAATGCTGGTGGACCCACGGCTAATGAATCATGTGGCAGCAATACTTCACTCTGGCTCTGTTCTAAGCCATCGTTTTCAAGTCTACGAGAGTCATCTCAGCTTCATCCTTCAATTCATGTGCGATTTCGGCTTATATGGCTGCGGATCTATTGAGATTCGAGACGTCTACCGTCGGAGAGGACTGAAAGAAGATGAAGAGGCAATAATGGATCCAGAAGTAACTTTTGAGACGTCACCATATCCTCGGCAAACGCGTATGCCACTCGAATTGGACATCATTTCTTCCTCTATCCTGAACCGAACAAAATTAAAGGAATACAGACTTCACCATACACTTGCAATACCAGGCCAAGAAAGACCTACAGAGCCGCTAGTGACCAGCGTGCGCGAGCTTTGGGAAGATGAGCGCAACCGCCGTCGCGCACGGGGCTTAAACCTTACCCCGGAAGTGCCTTATGATCCGAGTGAGGCATCCAGAAGTTCAAGCAGTTGTTGGACGGCAGAAGCTTATTGGTGGGATGAATTCAGGCGTCGGCTGGAAAAAGAAAGTCCGTTGAGAGAGGAAGCTAGTATCAATGATCCATCGGGTTGGGAGAACCAAGTGATGTCCGTTTTCGAGAGTACAGAAGCACTCTGGGATGCACAATATAGAACATGGAAACCTAGGAGCATAGAAAATGACATGGATGTTCAAGACTATAGGACAGGACAGGATAACCTGGTGCATTTGCCGTTCGATGATTTTCCGGACGGCGGTGAAGTTGATGTGATTGAGGCTCTCTTAGACACAGAGGCAACCAATCGTTTTAGATACACAGAAGACGCCGACGTTGAATCCAATGAAGGCGAAGAGTGTAACCAGACTGACGAGAAGGAGAATGAGGAGATGGAGGAAGAGGAAGAGGAAGAAGAGGGTATCGGAGAGGAAGATAGTCATGAAGTCCGGAATCTGGAAGGCGGCGAGACTCAGGATGTTAATACATCCGCTCCAAGCCCTTGGTGAGACCAACTATCTTCCATCTGCTGGCCTTGTCTGTGCTGAGTCGTCTCGAAGCGATCCATTTCTGGATGAGATAACACCTCGAACATCAAGTTGGTTTTCGGCCAAAAATAGAAAAATAGAGAATAAGGCTAGGTGGTAGGCAGCCGTGGCCTTCCAGATACAGCTGAAGACTCAAAATTATCTCTGTGGCAGGGCATTCAATGATGACATGAAACGCGTGGCAGATATTCCGTTGGGCTCTAGCATATCACCTATCTCTTCAAACATTATATCTCAAATTTCAACCCTTGCACCAGTACTCGCTTCATACCTTACTGAGGTATACCAGCAGTGCATGATTTCTGGAGCGAACCGCTATCTCTATCGTGAGTTCCCACCCAGCAGAACGGACATGATCGCAAAGATCAGAACACTCAAACTCCAGGCGAAGATATATCAACCACCTTTCTACTCAAATGAGGCTGATATATCAGAAAGATCAAGGGAGTTCGCCGGCTTAGTTTATCATCTAAAAGGAGGTAAAGATACAGCTTTCCTCGAGGAATTCACGCCTGTCTCGGAATCTGCACAATCCTCTTACAATTATCCCCGGTTTGAGTTACATTCTGGGTGGGAGTTTGCATCCTTCCCACCTAGCAGAAAAGTGACACGACAGTGGCTCAAGTACGAGATGGTATTTCGAAAAACGCCACGTTCCCAGGTGCGGATCCACTTGCTCACCTAGAGATCAATTTCCAACCGTCCTTTCCGATCAGATTGAGGGACCAACCCAGTTCAGACACTCTCCGCTTGCGCGTGCAGTCAAGATGTCCAGAGAGCAGCAGAACATGACTATAATGTGTTTAGAGGTCGTAGGTATGGTCATTTTTACTGTATCTTTATCCATCCCAAAGTTTGATGTTATGAAGCACCTGCTTTCGGGAAAACTGTACCCGACCCGGAATTTGATTCTATTTGCATCGCAATATACGGACTTCAAGCCGTTGGGACAGTGGATATACATACCGGCATCGTTGCTATCCAAAACGTGCAACTCAATCCCAAGCGTATTCGGGATTTTCCCCTAGATTTTGTCGACACGGAGCTCGATCTCCTTAACAGGATTTCTGATATTGTTGCCGAGTTTGACCCTGACATTCTCACAGGATGGGATGTACAGCGTACATCCTGGGGTTACTTGAATTCTCGGGCAAAACAGTATGGTGCGTTGGTATTGGTATATTGGTCGGTTTGCTAGTTAAACGGTAATCCTCAGAATTTGATCTACAGGACTTTTTGTCTAGAGCTCCAGCACAGAAGACAGGAGATGATCGATGGGGATCACAGACTACCACCCGCCTAAAAGTTGCTGGCAGGCACATCTTGAATGTCTGGCGCATCATGAGATCGGAGCAGGTTCTGACTTCTTATACCCTCTCCAGAGTTGCATATCATATCCTGCAGCAGAGGTTCGACCCCAGTTTGCCTGGGTCCTCGGGGGCTAATCAAACATTATAGGGTACCCTCCTATTCCACGGCAACATTGTCAAAGTGGTATGACAGTTCTGTGCCAAATCATATGGTAACTCTGCTACGTTATATGATAACGCGTGTCAGTGCTACTCTCCAAATTCTGGAAGAAAGTGAAGTTGTTACAAAAACCGCGTACGACAGTCAACCGGTCTAAATGATGCCTCTTTGAGTACTGATTCTGCCTTCCTTTCGTCAGAGAATTTGCTCGCATTTTTGGAGTTGATTTTTACTCTGTCATCAGCCGTGGATCCCAATATAAAGTGGAATCATTTATGTTCCGCATTGCCAAGCCTGAAAACTTTGTTTTGATATCTCCGAGTAAAAACGATGTATGTCTACCGCTGTGTCTTCTGAAAAGCTTACCCTTCTCTTTCCACTGCCATAGGTGGGCAAACAGAACGCGGCAGAATGTATGCCACTGATTATGGAGCCCATGTCTGCATTTTATTCCAGTCCTCTCGTAGTCTTGGATTTTCGGTCTCTATATCCCTCAGTGATGATTGCCTACAACTATTGCTACTCAACCTGTCTTGGTCGGGTTGCTGCTTTTCAAGGGCAGTTTAGGCTAGGGGTGACTAGTCTGGATATAGCTCCCGGTTTGCTAGAGACCTTGAAAGAGCTCATTACTGGTGAGCATCACATGTAAATTCAAATAAGCAATCTTATGCACCGTTACATCAGTCGCACCAAATGGCATCATGTATACGAAACCACAAGTGCGCAAAGGACTTCTTGGCCGCATGCTCGTTGAATTATTGGATACAAGAGTGATGGTAAAACAAGCGATGAAGGCTGTTAAGTCGGACAGAGCATGTCTGATGGCAACTTGACTACGGTCGGCACTGACATGAAATGTTGGTAGGCTCTGTCTCGCGTCCTTAATGCACGACAACTGGCTCTGAAGTATATTGCCAATGTCACGTACGGATATACGAGCGCGACTTATTCAGGCCGTATGCCAGCTGTCGAGATTGCAGATAGTATTGTGCAGACTGGTAGAGAAATTTTGGAACAAGTGGGCAGCCAATTCCTCTGGAAGCATACACTGACAGGCGGGCCTCCAGGCTATTGATATTATCAACAATAATGAGAAGTGGGGTTCCAAGGTCCGACTCCAGCGGTTCGACGGAACAGCGCTGATTGTGATGTTAGGTCGTATACGGTGATACAGATAGCCTTTTTATGTGAGTCATAAATCATAAGCCCTTGACATCGAAGACTCATCCTCTATAAGCTATCTCCCTGGCAAAACGAAGGAACAAGCATTTCGAATTGGTAACGAGATCGCAGATACGATTACTTTACGAAACCCTGCACCCATAAAACTCAAGTTTGAAAAAGTAGGTGGCTGTTATCGAACCCGTGTATAGAAATTTCATACTCAGTTGATCTGAGGTATATCATCCCTGCGTATTGTTGGCCAAGAAACGTTATGTCGGATTCAAATATGAAAGTCCTGATGAAGAGGAGCCCATTTTCGATGCAAAGGGTATCGAGACCGTCAGACGGGACGGTGTCCTTGCCCAACGGAAGCTCGTTGAAAATTGCTTGAAGTCGGTGAGATCTACTGGATCGTTGATACGGGGTCTAACGGAGCAAAGAATTCTGTTTCGCACGCAGGATTTGAGTCAGGTGAAAGATTACTGCTGTAAATCTTGGCACAAAATACTCGAGAACAGAGTCTCGGTTCAGGACTTTATCTTTGCCAAAGAAGTGAGGATGGGAACATATAGGTACGTTGCTCAACTTTCATCCCAAGTTTTGGTTTTTTGACTAGCATCATCATAGTGATGAAAGATCACCACCTCCTGGTGTAGTGGTTGCTGCACGTAGAATGATGATAGATCCCAACGATGAACCAGAATATGCAGAACCTATCCCGTACGTGATTACTCAAGCTGAACCTGGAACGCTATTGGCAGAAAGAGCAATGGACCCTCTTGAGATGATAAGCGAACCGTGAGCCTCATAACCCTATTAGATCGCGTCTTTCCTTACGGTGAAACCAGGAGCCTCAAACTTGACACAACCTACTATATCACTCGAGTGCTTATACCACCCCTTGAACGGATATTCAATCTTGTTGGGGCTGACGTACGACAATGGTTTTCTGAAATGCCGAAGGTTAAAAATGTGTCTCGAGGTGCTATCTCGCCGAAGAAGCGAAGAAAGATACATAAAGAGGAAGATGATACAACTCCTCCAGAAAAGCAGTGGGATATCGAGGAACACCTTGAGAATAATCAGTGCTTTGTGTGTGAAGAACCATCATTCACTGGTATGTATAATTCAAGTGGAATTTTGACCCCCTGTTGAGGGTATCCAGATTTCTGCGAGGAGTGCACACAGTCTCTTCAGTCAAGTCTGACCGTAGTCGGTGCGAAGAGCGGTGTGTTCGAGCATCGTGCCCTGACTGCACATGAAGTTTGCGTTACTTGTGCAGGTACACCACCTGGAGAGCCAGTCGAATGTATCTCATTAGACTGCCCGTGGCTTTTCGCAAGGAAGAAAGCGGAGGACAAACTCAAGGCAGTCCAAACCATGGAATCAATTGTGAACGAGCTCGAATGGAATGAGACGCAACTTGAATAAGTGGGAAGATGTACCAGAAAATTAAGTGTAGTGGAATGTATTGTACAGAATCCATTTAAACAGTCTCGTATGCCCCAGGAGTGGAATTGTTGTTTACTTGAGCCTGAGCAGGAGATTTTGGATCGTTCCGAGATGGGGGATGACGAGACTGATGATTGTGAGTCTCATCGTCAAGATTTTGATAACCACCCCGAGCATTGGAGGTGAAACCACCAGGCATCGACCAGACTATTGAACTCAGTATAAAGAAGGACACAAAAGGAAGTCAAGGCACCTGTAGTACCCTCACCAACACTCAGTCCGCCGAACTGGGCGCCTCGCTGCCGCATCACAAAGAGGAAGGAGAAGAAAGTTGGTATCTGATGGTCAGCGGTTAGACATTGGAGGCTTGCACAAAGTGCTTTCTGACAACCTTGAGCAGAGTTAGAACAACAGTCAAGAACTTGATGAAACCACTCTGGCTGTTTTGAATCATCCGGATAACATCAAAGATGGTTGAAGCGCCCAAAAGACCAGTGAACTGTATCTGGAGGTGAATGCTGCAAAACCTGGAGACAAGTATATTTATATCTGACTATTTTCAAGGATTGAATCGCCTCATTCTGTTCCTGAGCGTAGGTCCCAAAAAGGTAAATTACCAGGTTGTATTGAGGAGCGGAAGAAAGTGAGAGAAGAAATGACAGTGCCTGAAAAAATCAGCTAAGCGGAATGCAAAAAGCGAGATCGCTTACAACACCGCAAAATACAAGCTTAGAAGGGTCTAGTCCCTGAATGAAGTCCATTGTGGATAGTACTTGAGCAGGGCTGAACAACCTCGAGGCCAGCCGAATAGTCACGTGACGATAATTACATGCAGTTGTATCATTTCATCAACACTCACCCAACACTTACCACTCTCGCAGCAGTATTTTTCTGCTGATTTCGACGGTCAGAACTATCCAAAAACACATGAAGTCAACATAGCTGTCTTTTCATCTTGCTTACATTCTTCTTCTTCTCGTTTCAAATGTCATTTGCAGTTTTCAGCTCAAGCCTAGACAATGCTCGCATATCTATACCCCTCGGCATCGCGATTGGTTTGATAGCCTCATTCATTCAGTCTTTTGGCCTTACCATCCAGAGGAAGAGTCATATTATAAATCAAGGCCTTCCCAAGCACTCTCAACGTACGGAACACCGACGTCCGTTCGTAGCCCCTCTTGGACTTTAGCGTTGTAGATTTCTGACGACAAGTACTTTTCAATCATAGGTTATGGCTGCTTGGATTTTCCATCTTCATCCTCTCAAACCTAACTGGATCTTTGGTCCAAATCGCATCGCTTCCTGTTGTCATCCTCGCTCCACTGGGTGCCGTCTCCTTACTCTGGAATGCCTTCTTTGCTCGTCTCCTTCTCGGCGATGTATTCTCCCCATGGATGATAATTGGCACTATTCTAATTGCGGGGGGTGCTACATTGATCGCCGTCTTTGGAGTCGTACCGGAACCAACACATTCGTTAGATGACTTGTTGGAGCTCTTTCGGAGACCTGTCTTTGTTATCTACTTTTCTATGCTCGGAACGAGCGTGTTCTTTTTCCTTGTTGCGGTATGCCAAAGTTTTTGGGATAG
>Ga0153942_1000924_pt1 | contig 11858 bp, 8 predicted proteins | sample TSNJ026MetaG_FD_104731 | JGI IMG/M metagenome (GOLD analysis project Ga0153942, IMG submission 104731) | Attine ant fungus gardens microbial communities from New Jersey, USA - TSNJ026 MetaG | ecosystem: Host-associated > Fungi > Mycelium > Unclassified | place: USA: New Jersey, Brendan T. Byrne... | reverse complement strand
TAACTTTCATTTTTATCTCTCATTTCTTTAATTTCACTAATTAGTATTTCTTTGCTTATCTCAATTGGTTTGATTCTATAAAATTTGTTTTTTTCTAGAACCTGATTTACCTTTATTTTAATAAAATTATCAGTATGTCCAATTGAATATTCATTATTAACTTCTTCAATTAATACTTCTAGTTCTTGGTCTAAGTGTTTTTTTGCATATTCAATTTCTAATTGATTTGATAATTCAGTTAAAAGCTGGTTTCTTTGTTTCTTCTCTATTTCATTTACTTGATTTGGCATATTTGCTGCGGGTGTTCCTGTTCTTTTTGAATATGGAAATGCATGAATTTTTGAGAAATTGATTATTTTGATAAATTCTAGAGTTTGTTTAAATAATTCTTCCGTTTCATATGGAAAACCAACAATTACATCAGTTGTAATATTAATATTTGGTCGAATCTTTCTAATTGTTTTGATTTTATGATAATAATAGTCTAAGTCATATTTACGGTTCATTCTTTTTAAAATTTCATCAGTTCCTGTTTGAAGAGGAATATGTAAATGATCACAAATTTTATTATTATTTTTTAATTCATTTAAGAATTTTTCATTTAATTCTGTGATTTCAATTGAAGAAATACGAATTCTTTTTAGATTTTTTAATTTACTTACCTCGTGAATTAAATCGGTCAAATCATAACCAAGGTGAGTTCCATAACTGCCAGTATGAATACCTGTTAAAACAATTTCTTGATGCCCATTTTTTACAAGTGTATTGATTTCTTCGATTGCCGTTTCTAGTTTTTTGCTACGAATACTTCCTCTTACATGTGGAATGATACAATACGTACAAAAATTATCACATCCGTCTTGAATTTTGACGAAAGCTCTTGTGTGATTTTTATATTCTTCTAGTTGCATATCTTCAAAATTAAGTTCTCGATCTGTTGTTATAAATTCATATTTTTTTTGATTTGCTTTGAATTCATTAATTAAAGAAACAATATCACTTTTTTTATTATTACCCAAAAGAATATCAATGTCCATTTGTTGATATTCTTCTGTTTTATTTTGTGAACTGCAACCACATACTATTAATATTGAGTTAGGATTGTTTCTTTTGTAACGTCTAACTAATTTTCTTGATTTACTATCAGCCATATTAGTAACTGAGCAGGTATTAATAATATTTACATCAGCAACATCATCAATTTCTTGAAAGTTTGCTTTTAGTAGTTTTTGACGAATCATTTCACTTTCATAAATATTTACTTTACATCCTAATGTTTCAATATGAAATGTCATAATTCATCACTTCCTTGTTGGATATTTTTTTGCCGTTACGATCACTATACCAGCACGTAGTTTCGAGTGTCAACTCTTTTTTAGAGGAATATGCTTTTTAGCATTAAAAATGCACATCAAACTGCCAAAAACATAGTTTAGTGTGCATTCATTATTAATATAGATTATTATAAATTAGTATTATATTTAATTATAGATTTAATAATTCATTTAATTGATTGAGCGCTTTTAGGAAAGCTTCTTCATGTTCGTATTTCATTAAACGAACATCAACTTTGGGAGGATATTCATCTGTGATTGGTTCTCTTTTTGTTAAGGAATTCAAATCAATTAATTTAACACTTACTTCTTCATCAACCATTTCTTCATCTAAGTAGTTTAAACTTAGATTTTGCGTATTTTCAAGTAGTTCTTCATAACTTATAATTGCTTTTTCTTCTTGTTCTGTTTCATATTTTGTCATATCAATTATAGGTTTTGGATGCGTATCAATTTTATGGGCAATTTCTTTTAAATCAATTTCGCCATCACTTTCTATTTCTATTTCAGGGGTATTTTCGGTTTCTGATTTAATAATTGAAATTAAACTTACTACTAGAATGATTAATATGACGACAGAAAAATACAAGACATAATCAAGGATTGATAAACTTTTTAATATATTTATGATGTCGTTTAAAATAGACATATGAATCACTTCCTAAATTTATTTTATCAAATAAGAAATTTTAATCAATAGAAAGATGATTAAAATTTTTGGTTATGTAAACAAAAAGACAAGTATTTTCTAACTTGTCGTAAAGTAATATGGATCGTTAATGGTTCCACTTCCTAATACAGTAGTGCTTTTATTAATATTTATAACTGGGCGAATCCCACGACTTTCTGTAGATAGTTCTCCAACATTTATTTGTCCAGTAGCAGAAACAGTATAATATTTCATATCATTATTATATTTGTCTTCTAAAGACATTGTCCACCATGATGAAGTGATTTCGTTATTATATAAATAATAAGATTCATTAAAAGCATTATTTGTTGCCCCAGCTAATACTACTTCATCAGCAGTTAATAACCCTATTTTACTATTACTTTCTGTTCCAAGACAACTCATAATCGGAGCATAGTCAGTAAATAATCTTGAACCAATATTATATACAATATAATCACCTTCTTGTGATTTGATGGAATCATCAATACAGAAGTTATGATTATTAATATATTCATCAAAAGGTTTGATATTTTTTTCATACCAATTAGTTAAGATTGAGTAAATATTTGAAGTTTTAAAATCGGTTGTTATTTCTTGATTAAATAGATTATAAGAGTTATTTTCAATTGTTGAATTAAAAACTAGTTTAACGGTTTTATCTCCATTGATACTAACAATTCGCCATAGATGTCCGGCAAAACGTACATAATTGTTTTCAATATTACCACGAAAGAAATAAGTCGTACCAAATGCATCACTCATTTCCATTAAACCTTCATGAGTTGTTGCAGTTTCTGCACCAATTTTAGTTGGTTTGGTTTCATTAATTATATTATTTTTGATAATTGTTTGAGCAAAACTATTGTCCTTTTCTTCAGTTGCAATACTGATAATTCCTTGGACTTCTTCATCATCTAAATTATTTAGTACCAGTTCATAATTGTGAGTAGTTCCTGGTTCAATCATAATTTGACTTGTAATTAAGACGGTTGCTTTACTTAATAATTTTGTAATTTGCATATTAATATTATTTTTGTCAGTTAAAGTAACTGATGATTTATATTCTTTTAATAACTCATCCACGGAAATAGAATAATAAATGATTTGATTTGTTGTGTTTGTAATCGATATCGGATAAGTATTTTGTTTTGAATTTAACTGATTTCTTTCTAAAAAGTTTATAGAAAGTCCTTGTTTTACTACAACAATAGTGTCTTCATTCATTTCATTCTTCTTTAAATAAGATTGATAGGAAATGATAAGAAAAATATTTAATATGATGAGCGTGCCTAAAATTAGTAGTGATACTCTATATTTTTTTTGCATTCATATCATCTCCCTTTATTATTCTAAGTATATGTATTTTTGTTTATTTTGTCAATTTACATTTTATTAACAATAGGAAAAATAAGCAGATTTCTCTACTTATTTTAGATGTCTTCTAAATTCTTTGAATTCATTAGAATTGTCAAGTTTTGTCTCTTCTAAGCTTTCAAGCAGTTTCTTTTGTTTGCGATCTATTTTAGTAGGTATCACTACATTAATGATGGCATACAAATCTCCTCTTCTTGAAGAATTTGGAATTCGAACCCCTTTTCCTTTTAGTTTTAATTTGGAGTTAGGCTGAGTTCCCGCTTTAATTTCTAATACAACATTGCCTTCAAGAGTTGGAATTTCTTTTTTACAACCAAGCGTTGCTTCTGTGATGGTGATGGGAACATTAATATATAAATCTTCTTCTTCTCGTTCAAATATTGGACTACTTTTAACATTGAATTCAATATAAATGTCGCCATTAGGTCCTCCATTTTGCCCCACTTCACCTTTGCCACTTATTCTTAATTGATATCCTGTATCAACTCCTTCTGGAATTGTGATTTCAATATTTTTTCTTCCTCGATTATATCCTTTTCCATTACAAGTTGAACAAGTTGATTCAAATGTATGTCCTTTTCCATTACATGAAGAACAAGTCGTTTGTGTTTGAATAACACCTAAGAAAGAGTTTTGTTGTTCAATCACAACTCCTTGACCCTTACATCTAGAGCAAGTAACTTTTCCGGTTCCACCTTCCCCATGACAATCTTCACATTTTTCATTCAAATCCAACTCGATGGTTTTTTTGGCACCATAAACTGCTTCATCAAATGATAAATTTAACCGAACCAAAGTATCTCTACCTTTAGTAGCACGATTATGTGCTCTTCTGCTCCCGCCACCAAAACCAGAGAAACCTCCAAAACTACCTCCAAAAAATTCTTCAAAGATACTTCCTAAATCAATATCATCAGCACTGAAGCCACTAAAACCACCTGACCCAGCCTCAAAGGCTGCATGACCAAATTGATCATATTGTTGTTTTTTTTGCGGATCAGAAAGAATGGCATATGCTTCCCCGATTTCTTTGAAGCGTTCTTCAGCTCCTGCTTCTTTATTCACATCGGGATGATATTGTTTTGCTAATTTCCTGAATGATCGCTTAATTTCTTCTTCGGATGCACCTTTAGATAGTCCTAATATTTCATAGTAATCTTTTTTCATTCATTCACCTCTTTGTATATATTTCTAAATTGATTGACTAATTCATCAAAGTATTTAATTGCATCGACATACACTTGATCAGTTTCTAAAGAGATTCCTAAATCACTTAGTATTTCAAGTGGCCATTTTTTGCTTCCTGATGCTAAGAAGTCTAAATATTTATTAATGAAAGATTCCTCTTTATTAATGATTTTACTTGCAACCGATGCTGCGATACAAACGCTTGTTGCATATTTAAACAAGTAAAATGGTCTAAAATAATGGGTTCTAACAGTCCAACCAACACTAGAATTTTCGCCATGAACGACATGATTGCCTAATATTTCTTGTTTGTGTTTCAGCATATTTTCTTGTAGAAATTCAGCACTAATATAATTGTCCTCAAAAATATTATTATGGATGTCATTTTCTAATTCGGCATCATAAATGCATGTAAATAAATTGTTTTTAATTAAATGGAGATTATTATAAATAGCCGCTAATTGTTCTTGTTTGTCTTCACTATTTTTTAAAATATAATCTGAAAGTAAAAATTCATTGGTAAGAGATGCAATTTCAACTAAGAACATATCTGTATTACTTTCATATGAAGGATTCTTTTTTGATAACATTGCATTTGCTGCATGTCCAAGTTCATGAATAATTGTAGAAATAGAATCTAAATCCCCATTATATGTCATTAAAATATTAGGGTGATAATTATAAATATGTGCACAGTAAGCACCACTCTTTTTGCCTTTATAATTTGCAAAATCAATCCAATTATCTTCGAATGCGGTTTTTATAATCGAAGTATATTCTTCCCCAAGAATTGATAAGGATTTTAAAATAATCTCTTTTGTTTCCTCGATTGTATATTCTTTTTTACTTTTTGCTAAAGGAATCGTTAAATCATAAGGATGTAATAAGTCCAATTGCAATACTTCTTTTCTTAATTCTAAATAATTATGAAATGGTTTGATATTGTCTTTTGTTGTCTTAATTAATTGATCAATAATTTTTTCATTGATATTAGAACCTTTTAAAGCAGCCTCTTGACTATTTTTATAATGACGAATTTTTGCTATTTCATTGAAATTTTTCAAATAATTATAATATAAACTTGCAAAGGTATTTTTGTGTTTTTTTAATACCTCAAAGTATTGTTCTGATGTTTTTTTTCTAATATCACGATTCTCGTTCATGATCCATTTACGATAATTGGATGAAGTTAATGGTTCACCTTCGATATAACCATAATCTAATTCACTATCAATTAGCGTATCACAAATGTCTTCATAAGAGTTCATAGTTTGTGTAAGTCTTGATATTAATTCTTCTGTTTTAGCATTTAATGAATGTTCTTTTTCATGTTGTAATTGCATTAACCAATTATTATATTTAATTAAGTTTTTATTTTCTTTTTGAAACTGTTTCCACTTATTTTTACTTATTCTCATTAAGGTTGGAATAACAAAAGCTAAGTTTATTTCTATTTCATTACCAAAATTATCGATTTTACCCTTTAATTTTAATGATTCTTGATTTGTTGCGTCTTCATCTAATTTAAGAAAAGAATATAATTCCAGAGATAATACTTCTTCTTGAAAGATAAAATATTGATCTAAGAAGTTCTGTAATGCATTACTATTTTCGGCAAAACCAACTTGTTTACTTAATTCTTTTAATTCTTTTTTTAAATTATTAATCTTTAATTCCACGGCTTTCATATTTTTAAAGATATGAGTTAAATCCCATTTCTCATTTTCCGGAACTTCATTCCTGCTTTTATATTGTTTCATTAGGAACCTTTCTTAAAAATATAGTTAAGCCCAAAAGAGGACTTAACTATTTTTTATTTTTTTTCTTCGTAAGTTGCTTCTTCAACATCTTCACTATCTGTATCTTTAGCTTCTTCAGTTTCTTCACTGGTTGTTTCTTGATTTGCTTTAGCTGCTTCTTCGTATACTTTTGCAGCTAATTTCATTGCTACTTCATTTAGTTCTTCTGTTTGCTTTTTAATGCTATCGATGTCAGTTCCTTCTAATTCAGTCTTCAAACTTTCTATTTTTGCTTTTGCATCTTCTATATCACTTGCATCAGCTTTATCACTTAAGTCTTCTATCGCTTTTTCAGTTGCAAAGATTAATGAATCAGCGTCATTGCGAACATTAACTTCTTCTTTACGTTTTTCATCAGCTTCGCGATTTGCTTCAGCTTCTTTCATCATCTTATCGATTTCTTCTTCAGTTAATGAAGTTGAAGATGTGATTGTAATATTTGCTTCTTTATTTGTTCCTAAGTCTTTTGCTGTAACATTAACGATACCATTGGCATCAATATCAAATTTAACTTCGATTTGAGGGATTCCACGTTTTGCTGGTGGAATGTTTGTTAATTGAAAGTTTCCAAGTGTCTTATTGTCTCCAGCCATTGGTCTTTCCCCTTGTAATACATGAATATCAACAGCAGGTTGATTGTCTGCAGCAGTACTAAATACTTGAGATTTGCTTGTTGGAATAGTTGTATTTCTTGAAATTAAAACAGTCATAACACTTCCAAGTGTTTCAATACCAAGTGAAAGTGGTGTTACATCTAATAATACTAAATCATCAACTTCTCCAGTTAGTACTCCGCCTTGAATGGCTGCTCCCATTGCAACCACTTCATCTGGATTTACACCTTTATGTGGTTTTTTACCTAATTCTTTTTCCACTAATTCTTGTATATATGGAATACGAGTTGAACCACCAACTAGAATAACTTCATTAATATCTTTTTTAGATAATTTTGCATCTTTCATTGCTTTTCTTACTGATTCAAGAGTTGAATCAAATAAGTCGCGACATAAGTCTTCAAATTTAGCTTTAGATAATTCAATTTCAAAGTGAACTGGTCCATTGTCATTTTGTGTAATGAATGGTAAAGAAATTTGCGTTTTTGCCATTCCTGATAAATCTTTTTTAGCTTTTTCAGCTGCATCTTTAAGACGTTGCATTGCCATTTTATCTTTTGACAAATCAATTCCTTCTTGTTTTTTGAATTCAGCAACTAAGAAATTCATAATTCTTTCATCAAAGTCATCTCCACCAAGTTTATTATTACCACTTGTTGATTTAACTTCAAATAAACCATCTCCAAGTTCTAGGATAGAAACATCGAATGTTCCTCCTCCTAAGTCATAAACTAAAATAGTTTGTAATTTATCTTGTTTATCCATTCCATAAGCAAGCGCTGCTGCAGTTGGTTCATTGATGATACGTTTTACATCAAGACCGGCAATTTTCCCAGCATCTTTAGTTGCTTGACGTTCTGCATCATTGAAGTAAGCAGGAACTGTAATAACAGCTTCTGTAACTTTTTCTCCTAGATAGCTTTCAGCATCTGCTTTCATTTTTCCTAAAATTTTTGCACTAATTTCTTGTGGAGTCCATTTTTTACCATCTGCTTCAAATTTATGATTTGTTCCCATGTAACGTTTATTTGATGAAATTGTATTTTCAGCATTTGTTACTGCTTGACGACGAGCTGGAGTTCCAACTAATATTTCGCCATTTTTACTAACTGCTACTACCGATGGAGTGGTACGATCTCCTTCCGCATTTGCAATAACAACAGGATTTCCTCCTTCCAATACTGCAACACATGAATTTGTTGTACCTAAGTCAATACCTATAATTTTTCCCATAATATAAATCACCTTTCCTTATTTACTTACTTTGACCATAGAAGGTCTAATTACTTTATCATTATATGCGTAGCCCGTTTGTAATACTTCAATTACAAGATTAGACTCTACACCAGCTTTTTCTTCAGCAAAGACTGCATCCATTGTATTTGGATCGAATTCTTTTCCTAAACAGTCAATTACTTTAACTCCTTTTTCTTCTAATACTTTTAGAAGTGATGAATGAATCATTTTGAAGCCACTTAAATATTTATTTAATTCTTCATTTGACTCATCAACATTTAATGCTCTTTCAAAATTATCAATAATTGGAAAAATCTCTTTTATTAAGTCTTCTCCTTCATATTTTAATAATCTTGAAATTTCCTCTGTTTGCCTTCTGCGCATATTTTGCATTTCCGCCGTAAGTCTTAGATTTTTTTCTTCTAATTCTTGCATATTTGCAATTAGATTATGCATTTCATCTTGTTTTTTGGAATTTTTTTTCTTTTTTTCTTTTTTTAGCTTTTCAGGTTCTTCTGTCATCTCTTCGATGATATCTTCCTTTAATTCGCTATCCATATTTATTCCTCGCTTTCATTTAGTTGTTCATTCATATAAGTCAATAATCCAACAACACGATCATATTCCATTCTTTTTGGACCAATAATAGCAATTGTTCCTTCTTCCCCATCTCTTTTATAAGTTGTTTTGATAATAGTTATATTAGAATCAAACTCTGTTTCATCTCCAATATAAATATTAACACCTTTATGATTTGGTTTAGCTTCGATTTTACTAATAAATGTTTCATCTTCAAATTTTGAAGCGATATTTCTAATTTTTTCAACATCATCAAATTCTTTAGCATCAAATATTTTATTTTTACCACCGAAATGAACATTGTCATTTTTTTGATGAAGAAAATCTTGAAATGCTTCCGAAAAAATATTATAGACCGTTTCGTATTGATCAATTTTTTGACTAATAATTGGTTTGATTTCGAACTCAAGTCTTGCTGAAACATCCACGATTGGTGTTCCTACTAACATTTTATTAATAATTTCACTAGTCTTTACAACTTCAGCAATATTTACTGTACTTGGAATATAAAATTGTTTGTTTTGAACAATTCCTTTATCTGTACAAACAACAGCAACTATTTTTTGATCGTTAAGAGGAATAATATTAACTTGTTGGAGATTATTTTCTTGTGATTGTTTTCCAAGAACTATACTCGTGTAATTGGTTAATTCACTGATGATTTCTACACATTTTGCTACCGCATCACTTAATTGTAATTCTTGATTTTTGAATATTGTTTGTAACTTTAAAACATCTTCTCCAGTTAATTCTTTTGGTTGCATCAGATGTTCTACGTAAAACTTATATCCGGCTTCACTTGGAATCCGTCCAGAAGAAATATGTTCTTTTTCTAAGAAACCTAATATTTCCAAATCACTCATTTCGTTACGAATCGTTGCACTAGAACAATCTAGAGTCTCACATAAAGCTTTTGAGCCAACTGGCTTCATATCTTTAATGTACGATTCAATAATTTCTTTTAAGATAATTTTTTTTCTTTCATCCAAGTTCATCACTTCCTTTGATTAGCACCCTAATCTCCTCAGTGCTAATATTATTATAATCATATGATTAGCACTTGTCAATATATGACTGCTAATTTTATAAAAGTTTATATTTTGTTTAGAAATTAAAAAAAATGTCGACCTAAATCAACAATTTTTAAAAAGGTATTTTTATATTTGAACAAATAGTATATATTCTTTTTCTATGCATTATCTTCTTTCATTTCTTAATATGCTTTTCTTGATTTAATCGATTCAATAAAATAAGTGTTTCTTTATATGATGTTGTTTTTCCACTATATGAAATTTCAAATAAACGATCTTCACTCATTAAATCGATTTCATCTTGATCATATTTTGAATAATAATATTTTAATGAATTTTCATATATTTTCTGTAATTTTTCTTTTAATTCTCTAATTTGAAATAAGTTAATATCTAAGGGAATATATACAGTATTACAGTAATCTGCCAAACAAATAATAATACTTGAAGTTTGATTTGCAGTACTTTGAAATAGATCCTCATCACTTAATACTAATTTAAAATAATAACTTACTAATGTCATATCATGAGTTCCAGTTGTACTATTAATATAATCAGTTTTTTCTTTATCTATAATAATTAAACCAATCGGAGAAGCAAGAAGCTTATTTTCTTGGTTAGATTTATCTAAATATTTATCTAAATCAAATCTTCTAGCTTCCTTTAAAATATTCTTTTCCTCTTCCGTTTGCACGTTTAATTTTTCATTTATTAAAAGTTCTAATTCCTTTAAAAATTTATCATTTTTTCTTATATATGTAAGTACACGATCATTTCTAATAACATCAAAACCAAATCCATATTCTTTTTGTCTCATATTAAAAATAAAAATATCAAGATCCTTTTTTGTTTTAGCAACATCAATGATTTTGAACATCGAATCAGGAATTAATCCAATATTCAAGACCATTTCTAACTTATTAAAATAATTTTTAAAGCTTATTACAAAAGAACCTTCTTCTCTTTTTAAAGAAAAATCTTTAAAAAAATAACTAATATGATATCCTTCTAATATCTGCTTTTTATATAAATCTACAAGAGAACAAAATATGGTTTCATTATTTAATATTATATTTCCATTAGAAACTCGTGTGTCCGTTTCATCAAAATAAACTTTTTTTGAAATAAATTCATTTTCTTTTATAAAAATAATAATTCCGATATTCTCCATAATTTTTTCCTCAATTTAAAAATCTTTTTTTCTTTTATTATTTTAACATTTTAACTGTCTCATTTTCAATATTATATTGAATAATCAATTCATGTAATGGTCTTGTCATTGCTACATATAATTGATTGAGTTCAATTCCATTTTTATATTCATCAGCATTTAAGACAATCACTGCATCAAATTCTAATCCTTTAGAAGTTTTTACACTTAAAGATACGATTTGATCTTTATTGTTTTGACTTAGCTCATTAATATACGAAAGTTGATATTGTTTACTTAATTTGATAGCATGATCTTCCGTTTTAGTAATGATAGCAATTGATTTATATTCTTTTTTCCATTGTTCTAATTGAACATTAATATCTATTTCATTTACATAAATTGGTTGAAGCCCATGGCGTATGACTGGTTCAGATGTCTTCATATTTAATTTTTCTAAGATTTTATTGGCTTCATTCATTATTTCAACCGTAGTACGATAACTTTTTAATAAGTAATCCATGTGAGGTTTTTGATACAATGATAAAATGTCTTCCCAAGAAGTAATCGTTGGATGTTCAGAAATTGATTGGGCTAAATCGCCAAAGATACTAAAATAGCAATTAGACATTAATTCTTTTAGTAATTGAAAGCGAAAAAAATCGTAATCTTGGGCTTCATCAATTACTGCATGTTTAATTTTTCTATAATCAGTATTTCCTAGAATTCTAATTCCTAAATATAGCAAACCATTTAAATCTTGATCTGTATATCCTACTCGTTTTATTCCATTTTCTTTTAAGAAGTCATTATATAAAGTTGTAATTTTCTTTTTGATAAAAATAAAATGTTTCTTTAAGTAATTAGTACCTCCGTTAGC
>Ga0153942_1000922_pt1 | contig 11866 bp, 8 predicted proteins | sample TSNJ026MetaG_FD_104731 | JGI IMG/M metagenome (GOLD analysis project Ga0153942, IMG submission 104731) | Attine ant fungus gardens microbial communities from New Jersey, USA - TSNJ026 MetaG | ecosystem: Host-associated > Fungi > Mycelium > Unclassified | place: USA: New Jersey, Brendan T. Byrne... | reverse complement strand
TGTATTCGGACGGCCAGAGGATGGATACATTTCATAACCAGCATAAATCGAGTCTACGACGGCATTCCGGGATGGAGTCGACTGTAATGCTTGGGATGGTAATCGAGGCAATGGCCTTCCTTGATAATGTCGACGTTGGCTGGCTTGGGAGGTAGATGACATCACTGGCGTCGTATCAAACTGTTCCTGGATCTTGACTGGTGAAGAAGTCGTTGGAGAAGGAGAATTTTGCAAGGAGCTGTTCAAAGAGGTGACAAGACCTTCGCATGGTGTTGAATGATGTTTCCGGACACAATCCACTGTTTCTTCTTGTGTGTCTGGCATCTCGGTCACCTTCGGTGTCGGCCCCAGTGACATCGGCTGTACACCAACCTTCCGTCTTCCATCATTTCCCAACATGACGCCATTTTCATCTTGTATTGGTCCAGAAGCTTTTGGTGAAGAGCGACCGATATTTACAGATGACGAAAATGACGCCAGTGATTCCGGACGCAGCACACTTGCATTTGAATTTATGACTGGTGACGGTGCATGGATCGGGCTCGATGGAAGTGGAGTGTTCAGAGCTTTTTGGAATTCATGGCCGTTCATGTCGACTATTATAGCATTTCCTTCAGCCACGTTGATGTCCTGGTCCTCGGGGTGTTCTTGCAATCTAGGCACAACCATATCGACATTGTTGGCAACCACAGTCAGAATTGTTTGCTGTTGCTCGTTTTGATTGCTATTCACGACTTGATTCATCTTTGTCCGGACCCTGGTCACTGGTGGTCCAGATAGAACAGGAGGAGACACAGTGATTGTGTTCGGTGCAACCTTAACCTTTGATTTTCGATGACTGCCTCTGTGCCTCTTCGGCTGGCGATTCAAGAGAGGTTGGATAGCTTCTTGGATTTTCCTGTCCCTCAACGACAATGGATGCGGCTCAGTACACGACGAGGTCGTTTGTGTCGTAGGAATAAGCATTGGATTGACAGGAGACAAAGTGATGGGGTCGGGAGGAGCCCCGTTTGTGAAGCTCAAGCTTCGTGTTGGTGAAACTTCTGAGCTTATTACTTCTGGCGAAAGCGGGTCTGAGGGTGACACTATCGGGCTACGCGGTTCACTCTCAATCTGTTGAGATTCGACTTCGCCATCGCGGCCAAGGACCTCCCAAGACTCGAATGATTCGCTATCGGAGGTCCCGTCTTCGTTCAACCTCTGCTTTTCCTTTTCCCTATTCATAGAAGGAAGGAGCTTCCTATTCAATTTCCCACCTATAGGCTTTGCATCGTCGGTCTGCCTATCGTTATTCCCACTAATCGTCAGACTTGAAGCACCAAAATATGGAAAACGCAAGACAGATGCGGATGCAAGTGAAGTGGTGCTTCGAAAGAAGTGGGCAGACCGTGATCCGGAGTATGGTGATGTGCCAGGCGGGTGAGCAGAAAGCGCTCGGGCCTGCATTGCCTGGTGTTGTTTCGGTGGAAATAATGTTCGAAGTGGAGATAGCGACAAGAATCGCTTCTTTGTACATGTCCTGACGAGACCAGGTTCTGTTGCATGACCGTGGTCTATATCTTCATCTGGGTCATTCAGATCAAGTATGCTGGCCATTTTGGATTTTGCCTGGCCACGCATCAATGAGTCAGAGGTCGGTGAGATGCTTGTGTCAGTACTTGACAATGACCGGGGAGAAGAAACAAGACACGGGGGGAACTCTATTCCTTGGTCTTCTGGCTGTGGAGAAATCATCTCCAATGATTCTTCGGATTCTGATGTTGAGGGTACCTCCGTTGAAGAGGCACGACCGATGCTGGTCTCGCTCTCCGATTGGTGGTGCCGAGTTTGGAGGCAATGATTTGTTTCTCGGGCTGCGGACGTCGACGAGGACGACTGGGCTAGCGCTGACGATTTAGGAGCGGGTATCATTCCCATCGCTTCTTGGAATGTGGGTGGAGGATAATTTGGAACACCTAGGAATACAAGCAGGATCAGCTTTGAACACTGTGCTGATGAAACCGTATCTGTCATTTACCTTCTTCGATACCTTCTAATATCGACCGACTCGATTTTCCTCTCCAATTTCTCCTCAAGAAAGTCTTTGGATTCCTCGGTGCTCCAACATTGAATCTTTCTTCAGTCTGTCCTTGCCTTCCGTTCCCCGTAGGAGATCTCTCTACAATCCTCATTGGTCGATTACTACTTGCCGCCGCCGCCGCCGCTTCCGCCACCAGTTTTGCTTTGGAAGGTGATCCTTCCGTTGATGCCGACACTGAATTCGCTGATAGTGAAGGAGAGCGCTCTTGCTCAAATGCATGGTTTATCCTGGGATAAGGGGAAATACGGGCTGCGTCCGCAATTCTAGATGGCGACATTGCAGTTGCTGAGCACACACTTGAGTTCTCAGGGAAAGGCGGCGGTTTTGGAGAACATGCGTTGGCCACGATCCTTCAGTATGCCTACGTTGCCTTTATTTGGCTTGTCACTCACTCAAACTCTGCCCTACTGCGCCTGGATTTTAGTTTGCCAGAGATTCTGCTGCTTTGATTTCGTGGAACTTCCTAGCCTTTCCTTACTCTCGGCCTTTGCCCAACAATAAATCATGCATAATTAACCATGTTTAGTTCTGCCCTTGGATTAAAATATCAGTGGCTGTAACTTGATCCACGAGCAGTCCACGCGCAGCCCTTCTCTTCCGAAATCCGGGATCAGATTATCAATCTGATCTTGTATTCAAAAATAGTACATTGGTAAATCAAATTACAACTACACCGAACAGTCTTGCGGTCTTGCTCCTTGTTTAATCTAATGCTCCGTTACCGTTGCAATAATCGACATTTCCCTTGCTCGGATTTCCGGCCCACTGTTTGGATGACATCATCAAGCTCGTCATGCAGCCACTTCAGAGGGTTGTGTCACTTACTGTAGGGAATGGCCTCCCAACGCCTGAGGCGCCAAATACGGCAAAGGACAATATGAAGATCATAACTTGGGCTCCACCATCCAAAGCACCTCCAAGAATATAGTTATACTTTTTATACCATCCTGGATGTCGTTTCCTTAACCAGAGCTGAGACATAAGGCCAACCACAATGGCCGAGGTGATCACGGAATTCACACCAACATACATCCATGCGGAATACTCGATACACAAGTCAGAACGATCCCTGAATGTTCCAGTAATGGGACGAATGTACCATATATATGATAGGAAGAATGACTGTGTCCACCTGAACGGGTCCGATCTTTGGCCAACGCTAGAACGGCGGCATTCAACATCGTAACAATCCAAATGAGAATGCAACCCACCTTTGCAATGATCCACTGGAAGAATGTCGGCACTATTCCAATAATCAAACTTATAGGAATAATCCAATAAGGACCATTAAACCCATAGAGTTCTTTCGCTAGAGACCAAGTCACCGCTTCACTGTTTAAGCTTTGCGTCACTTGTCCACTCCAAACGTTGGTTCCCACAGGATTAAGGAGGATCTCGCGCTGGGCCGTAACAATGGAGATCATGACCACTGCTGAACATAAGTCGATGACTTGACCGAGTATCGGTACTCACCGTAGTTCACCATGGCACCTATTTAGGCTCAGTGAGCAAGAGGAGGCGGGGCCATATTATGCGAGACATACCGAGGATAGTACCCCAAACCTGGGTCAAAAACATGACACGAGGAGGAATCTTGAGATATTGCCCAACCTTCAGGTCTCCGGCGAGATTGATAGACGTAGAGACGACATCATGACTCCACATGGAAAACTACTGGTCATTCCAGTGGCAGAAGGATTGAAAGAGCGGGAGGCACTGACATAGAGGTTGGCAACAGGCCTACCAGGATTCACAGCGCCCGCTACCATCTTCATGAGTTGATTGGTAGCGATACCGTTTCCCATCCTGGCAAAAAGCAATGTAGAGAAGGGCTATCGTGCGAGTCAACACGATATCAGGAGATGCAATGGTCAAATTACTGTTATGAATGCACCAACTAATAATGCCACGATATAAGACCACCATGGAAGAGTTGTCTGACCCTTGAACACAACAATTAATCCTTGGCGCATGTCAGCCCCGTATGTAACGGCCAGAGTGTTGCGATACTGACCTGCTGAGAAGGCAAGGACAAGAAGTGTGGCATACCACCACCAAGGAGCTTCTTTATATTTTTTCATGGCCTTCCAGTCAAAGCTAGCGTTCACCTGAAGTACATCATCCGAGATGAAGGTCTTACCTGATAATGCGGATCAGGCTGTGTCCTGTGATAGGCGAGCCTAAAAGCATCTTTCGCATCGGCTCCCCAGAAGAAGATGCAGTGAGCAATTAAACCGCCAATCTGAGAAAGAGTCTGAGTAATGGTACTCAAGACAGATCAAGGAATTACAGCTAGATTGGCGGTCAGGCCATGCCAGGCGTTCGATCCGGTCAAAGCCGGCAGTCCAATCTCAGTGAGCGCGGTCTCGTTCAGCTGGATTGAGGTACCACTAAAGACCGCGGATTGATGGTAGACGGAGCCATTGGCAGAGAATATTGACGTTGAAAGCATAGGATAATCTAATGACTAAGGATCAAGAAATTAGTTGGTACGAGAAAAGCTCAATATTAGATCTCACATTCCACGCATTTGAATAATAAATGGCCATGATGACAGTATAACATACGGCATAACCGATCCATGAATTGGCTAGGGAAAATACACGTTAATTGTGCAAGAAAAAGTTTATGATCTGTACCTTGCTGAACCAACGGGTAACTCATAAATCTGAAGTAGCTGATCAGTTATATTCATGTATTTATGACAAACTCAAGACGTACGATGAGCCAATATATTGCCAGTCAAATGAGACATTCAGGAAACCCAATCCCTCGTTACCATTTGTCCCACCGAACAGATTAGTAAAAATATCGACAACCCTCGAGGAGGCATTTTGCGATGCCAGGCAGAACACACTGATACCGTTAAGTAATGGGAAGATATAAGCCGGCAGCACTTCGTAAAAGAACATTCCCGTGAAGGCTATCCAAAAGAGCTTGACACGCTTCCCGTTCGCAGTAGTGTCAAAGTGCAAAGCTGAGAAACAAACATCAATCAATCTACTCTCACATGTAATACAGCATACTGACCCTGAAAAACAGAAACGGTCGGTAAATTCTGAAAATTGATTAGCGGGGTCCGTGAAGTTCTACCGTGGAAGGAGCTACTCACAAACCAGTAAACCATCTCAGATGGATAAACCGTGAGAGGACGTAAAAGGCCAACCAAACCGTATCTTGACCTCAAATCAGCAACAAGGGCGTCCAAAAGGACGGTGAGGCTCACCCAAAGCAAGCAGTAGAGAAAGTAGCGAGGACAGCGGTAGTTGCTTCAACATGTGTATCATAGTATAACTTAAAATATGGTCGAAACGGATCCACCGATGAGAAGTAAAACACAGCTTACCCTTTGTACTGCGAAATTTAAAACAGCGGTGCTTTGGCCTGCTGCCGTTGATGCGACGAGAGAAGCTATGGCATGCTATAGATGGGTGCACATCAATATGTCATGGGATATAGATACAACAGTAACACTATACCTCCTTCAAGCCAAAAGGTCCCGGGTTCAGCACCTCAAGAATTGATCCTAGAGCTTCGAACCGGGTTCCGATGACCATCCTTTTGGCGGGTAGAAATTTAGCCCATGCATTCCCAGCAGTGTAAGTCAACAGAAGCAAGAAGACCATTGATACTGTCATCTGAACTGGTTTGAATTGGTAAATCTAGTCGACACGTTAGCGCCTCACGATTTAATAATATGGGTTCGTATACTTGACACAAAGCTGCGCCAAGCCCAGCAAAGACTGTTCCCAGTGTCAAAGACCTCAACGTCAACGCAGGATCACCATCATCTCTCAGATCCACAACGTATCTCGACACATCCCTTCCATTAGTGATCACCGGCTCTCCATTGAATCTCTGAACTTCTTCATCATCCACGGTCTTTCCAATAGAGCCCTCCGAGCCTAACTTCTCGATGTTGATGTTGCCATCATGATCGAGTTTCATGGTCTCGTCACCGTCGTTATCAACACTTGACTTAGAGATGGGCGAAATCGGGGACTGGACTTCATCTACCCCATCCGCCCTGATTCTTCGCATGACCTTATCGAATAATAACATCTTCTCTGAGGAAAAACTCTCCGGTGTAATATATAGATCGAAAGGGAGGAGCGGGAGGAGGGGACAAGCAACCTGAGCAGCCTCTCGGACTATTCAAGACCTGTTATATATACCACCCGAACCAATCCCAGAACACTAAACTCATCCCAGCGTTTGAATGGAGAAACGAACACATCCAGCCCTATCATGGGCGAATCGCATAAAGAACCACATGGTTGCCGACCAATGAATCAAGGTGCCATCAAACTCACAAATGGCGAATTTTCTTCGCTTCTACATAGGCTCTAGTGCCTTATGGATCGTTCAACTGTTTCTGGTAAGTGGTTTGTGAGTTTACCGACCACGCCTCTCTCCGTAAATCTTACGCATTCTGGCATTGTTGAGGACTTTGACGTTTCGAAAAAATTCCCACATAAGCACTCAGGTGCCACCTTATCTCAAAGACACAAGGTCACGATGCATAGAAGCAAGAAGCTTCAGATGCAAAATTAGAAGCGAATGGAGTTTCACCCACCTTCGGAACGTCCCCTATCTTGACCAAACTGACCACTCTCTCACACAAACATCCAATTATGGATATCACGGATCAACCATTGGTAGGCGTGCCAGACTGGAGAGATTGCGCCATCACGAAGAAAGAATGTTAACGCACAACATTTCCCAGATTGAGGCATGATCCTTTGATCACCGAATCTCTCCGTCACTAACAACTATACAGATACATGCATTCAGCATGTCGCAACTATGATGAACAATTCGAAACGCCAATTGAGTGCTATAAATAGCCAGTGTCAGGTGCAGTTCCTGTGTATGAAGAATTTGTCAAATTGACGCCATAAACAGGTGGTCTTTAGGATTCCAGAAGCTACGAAATATATTAGGTCATGAAGGATTGAGTATTGAAGCCATTCATCAAATTTTGTAGACCAGCACCCAAGAATTGAGCTGGGTGTGACATACTTTTCACCTTTGCATGGACCCGACATTCAACCAGCCTCGGATAAGACCTTCAGATTCGAGGGAAAAAGAAAAGAATGCAAATTGTAGCATTTTTTTGAGATTCATGGATAACAAGGGAATTGATAAGAATACGAATAGGACGACAAGAAATCCAGAAGTAAAGGAAAAGCTGCACAACTCGCCATGTACCCTAGTTCGTCTGTGCACCAACAGCCTATATAGATATGAACAGACCGCCGATCAGGGACCAAGGACATCACTCACTAATCTCTTCAAATGTTCCATGAACACCTGCAAACTCACGTCGTCTGTGAAGATCGCTTGCCCTGCAGCAGCACCGCCTGTAGACCCATACATCGTCGCAGACATATGGGTCGTGGATGGGTTCAGCTTCGACAGCAAGAATCGAGCTTGGCTTCCTCCTTGATCACAAACAATGTAACGCGGAATAGGGAATCGATCAACAAGGAGCTCCTATGAGGGAAGAGGATACCATGTATCAGCCGTATGCCTTTTTCCAACAATGACCGCAGCTCAAGGAACAACAGAAAAGATCATGGCTACCCACCTGCGCATCAGCAGCCGGCAATTCCAGTAATTCTTTGAAGTTTTCGTATCCTTCCTGGTCCTGATAGCCCTGCTTTCTCCATTGCGCAACCAACTCTCCGTGGAAGATCAAAATGTGGAAAAATGTGTCCAAGAGCAATATAACATCATGCTTGATGGAAACACTATCGAGGAGCACAGGTTGAGGTGGTGTATCGAATGTGTATGACATCAACGTTGGTTGAATCATAATCAATGAATTATTGACATCCTCTTCATTAAGAATGTGACTGTATTGTTCAATATTAACACGAACATCGGAATTGAAGCTCTTACACACCGATAGAAAGCAGTCTCATCCGGACTGTTATTAAACACTTGCAAGAATTGACTTCTCCTCAAATGGAACATAAACTGCGGATATATACTGAAGTTATCCGTCAACCTGAAACTGGTCGGATCCTCCTTCCTATAATCCGCAAACTTCTGACAAAGCCTTATCAACATCCGATCCAACCATCTCAACACATCAGGGCTATCGTCAATCTCAGCTTTAAAAACAGCAATCCTCGCCATCAGCACTGCGGCTGCTTCTTGATCAAATGAAGCTGCGATACCCGGCGACCCAGCTTCAGCAAAATTACGCGCAATAGTGGTCACACGTAAACGTTGTTGCCCAGATGCATGTTGATAATGTGTTATGAATTGAATAAGACCACGAGAGCCAGGTTGAAGTGGCTGTCCAGCGGGAGTCACGACTTCAAAGTAAACACCAGTTGAAGAACGTGGTGTGACGGCATTGATCTTCCAGGCTGATGTTTGTCCGATACCGATTTCGGTTTCCCCAACGCAAGCAGACTTCTTTCCCGCTGAGATAGCATGACCAATAAGACCCGAGACCTTAAGTTCTTTCGTAGTCTAAGGAGTTGATGGTAAGTATATATGCATGAAAAATGGCAGGAGATGTACCTGGACGTCAAAGGTAGCATTAAAACCCATCTGCAGGTGGCCTTGATCATCTTTATTAAAGAGGGAGAGGAAACTTCGTTTGAAGATTGAAGTGACGAATGAATCAGATAATACGATAACACCATTTGTTGAGTTGGGCAACGATTTCATTTCTTGTAATCCGACTTGATCAAGGCATCCAGCAAAAAGATCAACAACGTGGCCATTATTAGAGGCGCGCTTTGCAAGCCCTTCGTAAAACTATTCCAATTTTTTTCAGTAAGAAACGGCATAAGGCACAAGAAAAATCAAACCTTAATCGAGCGTTTATAATGCTTCGCGGTATCCCTATCAATATCATGGTGGGATCTAATTGGTTCCTTCAGCTCGTTGCTCACAACCATCCCAGGACCCTCCGTAGCAGGGCCACCAGCAAACAGCATCACCCTTGCCCCAGTATTCGGATACGTTGTCTCAAGCAGGCCAACAGCAACACTCAGTGCAACACCAGTGCAACGCAAAGCACGTTTATCGTTAGCGACAGGCCAAGGGTCCCTCGTGAGGCCTTCGAGAATTCCAGTGAACTGGAACTCGACTTGGGATACTGGAAGGAGAAATCGCGAGGCACCGAAAGATTGAGGAGGGAGGGGTTGTCCCGGTCGGGGTGCAGCACGATTCTGAGAGCTCAAACCAAGCATGTCTTGTATTTGTTTAGGCTGGTACTCTTTTCCACCGCGGAAAACATAGGATTTAGAGCATTCTGCATAGCCAAGTTCATGCACTTGGGCCTAAATGCACTCTGATTAACGTGTAACCCCGTAGCCCTGCGAGAAATACACACCATAGTGCCGTAAGTGATCAAACCAACCAAGGCATAGGGCGGAAGCAAACTCAAGCTGATGACAACAGCATCCCTCAAAGCCTTCAAATCTTCTTCATCCAAACACGTATCAATGGCAAATAAAAAGATAGGCGGGACCTGGGCCGGACGTGAAAGGGTATATTCGATGGTTGTGTACTTGGGAAGTAACTCAGCAGGGAGGTTGGTATTAGAAATATCCTTATAGTGAGGTGGAAACGCATTCCGCGAAAGACAGAAGGGACATATCCAGAGTTTTCCACGGATATCGATTTGACTAGCCGCCGATTACGAGGTGTCTTATTATTTATGAAAAATTGACTCACCAGTAGGGATTAAGAATGGCACGACATGGCGGTTTACAGGCCACAGGTTCGTAGAGAACTGGGGGAAGATCTTCCCTGACCTTCAATGGGGTGTAGAGGGCCGAGATGGGCACAACGGTTCTCGTGGCCTCGATACGTGACGAAGGCCATACATTCCACGAGAAACGCACACCTAGTTATCATTCAGTCTGAGCTTCATATTTCCATAGAGCAAGCATACCGTCACGCTCCTCGACGTCTTCAAAGTTGAGCATGGAGTGAAGGGAATCAGTCCTCGTGGTAGATATTACACCTTATCAAAGCCACGTAGAATGTATAAACAATGGACAAATAAAACGCTCGTCTCAAGGTCATGAACCGTCACTCATACATATCGTCCTTTGGGCTGGAGGACTATAGCAAACTACAATTGAAAAAAACTTGCTGTCATGTCTGATCGAAAAACCTCTACATGACGACAATCCATGTTTTTGGTTCCGCGCACTTTGGCTTATACATCAGGCGGGAGAAATCACTAATCGGTGAGGGACTAGCACGGCAAGACTCAATATTCAGGCCGTTGTGAAGTCTGAGGAGCGATCTTGAATAGACGAACTTCAAACGGCACTCAGGCCAGTGCTAGTTGCACGGAGAAATATATTGGTTCCGAGGGCGCTACAAGAAAAGACCAAAAGAAAGAAACAAAAATTCAGGTTCACTGCAAAGATCGATTGTCCGTGGAAATGAGAAAGTCACTCTTCAACTATCTCTCTTGTCTGCCTACTTGATCACTGGGCAATTGGACATCAGTCTGTCACCCCCTCGCGATCTTAGGTGAATGGAAGCATGAGCTATACACATCCTACCCTTCCCGGCTGCAGCACCTCTCGTTGTTAGTAGATTATGGTTATTCAGCGGAACTGTATTCAGCGACCCCTACACAACGGAAACTCGTCTTGAATCCAGAGTTTTCTTGTCTCTTTCATTCCCTGAGTCCTGGCGCTTGGCTGTCGTGACCTTTCTGCCCTGTTGCTTTTCAACATGTAAGAACGCAGAAAATGCTTTGGGATAGGATCGTGAACAGCTCCTTTTGCAGGACATCACAACTAGATCTCTGAATAACTCATATCTTATTAATCAGTTCCGAGGGTCACTCAGATATCGAGAGTACCAGTCTTTGTGGTACACATCTCGTTCACTCATCCCCGATATCGCTGTGTTCTAGTAACAACTCTGCAAGCGCCCAATTAGTATGACGTCAAATTAGTAACAAAGCACAGACCCCCATCAAGGGTGGTGGCATAATAGCCCATCAATATGCAGTGCCCCAAGTCGGTAGTAGAATCCTACTGCTCGAGGGTAAGCTTCAAAATCCTTTTATAACTCATGTCACTGCAAAAGATGAAGAGACCTGGCGCTGAGTGCTGGCACGCCAAAAACACTTGAGAAGACAGAACTTCGAATGATCATTATCACTACCAACCTCAGAACCGATGACAAACACCATACTCAGTCAGCATAGCATCACGGCAACACAGAACCTAAAGTAATTCCAGATAGATACGCCTTCCTCCAAAGAAAACCCATTCATCATCGACCATGACGCTTGCTGCCATATCGAGATGAACCTATGTGCTAGACTACATTAATTCTCTTATTTTTATATTTGGCACCATATTTTATGTGCCCAATCCCATATAATACACTATTTCCCCTTAATCTCCGAGCTTTCAACAAAACGCTTGTTCTCAGCGTCCAGGCGCTCGCTTAACATCATCCCAATGCAGGCTCTTCGGAAACATACATCTTACTTTGCGAATCATACGGACTCGAAGCCTGGGAAAAAACTATCATTATCACATTCATACTTCCCGGTCAATATGACTCGACTATAGAATTGAAGCCGCAAGGTACCGTGCACAATACTTTGTAGTTTGGGGTATGCAGGGTATCAGGAACTGATACATACATCAACGCCCCTTTACGGATAAATACATCTAGCCGATCCTGATAGCATTGCTGTGAATATCCATGTCTGATTTCAATACGGCATCAGTACCAGGAGCGCAATTATGTGCATTTAGAGATCATGGCTACCAAAAATTC